>Ga0209658_1000041_pt1 | contig 109798 bp, 100 predicted proteins | sample SaaInlV_150m_DNA_6_FD_184656 | JGI IMG/M metagenome (GOLD analysis project Ga0209658, IMG submission 184656) | Marine microbial communities from expanding oxygen minimum zones in the Saanich Inlet - SI037_S4LV_150m_DNA (SPAdes) (version 2) | ecosystem: Environmental > Aquatic > Marine >...
TGAAAACTTCGAGGATTATGCGCTCGCCGCATAACCCTTGAGGAGGTCCCCAAATACCTCTTTAATCCAACATTTGGACTTGTTACTTTATATTATTATATATTTGCTACTTAATGGCTGTCTAGGGCCAGAACTAGACTAACCTTGTGAACGACACACTATTCGAGATGCTTTGGACGGGGGTTCGACTCCCCCCGCCTCTACCACTTTATAAATTCACACAACTGACACATAACTATTTCCAATATCGTGTATACTTATATCGATTACAAGGAAAGAAAAATGTTAGAAATGATTTTGCCTCTTATAGGCCTTACCCTCGCCGGAGCATCAGTAATAAGCAATGATGCGGTCCAAACCCTCGGGACTTTTATGGTCTCAAATAAAAAAACAGAATGGTGGAAACTTTGGTTGCCGGCCGCTGCAATTCTCGTAACAACGATTTTATATAGTTGGATAAACTATAACGGAGACATATCCTACGGAAGGTTGGAGAATATACCTTACGTAAAGGTCCAGTGGTATCATGCGCTAGCGCCAGGTGTGCTATTGTTGTTAACTCGACTTGGAATACCTGTCTCTACTACTTTTCTAGTACTCTCAGCATTTGCTTCAAGTGTTGTCTTTGAAAAAATGCTAATCAAAAGCATGCTAGGATACACTGTTTCAGCAGTTTTCGCCTATTCTCTCTGGATGGGCCTTTCCAGACTTTTAGATGAGAAAAAGAAAGTAAAAAAAGACCAAGAAAAATATTGGAGAGTGGCTCAATGGTTCACAACGGGATTTCTTTGGTTTACATGGCTTACTCATGACCTGGCAAACATAGCCGTGTTTGCTCCAAGGCAGATGTCGGGAATTTATGTATCAGGAGTAATCGTTCTCCTTGTGTCCTTGTTGGCATTTATGTTCTGGGAAAAAGGAGGAAAGATACAAGAAATAGTTACCAGCAAGTCTTCTACCTCTTATGTTCGTTCCGCAACTATCATCGACGCAGCATATGCTTTTGTCCTTTTGTACCTCAAAGAGATGAATAACATACCAATGAGTACCACTTGGGTCTTTGTAGGGCTTCTGTGCGGCCGAGAACTCGCCATAGCGACGACTTACGGCCGTAAGATAAAGAGAGTGTTTCCTATGATAGTAAAGGACTTCCTAAAGATGCTCCTGGGCCTCGCGGTGTCTGTGGTTATTATTGTAATGATACAGACGGCAACATGAATGTTGAGAAGATTACCGTTTCAGCGCCAAATTGAGTTTTAAGCTTCAATAACACTATTTATAATGTTATGAAAATTATAATGGAAAATTGGAAAAAATATATAAAAGACCTCGTCGTAAATAATCCAGTCTCTTCCTGGTTAGAAGATAATCAACCAGAATTCGTAAGAATACAAAATTTCGCAATATCTAAAACAAATACTTTTTTCTTATGGACATCTAAGGGACCTCAAAGAAAAAAAATCCAAAACAAGGTGATTTCCACAAAAGGAACACCAGAAGAGGCCCGGGCTATAGAAAGGTTGAGATCTTGGGACGATAATGCCTACAAATCAAATGCGTTCCGTCACATATTGACATCGTTAATGATCTCACACAGATCTTTCGGACCAGAAGCCACGCGTATCGCCGGATATGGAAAAGAAGCTATAGATCTGCTTTTGAAAAACCTGCCCAATGTGATACCATCGACAAAAGTACTTCAAGATTCAGAGGTCGATTCCAACAACAACGAAGTGGGAATTCAGTTATCAAAAAGATTTAATCATATAAGTCCAGATAAAATGAAAGATGAAGAGTATGTTAAGGCTGTTTTGTATCGTATAAAAGAGGGCGAGTTTTGGTTAGATCCAGAGGAAGACCCCCAGGGTCAGGACGGCGATCTTACTAGCGCATCTATCATAAAATACAAGGACCTGGTTAAATTAAGAGATCGAAAGAAAAAAAGACAATCATGAATCTTATAAAACCAATCGTTGGTGAAACTCCTCTTATTAAAATTTCAAGTAAAATCTATGCAAAACTGGAAACCTATAACCCAGCTGGAAGCGTAAAAGACAGAATGATAACTTACGTCGTCGACCGCGCTCGCCTCTTCGGAAAAATTCATGACAACTCAATACTCTGTGACGCAACAAGTGGTAATACTGGGATTGCTCTTTCAATGGTTGCTGCATCTATGGGTTTGCCTTGTTTGATATTTATGCCGTCAAACATGTCAGAAGAGAGGAAGCAAATGATTAGAACCTATGGTGCAAAAATAATAGATGCACCTGATGATGATTTTGCAGGGGCAATCGCAATGCGGGATCAATATCTAAAGGCAAACGAGAATGCCTGGTCGCCGATGCAATTTAGTAACCAGGAAAATGTTCTTTGCCACCAAAACCAAACAGCACCGGAAATACACAAACAAGTAATTGAAAGAAAATATCTCTGGTCCGCTTTTATTCACGGTGCAGGTACGGGAGGCACAATGGAAGGCGTAAGAAGATATAAAGAAGTTCAAAACCTTAGAACAAAATTGTGTTTAGTGCAACCTGCAGAGTCTCCACATGGCATCCAAGGCATTGCGGACGGAAAAGACTTTTTATTTAACTCTGAAGATGCCGATAAGATAATGATTATAAAGACAGAGGATGCAATCAATAGGGCTAAACAATTTGCCAGAGAAACTGGTATATTGGTAGGTATATCATCAGGAGCAAATATATTAGCATCAGAAAGATATGTAGAAAACAGAATAATCTCGGGTATAGTTGTGACCATGTTGTGTGACAGAGGTGAACGCTACATGTCCATTTACGGAAAATAACACTATTTATATTAGACGTTCCGGAGAATAAAAATGAAGATAAACATTATTTTAGAAAAAAAAGAAAAAGACTTCACACAACATATGATGTTCGACCCTAATTCTGACGACAAGAAAGAAGCAGAAAAAGTAGAAGACCATGAAGAGATGGCAGAGAAAGGCTACACTCATGTCGACCCTGAAGAACTGCGTAAAGTCCTCAAGGACGAAGGCGGAGCGTCAGGTATGGACCCGTTCTTAGAAGCACTTCCAGATAGCGATGAGGAAGAAATAAAGAAAACCCTCGATGCAATGGAAGACGTTGGCCAACACGAAGACGGTGATTATATCCTTGATGATGATAAAGAGATTATTGTCAATATAATAAAGGAAGAAATACGTTTTGTTCTGGAGAAAAGAAAGAAGCGCAAAAAGAAGAAAAAATCAAAAGGCAAGAAAGACGCATGCTATCGTAAAGTAAAATCTAGATACAAAGTCTGGCCATCTGCATACGCCTCTGGAGCACTTGTTAAGTGTCGCAAGGTGGGAGCAGCAAATTGGGGCAACAAGAGTAAAAAGAAATGAAAAAACAAGAACTCATTCAAATTATAAAAGAGGAAATCGAAGCTGTTTTACTTGAGAAGTGCCAGAAAGGTTATAAAACCCACCCTACAAGAAAAACAAAAAAAATGTATGGCAAAACATATCGTAATTGTATAAAAGCGGATGAGTCCAAAGAAGTGGAAGAGTCAGACGAGGTTTTGGGAGAAGAGGGATTGCATCAATGGTTTGACGACAAAGATGCCGACGGTCAAAAAGGTTGGGAACAGATTGGCGGAAAATATGATGGAAAACCGTGCGCCAAGCAACCTGGCCAAAAAACAAAGCCAAAATGTGCATCACCAGAGAAGGCAGCAACAATGTCTAAAAAAGAGAAAGAATCAGCTGCCAGAAGAAAAAGGGCAAAAGATGGTAATCCAAATCGCCGCGGCAAAGCAAAAAATGTGAAAACAGATTCTAGCCGTAAAAAAACAAAAGGAAAAAAATCATGAAACTGAACGAATTCGTAAAAATGTTTAAGAATAACTCTCTTTATAGAGAAGATAAAGTTAACGAAAGAGAAGGATCATTTTTATCGGACCTAGACTCAGATTCAATTAGCACTCTAGATAGAATGCCGTCTTTTGATCTCAAGAAAGAACCAGGAAGCACCACTTCTTTCAAGGATTCCCCACCTTCTTCAATGAAAACAGATGATGATGAAACGCCTGAAGCTGAAGAGACAGGCTACACTTCGTGTTTCTCCCAAAAGGGACACAACTTGACTTTTCAAGATGCTGCTTTTCTAGTGTATGGCTACGCCAGAGACAATAGCCTAATCGACTATCCAATCACGGACTTCGACAACAGAAGTGAGTTTACTGGAAAACAGTGCACACCGGAATTCGTAAAGGTCATAAAAATCGTACAAAGAGATCTCGGAGTAGAAAATGATGGAGTGATAGGTAATATTACAATATCTAACATCGAGAAAAAGAATAGTGGAAATGAAGACAAGCCCGCCACAGCTACGGTGATCGCAGCCCCAACCAGTACTAGTAACGCCGGAAGAACAATTTCTATTATAGGTAAAAGAGGGTGGACACACGGATCGGCTGGGAAACAGAGTAATGTAATACCCGGTATAATTAATTCTGTAAATGTTCAAGATATTATGATGTCTTCCGGACAGTTTACGCTTGGAATGGCTAGGCCATCTACAGCATGGGGCAACCCAGTTCTCGCCCAGGTTATGATCGCTGCAGCGGAATATGCCCAAAAGTTTAAAAACCCGGAAAATGACAATTCCGGCAAGATTGATCTTGGAAATGTTGGATACAAGTATGGTGGACCAATATCGACAAGTACTTCACACCAGGTCGGTTTGGATATAGATTGCAGTTTTTATAGAAATGATGGAACTTCTAGGTGGTTTATGGCGCCTCAAGACTTCAAATCTTTTGATGTTGATAGGAATGTTGCATTTATGCATTACTTAGTTAGTGCCGCAAACCCAGAACTAACTCAATGTTTTGTTTCGAATGAAACTTGGAATTTATTGACAAAAGCAGTCGAAAATTCTAGCGATCAAATAAAAACTATGTTTAAATTACTTCAGTCAAAACGTGGATCCCGCGGTGGCGTTAACCACTTCAAAGATCATAATAATCATTACCACATTAGATTGAAGCATCCAGATAATTCAATAACACTCAAACAACTAAAGGATAAAATAGGTCAAGAAGAATTCGATAAACTAGTCAAACAGTCTTTGTCTAACAGTCTTGTAAACATTAGCCGAGCTGGAAAGTTAGATATTGTAAAGAAAGATAAAGCGTATTCAAAATATTACGATGGCGCCATTGATGAGTTCTTAAAAGATCGCCCCGGAATGACCAATATCGCAAAGAAATACAATGTTGGGATAGAATCCTGGAAAAACACAACAGAAGATTTGGCTTCGTTAATAAGGGTTGATCCAGAAGAAATAAACAAATTAACTCGAAAAAAAGTGATAAATTTTCAAAAAGCAATTGGCATCAAGCCTGACGGCGTCGTCGGAGGAGATACTTTAACCGCGATGGCTTACATTTCAGACGCAAGTGCCAAGGGATTGATGGAGAGTAAAGAAGGAGTCGGCTCATCAAACAAAATAGATCTTGTAGGGTTTATGAAAACCCCAGCATATAGGGCAAGAAAGAGAAAAATATCCAACACAATAGATAATAAATTTAAAATTAAAAAAGATACAACTTCGAAGGATAAGGGTGAAGGCTCTATTGTTGATCTCTTGAAAAGCACAGCGCCCTCAAATTTCGGGTTTGTCGTGGGTACTATTGACGGAACAATACTGGCCTCACATAATGAAGATAAAATGTTCTATGGAGCATCTAGTAACAAGACCATGGCAGGCCTTGTTCAACTAATAAAATTTGAAAACGACAAAGAAAAACAACTTGACGATGGAGAACTTCGAGGGCTGCTGACATACGCAAATAGGGTGCCTCCTTATACTGGTGCAGATTCCAATAGAGTTAACAGATCTTTAACGGGCATAAAGAAGTTCGAGGCAACATCTCTTCGAACCGGCAAAACATACACCAAGCACCCACATTACAGAAAAGGACAAAGACCGAAAATAGGCGTCATCAATGGAGAAGACGTTAAGAGAATAGCTAAAATATTTGATATTAATAACGGAAAGTTCCGATATGGAGGTGCGAGAAATAAACAAACTCCTCTAGATCAGTTTAAACTTTTCGCAGGACTGGCAAGAATAGACACGAAAAACTTTAAAGATCAAAAAGAAAAACAATATTACAATGAACACAAAGATGCTTTTGATAGAGTAATTAAAATTACCAAAGAAAGGACAAAGTCCCAATACAAGGGAGGAAAAGGCTGGCTTCAAGATACTGGTATATACAGATCAGGAACTGAAGGTGTTTGGATGAAAGGCGGCCAAGCTGCCGGCGCCGCAAACATAGCCTTCGCATTTGAAGGAAAGTATGTTGTTTCTGTATATTCTAAAAGCATCAACAAAGCAATAACTGAAGATTCTCCCGGCCCTTTTGCTGGAGATGACAAACACTTTGACAAGCAAGGTTTCCTACGAGATTTAGATATAGTCTCCAAAATAGTAGAAGAATTAATGAAAAGACACGTTTTAAAGACCTTGGAGGAATCACTGAAAAGTGTAATAAGAATAATTATTGAGAGGAAAGTTAAATGAAAAAAATAAATATCAACATAACGGAGGGCAGCGGATGCAATACTTGCAGCGCTCCTGCAGACGATCATGGTTCAGAAGGAGCGAGAATGCACCGTACAACGCTAGCGCACCTTATGGCTGACGTCAAGGTATTACTCGGCATGATAGACGACGGAGACGACCTCCCTGAGTGGTTGGAGACGAAAATAACAAAGGCCGGAGACTATATGTCATCAGCAGCGAGATACATTGCAGGCACTGAAGCTAGGGAGCATGGACAATTAGAAGAAAAGAAAAACTGTGGTTGCGGACAAGACCCATGTATCACATATGGCCTGCAGAATGAGAGCGTAATCGAAGAAGATGTGTTCTGCGAGGTAGACATATACCCAGAGCTTCACGAAATTTTACAGGATGCAATAACAGAGGACAATGAACCTGCGTGCCCCGAATGTCTATATGAAATCATGGTGGATGCTTCTTGCGACTGTTCAGAGATGCTATCAGAAGCTGAATACAGAGGGCGGAAAGTAAAGTTAAACAAGCCCATGCGCGGAGATGTCAAAAAGTTCAAGGTTTTCGTCAAAGATCCTAAGACAGGAAATATAAAGAAAGTCAATTTTGGACATGGTGGCTCTTCAGCTAAGAAGAAGGGAGAAAAGACTATGAGAATCAGAAAGTCAAACCCGAAGGCTAGAAAGAATTTTAGAGCAAGACACAATTGCAAAAACCCCGGACCAAAAACAAAGGCTAGATATTGGTCTTGTAGGAAGTGGTAAGATATGTCCAGAAGAAACAAAGTTGACGTAGAGCAGATTGGATGGGATGAACAGATAAGAGAAGACATTTCAATATCTGGAAGCCTAACAATCACAGGTTCTATGTTTATAAACAACCTAGGAAGCGACAGTAATGTTTTACTAGTAGGGCCCTCCGGAGAGATATCTTCAACCAGTACTTTGCACATTGATGAATCGAACGGCCGTGTTGGTATGAATACGACCTCTCCGCAAGAGCAGTTTCATATTCACGGAAACAACGCAACACTTAGATTGGGCAATGGAAATTCCACAGGTGAGCATTCGGTAAAATTAGAACTATCAGAACAGTCTAATGCCGATGGCAATATGAATTACGGATTTAGCTTGGGTTATGACGGCTCAACTAATGATTTTGAAATAAGAAAATACGCAAACAGTACTGTCGGTAGCACCCAGATGTCTATCGATAGAACGACAGGCATTATGACCATGACCAATCCAATAGGCCTGACAGTCGTTGCATCGAACCCATCTACAGTGGGTAATATAGCACACATATATGCCAAAGATGTATCTACATCTGCTGAAGTCTTTGTTCAAGATGAGGCTGGCAATGTAACCCAGATATCCCCCCACAACACCGAAGGCGAATGGCAATACTTTTCTAAAAATGTAAAAACAGGAAAAGTGGTAAGAGTCAATATGGAGAAAATGATTCGCAAACTCGAAGAGATCACCGGCGAGTCCTTTATAGAAGAATGGGTAGAAAAAGTATAAATAATACTTGACATATGAAATATAATCCTATAATATATTACTATGATAAGAATAATAGGTAAAATCCCTCATAACCTAACCGTAGCTTGTTCTGGTGGTATAGACTCAATGGTTGTAGTACATTTTCTTCTTCAAGGTAAAAAGAAAGTTAACTTAGCTTATTTCAATCATGACACTCAACATTCTCACAAAGCTCAAGAATTTGTAGAAAACTATGCAAGTGATAACAATCTAAATCTAGTTATAGGTAGTGTCAAAGGCCGCAAGGGGAAAAGATCCTTGGAAGAGTTTTGGAGAGACGAACGTTATGATTTCCTGCAGCGCGTTAGCAGCAACTATATTATTACTTGTCATCATCTCGACGATTGCGTAGAGACTTGGCTGATGTCATCTTTTCATGGTCAATCGAAGTTGATACCTTATCACAGAGGTGGTAATGTTTACCGGCCGTTTCTTATGACTACTAAAAAATCAATAAAAGAATATGCAGAAAGAAAAAAAGTTTCTTGGATCCAAGACCCCTCAAACCAAAAGACGAACTTTATGAGAAATCATGTTAGGCACAACGTGATGCCTCAAGTTTTGGTAGTCAATCCGGGATTAAGAACCACAATACGTAAAAAATTGATTGAAACTTACTTGTAAAATCTGTTATAAATATATGTATAAGGGCCTATAGCTCAATCGGTTAGAGCATCTGTCTCATAAACAGAAGGTTTCTGGTTCAAGTCCAGGTGGGCCCACCAATCAAACTAAGGAGAAAATAATGATTGTAGAAAAGTTGAAGAACATTTTAGAGGAATTAGCGCATGCCGAAGAAGATGCAACAAAGAGTGAAGAAGGAAATGCGTCCGCTGGTAGGAGAGTAAGAAAAGCTTCCATGTCAGCCATTAGGGAACTGAAGGAACTTAGGAACTTAGTATTGCAGCAGATAAAGGGAGAATAATGAGGGACTATTTTTGGGGTGAAAAGAAAGATGACCAACCGCAGGATCCGATGTCTGTACATGAGTTTGCGTCGGAAACAAAAGGACACGCTTCAACAGACAATAATGTTGTAGACACTCTTCATAACAGAATATATTTTTATTCTGGCGTCACGAGACCAAAAATACTTACTTTAAATAAGAGTATATTTAGTTTAAACGTTAATATGCTTTCGAAAACCGGACCATTACAGTATGAGCCACCTCCAATTATCTTGCATATAAACAGCTATGGCGGCTCTGTGTTCGCTGGGCTCGCTGCCGTTGACTACATTAGGAATTCAAAGATACCAGTACACACAGTTATTGATGGATGCGCAGCCTCCGCTGCAACGTTAATGTCTTGTGTGGGATCCCATCGCATGATGCACAAAAACTCGTGTATGTTAGTGCATCAATTGTCTGGTGTGATGTGGGGTAAATTCCAAGAAATGCAAGATGATATGGAAAATTCTGAAATGTTAATGGAGAAAATCAAGAACATCTACAGAGAGCACACAAAAATACCAAAAAAAGAGATGGATAATATCCTAAAGCATGATATTTGGTGGGAAGCTGAAAAATGCCTGCAGTATGGATTGATAGACGAGATTATATAGATGAGTGGTAAAAAAGATAAAACTTTAAGAGAGTATACCATTGATGAGTCTCACGATGTGATAGTTAAACATCTCGGTACCGAACAGAGTAAGAATATGCTGGACTTCAAAAATCACAGGAAATATAATAAACTAAAAAACACATATAGGTTTACTGTCAATATTATATCGTTAAATTTCCTAACAAGCATCATGAATGATGAAGAAGTCGCAAGCGTACATTTTAGCCCTTCTATCCCACCCCCAGGCACTGGCTTTGATGGAACATCGTTAAGGTATAAAGTTTACGTTGAATATTACGAAAAGGAGGATTAAGAGGTGCCAACATTAAGAACAATACAGAATAGATTACAAAAAATTAAAACTGAAATAATGGAAATTGAAGCTTCAATCGAAAGAGCAGAGACGGCCGGAAAACCTCACTTTGCAAATAGACTCAGGATGATGATAGAGAAGAAGCTAGAAAAAATCAGTTCTTTATCAGAGGAAGAATGATCTCTGTCTTACCAGTATACATTTGAATTACTTCATATAAAAATAATGCACTAGCATGCCAGTTAGTCATTATGGTTACGTGGTGGAAATTGTGTGCCGCCCACAGAACGCCCACCATTTTATTATTCATATCTAAAATGACAGACCCTGAAGAACCGCCAACCGCAGGTACTCCGACCATGGCATTCGATGCATCAATGTCTCCGCTAAATATTCCTGTTAGGATTGGCATCACTGGAGGGTGATATATACCTGCCGGCGATCCTAGATAATATACTTCTTGTCCCGCTTTCGGAGCAAACATTGAAAAATCAACACCGGTTTCTCTAAGTGTGGGTACCCAAAGAGCACACATATCAACGCTTCCCATCCCATTGTCGTGAGTAGCTTTTATTACGTGCGCTTGGTGTTGGTTACCTTTGTAATCTACAACGCTTACTTCTTGTTGATATTTTGAGATCCTATTTTCGTCAACCTCTGATTCGCAAACATGTCCCGCCGTGATAACTATTGTTTGATCTTCAATCATGTTGACCACCATTCCACTTCCCATAGACATATATTCGCCCGTAGGACACATAGCTACGTAATCCGGCAAACATTCTAATATTTTGACTGTGTGTAATATTTTTACATAACTTTTTATTGGAGGATCGACCTTTCTTTCAAGATTTATCGTAGTACAACTAAAAATCAGTGGTAAAAATAAAATAAAAATAAGTTTGCTTTTATTCAACATACATAATAAATATATATGAAAATAACTTTTCGTTAAAAGGAGTACAAAATGAATATCATACTTACGGCCCTAACAATAACTACTTTAGCCATCTGCGGGCCAGGAAAGAACACAATCAAGGAAGATTTAATTATTAAAAAAAATACTAATTCCGCATCAGAAAAAACAATTCAATATAAAAAGGTACCTACCAAGTGGGTAAAAATGCCTAAAAAATCTAATTAATAGTGCTATTATAAAACAGAAAAGGAAACATTTTGGCTAAAAAAACTTACGTACTAGATACAAGTGTTTATTTGACAGATTCTAACTGCATAAATTCATTTGGAAACAACGACATCGTCATACCTCTCAAGGTTCTAGAGGAAATCGACAAACATAAAAAAAGACAAGATTCGGTTGGCTCACAGGCTAGATCGACAATACGATCACTCGATGCACTTAGAGATAAGGGCAGTCTATCTAAAGGGGTCCGTATTGAAAAGGGACTAGGAATCATAAGAGTTTCTTCCTATAATCCATTGTGCCTACCAGACGATTTGGATCTGGAAGATCCAGACAACCAAATAATAGCTACAGCGCTTTCAGAGCAAGAGATTGCCCCTAAATCAAGAAAGCTGGTGGTTGTATCACGTGATATTAATATGAGAGTCAAGTGTGATGCGTTGGGTCTACTTACTGAGGACTATAATGCTGAACAAGTCGTACATAATGCTGAGGGATTGTATACTGGTAGAGCAGAGATACTTGTGGATGAACAAGAAATCGATAGGTTTTATGCAGGTGATGAAATATGGATGGATCCTGAAGAACACATCTTAAGCCCTAATCAGTTTATAATGCTGATATCTAACTCAAATGATAAAAAGACAGCTTTAGCAAAATTTGAGAATTATAACAAGCCGCTTCAAAAGATTGTAAAGAGCAATAAAAAGATTTGGAGTACTGAACCTAGAAACAAGGAGCAACAATTTGCATTTGAGCTTTTGCTGGATCCCAACATACCAGTCGTTTCTTTAGTTGGAAAAGCCGGCTCCGGCAAAACATTACTAGCACTAGCCTCAGGATTGGAACAAACGTTTGGAAAGGGAGCCTTGTATAAGAAGATCGTAGTGACAAAGCCAGTGGAACCGGTGGGTAAGGACATTGGTTTTCTTCCGGGCTCAATGGAAGAGAAGATGTTGCCCTGGCTGGCCCCAATACAGGATAACCTTCAGTTTCTTATGGGGGATGACAAGGCAACACTAGAACTTTATATGGAAAAAGGTCAGATAGAAGTAGAAGCGATGACATTTATCCGCGGTCGATCAATATCAAACGCATTTATTGTAATAGATGAAGTTCAGAACATGACACAGCATGAAATTAAGACCGTACTGACAAGGGTAGGAGAAGGTACCAAGATCGTCCTTACAGGCGACATTGAACAGATAGATAACGTCTACATAGATGCAACTAACAACGGCCTCTCGTACGTTGTAGAACGTCTCAAAGACGAACAGATAACAGGACACGTAACACTATTGAAGGGAGAGAGGTCAAAGGTGGCCACGATAGCAGCAACAAAACTATGAAAAATCCAGATTTATTAAAAGAAGTAATACCAACAGAGTCAGAGTTAAAAGAGATAGTAGTTAATTATGTTGGAAAAGTCATAAACCCAGAAAGTGATGAAATTACCGTGGAAAATATTATTGATGTGTTTGCGGAACAGTTTCCAGAGTTCTTACTCGTGTTGGCAGAAGAGAACTGGGTAAATGGATACACTCAAGCATTAAAAGATACGGAGTACGTGGATGACAAAAGTAGAATACATAAAACAGAAACAACTGCAGGCTAAATCGTTTAGAGTAGCAGGTATCGAAATATTCATAAAAGACGAGGTAAAAGAGAATGTATCTGTTAGGAAAGTAGTAGAAAAACTTTATTCTTTGATTCCTCGGGCCCTGCTGTTGAACGTAAGGTCAATACACATCGGACAATTCTCAGAATTAAAGAGCAGAAATTTGCAAGCCATGTATGAGAATTCAACTATATTTGCGACAAACGAACAAAGCTCAAACGAAGATCTTCTAGATGATTTGATACACGAGGTGGCTCATTCTGTTGAAGAACTATATTCAAGCTTTATATATGACGACGATCAGATAAAAAAAGAGTTTCTGCAAAAAAGAAAACAAATGTGGATAACTTTAAAGGGCAAAGGTTTCGAAATAGAGCTGGAAAAGTTTTTGAACGTTAAATATGTGGAAGATTTTGATATGTTTTTATATAAAGAGGTTGGATATCCTTTATTGTCTTCCGTGGTAGCTAGTTTATTTTATTCGCCATATGCAGCAACTTCTTTGAGAGAGTATTTTGCAAATGGCTTCGAATCGTTTTTTATGAACAAGGACATTGGCAGATTAAAGAATATCAGCCCAACTTTATATAAAAAGATTTCTAAATTATCAATGAGGAGTTAAAGGGAATGTTTAAAGAACAAATAGTGCAAGAAAAAGATATATTAAAAATTACGATCTCAATTCAAAGAAGGGTGCACGCCATAGAAAAGAAAGTAATTTACACCGGTGATCATAGAGAACTAATACCCGAGGACCTACTTGGAAAGGTAAAACTTATCTTTTCACCTGAAAAGAAAATATCTAACATGAATAAAGAAAAGTACACAAATATTGGCACTTGGACTTACGAGATAGAGAAAAGTGAACCAGCAACTAAAAGCCGTCGAATTAGAAAAACAAAAGACTCGACAACCTCTTCGAAACGTGGTACAATAAGGAAACCAACTAAAAAAGAGTAATAAATGTCAGAAGTAAAAAGAATTAGCTTTTCGGAACTTAAGAACTGGAAAGAATGCCCACACAGACACAAGTTGATCTACATAGACAAGCTTCCATATTTCTCCGGAAACGAATACACTGCTTTCGGAACAGCCATTCATGCGGTTTGTGAAGAGATAGTGCCAGACAATTCTAGGAATGCTATGGAAATCTTTGAATTAAATTTTATCAAAGAACTTACACAACTTAAAGACGAGGGACATCAACTTAACGCTGAGATGGTCAGCGACATGAGACAGCAAGCTAAACCAATTTGTGAACAGATAATTCCAGCAGTAAAAGATCATTTCGGTGAGTTTGAAGTTGTGTCGGTTGAAGAGCAATTGCTAGAGCCGATGGATGATATCGAGTCTTACGGAAAGAAGTTTAAGGGGTTTATTGACATGGTGATAAAGACACCAGACGGAAAGCATCATATCATAGATTGGAAAACTTGTTCATGGGGTTGGTCTCGCGACAAGAAGTCAGATCCCATGACTACATATCAGTTAACATATTATAAAAACTACTTTTCAAAAAAGCATAAAATAGACCCTAAGGATATAGAAACGTATTTTGTACTACTTAAGAGAACAGCGAAGAAAGATAATGTAGAAGTGCTGAGAACTACATCTGGTCCAAAAAAGACATCAAATTCATTAAAAGTTTTGCAAAATGCTGTTATAAACATAGAGAAAGGTCTTAAAATTAAGAATCGCCTTAGTTGTAGATATTGTAAATTTCACAAAACGGAACATTGTAAATGACAGAAAAAAAGAGAATTTTAGTTATAGCGGATTCCCCGCTAGTACCTTCTGGTGTGGGTACACAGACAAAATATATGATAGAAGCTATGGTCAGAACAGGAGAGTTTAAATTCTTTTGTCTCGCCGGCGCCATAAAACACGCAGATTATAGAACAGTCAAGGTTTCTCCTTATGAAGAAGATTGGCAAATAAAGCCTGTTGACGGCTACGGAAACGAACAGATAGTAAGACAAATAGTGCAAGATTACAAACCAGACGCTATCTGGTTTATGACAGATCCCAGGTTCTATGTATGGCTTTGGGAGATGTCTTCTGAAATAAGAAAAAACGTCCCTATGATATATTATCACGTTTGGGACAATTATCCCTATCCCAACTATAACAAGAAATACTACGACGCAAATGATATGATTTGCACAATCAGCAAAGTTACGGATGACATAGTGAGAACAGTTTCACCGGACGTCCAGTGCGTGAGAATCCCGCACTCTGTTGATACTAATATCTTTTGTGATAAAGGACCCACAAGCAGATCTGAAATGAGAAAGAAAATGGCATCAGACCATGAAGGTAAGGTGATATTTTTTTGGAACAATAGAAACGCCAGAAGAAAACAATCTGGATCTTTGATATTTTGGTTTAAAGACTTTTTGGATAGGGTTGGACATGACAAAGCAATATTGGTGATGCACACAGAACCGAAGGATCCCAACGGCCAAGACTTGGAGGCCATATTGGAGAACTTAGGGTTAAAGGACGGACAGGTTCTGTTATCGACACAGAAGATGCCACCAGAGGACCTGGCTAAAGTTTATAGTGCCTGTGATTGTACTATTAATATTTCAGATGCAGAAGGTTTTGGTCTGGCTACTTTAGAATCTTTAGCCTCTGAAACTCCCATAATTGTAAACATGACCGGAGGATTACAGGAGCAAGTGACTGATGGCGAAAACTGGTTTGGCATTGGGTTGGAACCATCCTCTAAAGCAATTATCGGATCTCAAGATGTTCCGTACATTTATGAAGATAGGCTTAACGGAGATCAGGTTGTAGACGCCTTAGAAAGGTTTATAGGACTTTCGAAAGAAGAAAGAGAAGAGATGGGAAAACAAGGAAGAAAACATGTTTTAGAAAATTATGGTTTTTCACAATATTCAGGATTGTGGTATCAGGCGTTCCAAGACGTGTTCACTCGCTGCGGATCTTGGGAAAACAGAAAAGGATATAAGCACTGGAGTTTTGAAGAATTATGATTAAAGTATTATTAGAGGCACCAATACTAACTCAGTCTGGATACGGGGAACATTCTCGATTAGTATTCAGATCACTACAGTTAATGGAAAACGTGAGAGTATATACGAACCCACTAAATTGGGGGCAAACGTCCTGGGCAAGCTCTATAGAACCAGAAACAAAAGATCAGATTGATAGATCACTTGAGAGAATGTCAGAGTATATCCAAATATCAAACAACGCTGGACAAAACCCATCTTTCGATATGCAGATACATGTCGGCATACCCTCAGAATTTGAAAAGAAGGCCAAGTATTCTGTTATGGTCACAGCTGGTATTGAGACGGATAGGGTGTCTCCTGAGTGGATTGTCAGAACCCACAGAGGAATTGACAAGATCATAGTCCCATCCGAGCATTCAAAGTTGGGCTTTACAGAAACAAGTTACGAAGCACTCAATCAATCCACCAATCAGAAGACGATTTTAGAATGTTCGTGTCCAGTGGATGTAATTCCCTACCCTGCTAAGGAAGTCTCACCGATCACCTTAGATTTCGAAACAGACACTGATTTTAACTTTGTCTCAATCGCTCTGCTCGGCCCTAGGAAGAATCTCGAAAATATGCTAAGGTGGTTTGTTGAGGAGTTCAAGGACGAAAATGTCGGACTGGTACTAAAAACAGGTCAGGTTAAAGGATCCCCGGCGGACAGAGACAGGACAACTAGACACATCAGGAATGTATTGGCAAATCATGTAGATAGAAAGTGTAAGGTCTACCTTTTACACGGAGACTTGGAAGAAAACGAGATACACTCGTTGTTTACCCGCGATGACATTCACGCATATGTTACTGCGACTCATGGAGAGGGATATGGATTACCCGTATTCGAAGCAGCCTGCGCCGGATTGCCAATAGTCGCGACGAACTGGTCCGCACACACAGAATTTTTGACGGCTCCGTATAAAGAGGGTGGTAAAATTAAAAACAAGAAATTGTTTGCAAAGGTAGACTTTGATTTAAACAAGATCCCAAACCACGTAGTATGGAAGGATATACTAATAGAGGGATCCCAATGGGCCTACCCGAAAGAGAAATCATTCAAGGAGCAGATAAGAAAAGTTTACAAGAACCACGGCATGTACAAATCTTGGGCAAAGTCCCTACAGGAGAGCATTAAAGAAACTCACGAGAAAAATAAGATATTGACAGCGATGTTAAATTCTGTGATGACTACAATTCCAGATGGTGAAAGACAGATTCTGTTGTCTCCAGACGACGCCCCACAAGAGGATGTGGTGGTATTCGAGTGAGCAGAGTACATTTTATAGCAGACTTCTTTTCAGACGAAGTCTCAGGAGGAGCAGAATTAGTAGATTCAGTTTTGTGCAACTTTCTCACAAGTAGAGGTGTGGATGTAATAAAATTAAGATCTTTCGATACAGACAGTATAAAATTATCACTATCTGAAGAGTCGTACTACATAATTTCTAATTTTACGGGCATGAGTGATGAGGTAAAGGACTTATTGAAAAATTCAAGGTACTCTATTTTTGAACATGATCACAAATATTTGACAACAAGGGATCCGTCGTTATTTCCAAATTTTCAAGCGCCAAGCAATGCAATAATAAACAGAGATTTTTACGCTCACGCTAATAGGGTGTTTTGCCAATCAAAGAAACACAAGGAAGTAGTGGAGAGTAACCTGCAGTTGAACAACATCGTAAATCTAGGATGTAGTCTATGGTCAGAAGAAGAGTTAAATTGTTTAGAGTCCGCTCTAGAATCTGAAAAAATAAACAAAGCCGCGATTATGCAGTCTCATAATGAAATAAAAGGACAGGCAGAATCGGTACAATATTGTGAAAAAAATAATGTTGATTTTGATCTATTACCCGGTATGCCATACGGACAGTTTGTTAGTGCACTAGCTCAGTATGATAAGATAGTTTTTTTCCCAAAAGTCTTAGAGAGTTTTAGCAGGCTAGCAGTAGAGGCTAGAGTTTTGAATTGTTCACTGGTGACTAATAACCTACTAGGATGCACTTCAGAACCATGGTTCAAGCAAAAGAAGGGCAGAGAGTTATTAAGCTTCTTAAGAACAAAGAAAAGAGAGATATTAGAAAAGATATTTCAAGAAGTATCACCAAGAAATCAGTTTGACAAAGAGGGGATTACAGTCATATTGAATTCCTATAGAAGGCCTTATAACCTTGAGATGCAGATAAAGGCGATCAGAGAGCAAACAGTTAAGCCGGCTCAGATCTGGTTGTGGGTAAATGCACATGAAGATAACGAGAACTTTGATTATAGCAAACTTGACGTAGACAGAATTTTTAATAATGATCACAACTGGAAGTTCTATGGTCGCTTTGCAGCTGCATTGTTGATAGACACGGAGCACGTAGCAATCTTCGATGATGACACCGTCCCCGGAAATCAATGGTTTGATAATTGTTTGTCGACAATGGCTACACAGCCCGGAATCCTAGGTTCTGCCGGCGTAACTTTGAATGACAAATTCTACGTACAACATGATCGATGTGGGTGGCCATCACAAAATTCGGAAACGACAAGAGTGGACCTTGTCGGTCATGCATGGTTTTTTAAAAGAGAATGGTTGCAATACCTCTGGAGGGAAAAACCAACAACATGGGATAACGGAGAAGATATACAATTTTCATACTTAGCACAGAAATATGGAAATATTCAAACTTTTTGCCCACCTCATCCTCCTAATAACAAAGCCTTACACGGTTCAATACTTGGCAATGAATTAGGCATCGACAACAAAGCGACATCTACAAACAACGCAGTGTCGCATAATCAGTTCTTTAATGAAAGAGATGTCTGTGTTCAAACAGCGATTAAAGGTGGTTGGAAAACTGTCAGGGAGATAAAGGTTTGATTTTAATAAGTTTCGGAACCCGACCAGAGTGGATAAAAGTAAGGCCACTTATTCAGAAGTTTGATGGAAAAATTCCATACAAACTGTTGTTTACAGGGCAGCATGAGAGCCTCTTGTCAAAGGTGAATGATCAAGCAGATCTAGTTAAATTAGATATAAAACAAGGATCCAATAGGTTAGACTCCATAGTCGAATCTGTGATGAACCTAGATCACATCTTCGAGGGAATAACTTCCGTACTTGTTCAGGGAGACACCACCTCTGCTTTCTCTATTGCACTCGCTGCTTTCCATAGGAAGATAAAAGTTATTCATCTCGAAGCGGGACTGAGAACGTATGACAAGAGGCAGCCTTATCCAGAAGAGTTTAATAGGCAATCTATTTCTAGAATTGCGGACATTCACTTGTGCCCAACAAGCACGTCAAAAGTATTTTTAGAGAATGAATCAACTCAGGGCAAGATTGAAGTTGTAGGGAATACGGTATTAGATAACCTTGTAGATTTAAAGCCTACATATTCAAACAAAGTCGTAGTGACAATGCATCGAAGAGAGAATCACGATATTATGGACAAATGGTTTGCAGAAATAGACAAACTAGCACAACAAAATCCAGATTTAGAGTTCATAATACCCTTGCACCCAAACCCAAACGTTCAAAAGTTCAGAGATTTGCTCAAGAGTGTTAAAGTTGTTGATCCAATGGAGTATGAAGAGTTTGTTGCTCTTCTTGCCGAGACAAAATTTGTAATTACCGACTCCGGAGGATTACAAGAAGAAACTAGCTTTCTATCAAAGAAATGTATTGTCTGCCGGCAGAAAACGGAAAGACTAGAGGGTATTGATAGTTTTGCCTATCTGTGTTCAGAACCGTCAAAACTTCAAGGTTTGTTTGAAAAAGTAAATCATGATCACATCCCTACTGGAAAGTGTCCATATGGCGACGGAGAAGCTGCATCTAAAATCTACAGGATTCTAAAAGATGAAGTATAAAAAAGATTTTTTTAATTTACTGGCAAAACTCCGTTCCGGTGAAAATTTTGCATATACTAGGTTTTCCGACGGAGAAATTTGTGTTATGCAAGACCAGGAACTTCGGCTAGCATCCGACCACGTAGTCGTGGGTCCAAAAATTTATGGTTTCGGATATTCAGAAGATGACCACAAGCACTATGATCCAAACAAGCATGGTTTTTTGAAAGACGCCCTGATTGATGCCTACAAATTTAAACACAAAGACTATTACGTTGGGGGCATATGCAACGGCTGCACCTGCGCATCTAAGGAGTTTGCATCGTGGATGCATGATCTCTATGGAGAGGTCGACGATAATTTGACTTCTACAAACCTCTTGGTTAATTCAAATTACCCACTGTTTGTTCAGAATTTCATACCTATTCTTAAAGGAAAGAAAGTCGTGCTAGTGTGTAGTGAAAATGCAAAGATTAATCAAATGGGATTTGATATTATAAAAGATTTTAGAGTGGGAAAGAATTGCATAGTTAATGACCACCATCTGATTGAGGAGATCTCTCAATGGATTTTTGAAAACGAAATTGAGGACCATGTGTTTTTGTTTTCTGCTAGCAGTCTAAGTGAAGTTCTTATACACAATCTATTCAAGTCCAGCCAAGACAACACATATATAGATATCGGAACCACCCTTCACCCATATATGGGCTTGGATATAGCACGTGACTACTTAAAAGCATACCATCACAACCTGCCACACCCAGACTTGAGAAGCTCCTGTGTGTAGTGCGAACAAGAGGTTGGTTAAAAACGAACAAAAATATTGGCCATTTATAAGAAAGCTTAGAAACGATAAGAGAGTCAAAGAGGGGTTTGTCTCTCAGCAACACATATCAGAAGAGGATCATGAAGATTTTATGAAAGATCATGGTGATAAATACTACATTTGTTTAGTAGGAGACGTGCCGGCAGGTTTCGTCGGGTCCATTATGGGAGACATAAGGGTAGCAACTGATCCCTGCTATCAAGGCAAGGGTGTGGGAAAATTTATGATTTCCGAAATATTGTTAAAATTTCCTGATTCATATGCTAAAGTTAAGACAGAAAACAAGGCCAGTCTTGCTTTATTTGAGTCTTGTGGTTTTAAGAAAAAATATTTCATTTTAGAGAGAGAGTAATGCTCCATAATCCATACAAAATAGTTAAGATGTTTGAAGAAGAAGTTGCGCATTATACTGGCGCCCCACTAGCAGTTTCAGTGAACAGTTGTACCAACGCCTTGTTCCTAGCATGCAAATGGAACAAGGTAGCCGGTAAAGAAGTTATACTACCGAAGAGAACTTACTTATCACCGCCACAGTCTGTTTTACAAGCTGGCGGCGACCTGGTGTTTGAAGACAAAGAATGGGAAGGCATATATCAATTGAAGCCGTTTCCGATTTACGACGCAGCAAAGCGATTGACATCTAAAATGTACATACCTGGTACAATGATGTGTTTATCTTTTCACATAAAGAAACACCTAAAAATAGGGAAGGGCGGCATGATACTGTTGGACGACCCCGAAGCAGCGAAATGGCTAAAAGCCAGAAGATACGAAGGTCGCACTGACGGATTAAGATATCACGAAGACCAAATATATGAAGAAGGTTGGAACTTATACATGACACCAGAACAAGCGGCCAGGGGTCTTACATTAATGCAAAACTACCCAGAACATGTTCCAGATATTCCAGAGGATCCACCATATAGAGATTTGACTGAGTTTGAATTATTTAAGAACATAAAGGTTTTATAATGAAGATAGCGCTTTGTTTACATGGATATTACAATAGTTCCGGAGGGCCCGAGTCTGGTAATTTTGGATTTGATTACTTGAACAAGAACGTAATCTCAGGAAATGACGTCGATGTGTTTGTACACAGTTGGGACCTGCCAGCAGAAGAAAGAATCCTTCAAAGTTACAAGCCGACTTCGAGTTTATTTGAGGCTCAGTCTGATTTTGAAGAGGAGCTTTCCCGAATCGACTCAGAGTGGTTTGAAGAAGGTTTTGACAGATCTCAAACTATGTATCGAAATTCAATATATCAAACATTTAGCTTTTTATATTCTAGAAAGGCTTCTGTGGAGTTGAAAAAGAAATACGAAGAGGAAAATGGGTTCGAGTACGATTGCGTGATCCTGTGCAGGTTTGACCTAGGTAGCAGAGGCAAGGAACACCCTCAGCTTTTTTACGCGACAGACATGGAGTTTAATTTGAGTGCTGATCTTGATAAACTGCATATGAAGTATTGGAACCAATTTAATTGGGGCATTGCCGACCACTGGTTCTATTCAAACAGTAAAACTATGGATCAAGTAGCTGGACTGTATGACAAGCTAGAGAGTTACTATCACAAAGACAGTGATTATGTAAGAGCAGTAACAGAAGCCTGGCCAGAGAGCAATAGTGATAATGAATTTTCAAATGAATTGTTTTTAAAAAACAAGTCTGACAATTTGGTAAAGTTTGAAAAGTGGCACTGTGTCGACAATCATAAACTGTATAAGTGGTTTTTTTATGAAACGGGCCTGTCAAAGCGCATTGGTTTCGGGGACCCAAAGACACAAGAAAATAAAGACTTTTCAATAATCATGTATAGTCACAGTAGTTATTCTGACGCCTGGCCTATGTTTTTCGGACAAACAGATAAATATTTTAAAGATCACAAGAAATACATTTTCTGCGATGATGATTGTTCAATAGTGCCGGATGATTGGGTTTGTGTAAAATATGATGAAAGTCAATCTTACAATAAGAGGGTTGCTTCTTGCTTGGAACAAGTAGATGAAGAGATTGTCATTTTTCATCACGAAGATATGCCGTTGTATTTAAAGCCTAGATTTGACGAACTGAACAGGCTCAGTTGTATTCTGAGGAGAGAAGGTATAGATTTTGTAAAGCTTCTCCGCGGAGGCATAACAAAAGATGATCCTCCGTACAAATTTTACACGAACTTGTACAAGATAACAGATGGTGTTCATTATATGGCAGTACAGCCAGCTTTATGGAAGAAGAGCAGCTTGCAAAAGGTGTATGAAAAATCAAATGTATCCCACATTAGAGAATTTGAGACCCTGGCATCTTCTGTTTGCTTGAGAGAAGAGATCAGAGGTGTATATAGTTATTCCGGTGAACCGAAGGCCGGACTCTATCATTATTCCTCAAGGACTTATCCATATGTAGCAACCGCAATTTCCGCTGGAAAATGGAATACAAAAGAATATAAAAATGAATTGATGCAACTATCCAGAGAATACGAAACAGACTTACAAGAAAGAGGTACAAATGATTAAGCTAGTTATTTTAGATGTCGACGGCGTTTTAACAGACGGCCGGAAATATTATGATGAATCGGGAATGCCAAAGGCAAAGACATATTGTGATAAAGATTTTACAGCCATAAAAAGACTTAGAGGGGCGGGATTAAGCGTTTGTTTTCTATCCGGTGACGATTTTGTAAACAAGTCAATGGCAAAGAACAGGAACATTGATTTCTATTCAGCAAGAGGAAAAGATAAGGCGACCTTTGTAAAGGAATTTGAGTCCAAATATGAAACCACTGCAGCTGATATGGCTTATGTTGGCGATGACCTGTTTGATAGCAGTATATTAGAGAAAGTTGGGTATGCCTTTTGTCCGTCTGACGCATGCCTTGAAGTCAAAAAGATATGCGGTCTAAAAAACATCCTACCCCAACCGGGCGGCCACAACGTTGTCATGAACCTGGTAGAGTTGCTTCTAGAAAGGGGTCTAGTTCCGGATGCCACAATGGAGCAAATTGAAGAATTAGATAGAAAAGAAAAGTTTTAATGATCAACGTTGCACTATTGGGTAAGAAATATCAAGACTGTATTTTTTATGTAGAAAACTTATCAGTGGGAGAGACGAACCTTTCTTCGGAACCTTACAAGACTCTCGGAGGTTGTTATAATTTGCTGAAGGCGCCCATTGACACGGTACAGTTTGACATCCACACAAAAGGGTCCAAAGACGCTTTTATAATAAGTGAATCAAAATCAAGCACACGCACATCCATAGTGGTAAACCGATCTGAGTCTTATTATAGTAAATCACTCATAGATACCATTAATCAAAACTATAACTGGGCTCACACATGTTATATCGATGATATCGAAGATCCACAGCCTCTCCTTGGACTGACAATTGATTTTAGTATAGACTTTTGTACTTTAAAATCTCGTCAAAGATTCCAGGAAATTATAGATAAAGCAACGGTGGTTTTTGACTCTAGAGAAAGAAAATCTCTATATGAGAAGATTAACACCAAAACCCCCATAGTATTTCATGACCAAAACGGCATAGAGGTTAACATAAACGGTGAAGTTTTACTTGATTCACAAGTGGAGCCTATTTTAAATTTAAATGTCAATGGTGCCGGCGACATGTATGCTGCAAATTTTATTAAAAATTATTACAAGTATGGTATAATTAAGTCAGCCAACATGGCGATGATATCAACAACACATTTACTCAAAAAAGGACTAAACAAATAAATGAACAAGAAATTTAACTTACTATTACCTATTGCTGGAGCAGCAAAGAGATTTTCCGATGTAGGCTACACAATGCCAAAGCCTTTGATTATGGCAAACAATAGGCATATTATTGACTGGTCTATGGATTCCGTCAAGCTGGACGATTGCAATATAATTTTTGTTGTTAGAGCCGAGCATGTTTATAATTTTTCTATTGATGAAATTCTAAAAGAAAAGTTTGGAGAAGATATAACCATTGTCGTCTTAGATCACATGACCCGCGGCTCAGTGGAGACGTGTTTGGAGGCAAGGAAATTTATTGAGAATGATATGCCGCTAGTAATTTACACACCGGATGTATATTTTCAGAACCAACTGGACCCGGAAACTATAGACCCCAATCTAGATGGGTTCATATTAACTTTTAAGGCAAACAGTCCAGCCCACAGCTATGTTAAGCTTGACAAGAGAGGTCTTGCCACAAAGACAGCTGAAAAGGAAGTTATAAGCCAAGATGCAGCTGTCGGTGTATATTATTATAAGACAGGTGACATGTTTGTTAAGTACGCCGAAAGATTAATTCACAATGACATAACCGTTAAGAACGAATTTTACCTTTGCCCAATGTACAATCTAATGATTCAAGACGGCTTAAAAATAAAAACCAAAAGCGCAGAAAAAATGCATGTACTAGGGACTCCGTCGGAGTTAGAATTTTTTACTAACTATGTGGTTCAGCGATTTGGCGAGAAGCCAGTCGCTTTGTGTTGTGATCACTCTGGATATAAATTAAAAGAAGCGGCAAAAAAAGTCTTAGATGCTAACAGGGTTCCTTACATCGACTTTGGAACTCTAATGAACAAGAACTGTGATTATAACGACTACGTATCTCAGGCAATGCAAGCGATCGAATCTAAAGTCTGCGATTTCGCAATGGGCTTTTGCCGCACTGGCCAGGGCATAAACATTCTTGCTAACACGTCTAAGGATATCAGAGGCGCCTTGGTCTTCGATGAGTATACGGCAGAATATTGTATACGACATAATTGCGCAAACTTTTTCACAATTCCAGAGAAATACGTTGATAAAGATGAATTAGATCGAATGGTAAAAATATGGCTCACCTCTAGTTTTGACGGCGGCCGCCACATGACTCGAATGAAGAAGACGATAGGGTAAAGAACAAATTGATGACCCACGAGTACAAGTATGAGGAAGTTACCACTCTAATTCAAGGTCCCTTGAACGAAGTTGGTCTGAGCCATATAGAGACTTATTCAGAATACGGCCCCCGTGGTGGTTAGTTCTTGGAGCGACCCAGACTTCGACAGTCTTTTGGGGTTCATGAGGCACACCCCCGGTGTCAAGTTTATTCTTACTACATTACCAGACATCAAAAAGACAACACACTGTCTTATGGACAGTACTTTTTACTGGGCAATATGTTCTATGTACCATGGACTCAAAAATGTAGAAACTGAGTATGTCGTAAAGACCAGAATGGACGAAGCGTTTTCGGGACTAGAACCTTTCATTGATCCTTTCTTACTAGACGACAAGAAGATGGTGTGTGGGAACATATTTGTTCAAAAATTCGACAGACAACAGTTTCACATAGGGGACCACGTTTTCGTGGCAAAAACAGAAGTGCTATTGAGAGCAACTAAACAACTTAAAGATATATATGAAAATAAGATACCATCAGAAACTTGGGCACAGCAAGGCCCTTACTCTGCAGAACAGGTGCTCGCTTTTGCATTTTTGAAAAATAGTGGTATTCCGGTCCCTCTTGTAATCAATGGCACTGCACCCCCTTCAAACCGCGAAGTGTTCTGCAATAATTTTCACGTTGTTGATGTTAATGAGGTAGAAAGTTTCACTCTTCGATGGAACCACAATGAACAAACTTATAAAGATAAATTTGTGAACCCTCACGGAGTCACAACTATGGAGGACATTTAATGAAAAAAGACCTAAAACTTCACAAGAGACTCTTGAAGCTACTGTATGAACACAACGAAGAACACGTTGGCAGTTGTTTTTCTTGTGTAGATATAATAGATGAAATATTTGAGAAGAAAGCCCCACGAGACATTTTTGTATTATCTAACGGTCACGCCGCATACGCACTTTACAGCGTCTTAGAAAAACATTATGATCACATAGATGCTGACGAGCTGGTAAAGAAACATGGAGGTCATCCAAACCGGGATGAATTAAATCACATCTACTGTTCTACCGGCAGCTTAGGGATGGGAATTATGATGGCAGTCGGCAGAGCCTTGGCGGACAACACAAGAACTGTTCATGTAATGATCAGCGATGGTGAATCAACAGAGGGTTCAGTCTGGGAGGCTTTAAGATACATAGAGGAAAAGAAGGTCACAAATATTGAAGTTCATGTCAACGCCAACGGATATGCGTGTTATGATGAGATGGACATAGATTACCTAGAGAGGAGATGTAAAGCGTTTATGCCAAGAATTAATTTCCACAGAACAACATCTGAAACATTTCCTTTTTCATTTTTGCATGGTCTAGATGCGCACTACATTAAGATAAACGAAAATCAATACAAAGAGGCTAAGGAGGTGTTGGAAAATGAGCGTTAGAAAAAAGTTTGTACAACTACTTCATGAAAAAATGAAGGTAAACAAGGATGTAGTACTAGTTTTAGGTGACTTAGGTTATGGGCATTTCGACAAAATAAGAGAGCAATTTCCAGATAGAGTGTTCAACCCCGGGGCAGCCGAGCAGCTTATGTTGGGCATGTCGTGCGGCTTAGCTATGGAAGGCAAGATCCCCGTATGTTATTCTATGACACCGTTCGTGCTTTACAGACCCTTTGAGGTAATAAGAACCTACATTGATCACGAAAAAATTCCAGTCATATTGGCTGCCGGCGGCCGCGGCAAGGACTATGGCGCCGCAGGCTTCTCTCATTGGGCGACTGATGACAAAGAGCATCTGTCTGGATTCAAAAACATTTTAAAAACCTGGCCATCAGAATCTAGCTTAGAGGATGAGTTCGATTCGATTATTGAAAGCAGGGTACCGTATTATGTTAATTTGTCAAGGTAAAAGGGGGAGAGAATATGGTAGTAAGTGATGATAATAAATTCACATTTGTTTGTATAGCGAAAGCAGCCCCCGCAGAAAAGTTTACCAATAATCACCTCTGGGGCGCCCATGCAAACTACCCATATTATGGGGGTTTTTGATGATACTCATATCACACAGAGGCAACACTACCGGAGAAGACCCGCAAGAGAACAAGCCAAGCTTTATCGACCAAGCAATTAAGAAGGGCTTTGATGTAGAGGTCGACGTTTGGTTGAAAGATAAAGATCTTTTTCTAGGTCATGACAATCCACAATACCCTATTGACTTGCAGTTTTTAAAATCCCGCCCTTTGTGGTGCCACGCTAAAGACTTTAAGGCGTTAAATTTTATGTTGGACAATAATATAACTTGCTTTTGGCATGAAGAAGATCAGTATACAATAACCAGTAATAATCAAATATGGACTTATCCTTTAAAAAAAGTTGAAAAAAGAAGTATAATTGTCTGTAAGACGCTAGAAGATTCTAGAGAATATGCAAAAAGACATATTTTTGGAATTTGCAGTGATTATGTAGGAATCATCGAGGAAAAGAAATGAAGCTGGTAGTTATCACCGGGTGCCTAGGGTTTATAGGTTCACAAATTACAAGAGACTGTTTAGAGAATGGATTCAAAGTTTACGGAGTAGACAGTCTCACCTATGCTGCAAACACTGGTTTGCTAGAGATATTCCTGCAGAACAAAAACTTTAAATTCTGCAAAGAAGATATAGCAGATTTAGAAAATATTCCAGATTGTGATTTTGTAGTAAATACGGCAGCAGAAACTCACGTTGGAAACAGTATAATTGATAGCACTAATTTTATTAAAAGCAATATTATTGGTGTGCAGAACATTTTAAACTTAATAAGAAGAAAGCCTAGCAACGTATCAAACCCTCCAAGATTGATACATTTCAGCACTGATGAAGTGTATGGAGATTTAACCTCTGGAAGCCATACCGAAACAGACTTATTGAACCCGAGTAATCCCTACTCCGCTTCAAAAGCGTCCGCGGACCTGTTAATTAAATCTTGGGCTAGAACATATAACATACAATACAACATCCTAAGACCAACAAACAATTATGGGGAATACCAATATCCAGAAAAATTGATACCACTGGCTGTCAAACTCCTTCAGAGGAACTTGAAAATAAGATTGCATGACCATGGTGAACCAATAAGAACTTGGCTGCACGCAAAGGATACTTCATCGGCAGTAATGACAGTGATGGAAAAAGGAAAAGCTAACGAAATATATAACATTTCAGGAGGCTTTGAACAGAAAAATATTGAAACAGTTAAAAAAATAATAAATTCTTATGATGATAACTTAGATTGGAAAGAACACATTGATTTAAACCATGAGCGCCCGGGCCAGGATGTAAGATATTCCCTGGACGACTCTAAATTGAGAGAACTCGGCTGGAAGCCTAAATGTGTATTTGACGAGCAGATATCAAGCATAGTCGAATTTTATAAAAATAATTTTATATGGTAAAAAGGAGATAAAAATGAAATTATCAAATCAAGCAATGGGAGCCATCATGATGGCTTTACAAAAGTCTTTGTTGGAACAAAGCGACATAACACCGGTACTAATGGATTTCAATTTTGAGGTCGGAGAAGACGAAGCACTAATCGTACGCAACCCACCGAAATTTCAAATTGGAAAGGACACTTTTCATCCCGAAGTCAAAAGTACTGTCGGATCTGATTAGTGCCAGTTTATTGTTATAAATGCAAGGACTGCAGCGAAGAATTTGAAGTAAGACACAGTATGAGTTTTGAAGATCAAGCCTGTCTATTTTGTGACAGTAAGAATATATTCAAGCTTCCGTCTATGAGCAAGAGAAAAGTTGAACAATCAACCAAAAAGCGCGCCGGCATGGTGGTAGATGAATATATCGAAAACGCAAAAAAAGAAATTAAACAACAAAAAATAGACCTAAGAACAGAGGAGATGTAGCATGTGGTTTGCCCTTTTTATAATCAGCGCGAGCTTAAATTTATTGGCAATTTTTTATATAAGGTGGTTAATAAAAGTTATTTCTACGATTAATGAAGACGTCAAGTCGGTTTCTAGCTTGGTTACGGAGTTCGCTGAACACACTAAAAGTGTATATGAGTTAGAAGTTTTTTATGGAGATGAAACTTTAAAGTCCCTCATGGTACATGCCACGAAATTGTCTGAGCAGCTGAGTGATCTAGACTTAGTTTTAAATGAAGAAGAGGAAGAACAACTTGGAACAGAAGAAGATTAAAAGAAAAAGAAGACCCCGGACGAAGAACAATTACTTCACTAAAGTTCATGAGGACGCAATAGTAAAGTATGCTCTCTCTTCCAGTAGGGAAGAAAAATCAAAACTGTATATTTCTCTGATACAGCCTGCTTTTGATGAGATGGTGAATAAGATTATATTCACTTACAAATTCAACAACCTACCAAACATAGACCCACTACGTGATGATTGTAAGATATGGCTAACAACAATATTGGATAAATATGATCCAAATAAGGGCTCCAAAGCATTTTCTTATTTTTCAGTTGTGACAAAAAATTGGTTCATCCACAAAGTAAAAAAGAACTCAAAGGACTTAAAGAGACAAGTATCATATGAACATATCGTACATAACGGCGGGCCCGACTCCTTAGGTACCTCAAGTAGCAAGGTAGAATATGTAGAACAGAGGGAACAGGCTGAGTTCTGGATGTGTTTGTTGACCCAGGTTGACAAATGGGACACTGGAAACTTAAAAGCTAACGAGAAGGCAGTACTAGAGGCTGTAAAAGTCCTGTTGCATAACATAGAGGATATAGAGATATTTAATAAAAAGGCTGTCTACCTCTACTTGAGAGAGTTGACTGGGCTGAATACAAAGCAGGTGGTTAACAACTTAAATAAATTAAGAGAAAAGTACAGAACTTTTAAACACAGGTGGGATAAGTAATAATTTTTACGAATTCCTATTTATTTTATGGCAAAACAAAACTTAGAAAAATATATTGAAGACGCGACAAAGAATATAGTTGACGACCGGGCTGCAACTAAAACCTTGCTCATGACGGTTATGAAATACATGCAACTGGGAGACGATCGTCACAAAGAGGTGGGATTGATAGCAGCCAAGTACTTAGAAACATTACAAAGATCTAACGAACAATTGGTTAAACTTGCAGCGCTTCTTCAAAAACAGGATCGTAGCACTGACGGTATATCCGACTCAGACAAGCAAGAGTTATTTGATCTGATAAACGACTCCGAGGAATAATGCCATGACAAGACCAACAAACATAGATACGGCCGTCTCTAAGAACAAGAGCCCGATTCAAAACCGCGCCGGCACCCAAAATATATTCGACAAAATGAGATCTTTCTTTGCTGATGTAAAAAAGAAAGATGCCGAGCAAGGAACAGATGGAAAATTTTATGGATATGTGTTGTATAGCAATAAGTTAACGGTCGACCAATTTAAAGAGTTATTTAAAAATAATAAAGAATTTATGACAGATGTCATTGTTGATGGGTCCGACGGAACAGACACCAAGCCCTCTGGAGAAGTTGTCGAAATGTATGTATACGTCCCGCAAGTTTCAGACTTTCTACCAGAACCGGACATCAGCCTTCTGAATAAGTTCATATCTCTCAGGAAAGACGAAAAAGTATTAGAACTCCTAAAAACGCAGAGAGCAGAGTACGCAGCCCTTGAAGGTCTGAACTCAGAAGGGCCCGCCACAGCACAATCCAGCGCCCCTTCAGGCCCGTTGCCAGCGTCATCCCCAATTAGCACAGAGGCTAGAAGAGTTAAGAAAAATTCGGAAGCACAAAGGATATTTGAAAAACTTAGAGAATCTCTGAACATTATAACCATGTATCCTAAAGTCTACAAATACACTGAAAAAAGTGAATACTATGCCCCTGGAACAGCTTGCGAGGTGGAGTTTCCAAACGACGTCCAGAAATCAATGTTAACTATGGGATATGGAATTTATAAGAAACAGCTATCTGGCAAGATAGTTTTTGAAAATGAAGATGCCGGCGCCTTAGATAGATTCGTTGATCGGAGTTTTTCATAATGAAAAAGACAGATAAAAAATTTCACATTGAAGACGAGTTCTTTAAATCTGGATATAACGGACAAGGTCCAAATCCGCTCTATGAACCAGTCCCAAACTTTTCAAGCCGACCCGGCGACGAGATCTTTCAGCCTGCAATAAATAACAACACGATTATAATCTTAGGTCGCGACCGAGACCCATTCAGGGAAACAAAGGAAGGTGTCAAAGAAAAACACGCGAACAATCCTATCGATATAGAAACAGTGTCGGGATATTCTGACTTTATGGGCGCAGGTGCCATCGACATGATTGTTGGTAGAGGCGCCCCATATGCCGTTCCAGGTGTTGGTGACTACCCCAATAGCTTGCCGCCCCTCTACCTAACCAAGACGGACAATAATTTAAGATCGGTTAGATTGAGAGACGGAGAGTTCCACCCTGGGTATGTAATGGATGCCGCTCGAATTTACATAAGTCAAATGTGTGATATAGACGAATATTTCGCACTTAAGAACACAGAAGATATAACGGTAGACCAAGGGCCGAGTTCTGCAATAATCCTTAAAGGGGACAGGTTGAGGATGCATTCTCGAAGAGACGTTAAGATAATCGCCGGCGGAGACAAAGACACGCCAACTGACTCAAACGGCTTCTCAATTCGAGAAAGAGGAAAAATACATCTAATAGCCGGCAACGGAAGGTATGGTAACCAGCAACCTATACCTGTAGGTACGAACCTTGTAGCATGTTTGAATGATATTATAGAAAGTATTCAGTCAATCTCTACAATTTTAGAGAATGTGGTAGTTGCTCAAAAAGAAGTCAATGCTGCACTTAAAGGACACGTTCACGGCACCGGCGCCGGACCCACTACATCACCAGATCCAATTTTGCAAACATATTGTTTGAATGCTGATTTGGGAATGATTAACGACCTTAGACAGTTAATTTCTGAAAAAACAGTAAACACTTTAGCGATAGTTAATAATTACTTAAGCCCTGCAGGCGCCAAATACGTGAATAGTAGATACAACACTACGACATAGGAACATAATATGGCTTTTAAGATAGACATTGAACATAGAGGCCGGTTTTTAACGTTCGGACCTAGATTTAAAGGCGAGACCGGGAAAGACATTTTCGCCGCCAAGGTGGCATTAGGAATACTCCGGCCAATTCCAGCCGCGTCTGAAGAAGAAAATAGCATAGAGCTTGGTACTGAGCTGTCTTATGATTCTAATATCCCCTTGGACGAGCAGAAGTGGTTCGATTGCTCAACTGGTTTGGGCGTTGACTTGGCAAAAGCGACAAAATTCGACACAACCTTGGAAAATGCTTTAATAAAATTTCAGTTAGATAATCAGTTTCTAATAACCTCTTATTATTTTGAGAAATTTGGATATTTAAAGTTGCTCAACGCAGCAACAAATGACAAGACTATATTTGAAGCAGAGATAGCATCACAGATCTCAGTTTCCATGGGGTTATTCGAATCAGAATTGAGGACACTTGGCGAGGCTACTATCGCGATTATGCACGGATGGCTACCTGGAACCCGATTAGCGACAAACACCTCTTACACGCATGACGACAGGGTCTATTCAAACTCCAATATCTATGACGGTAGACTTCCCACCGTATTCGACTTGGTTCCTATCGGAATATATAACAACTTACTAGATCCAGAATATTCTCAAAACTTTGCTTCACTGCTCCGATCAGGTCTCGCAATACCCGGGACTTTGGCAAAGTCAGCAATCGCAAACGGCCCCCGAGATGGCGAGAGTTTTATGGAATGGCTTTCTAGATCAATGGAATCTAACAGGGCATGGGCATCCACACTTGGAGACGAATTCTTAAATTTTGAATATGGGTCTTTGCAATATTACCCCGTACTCACCGCGAAAAGTTCTTTATACACCGCTGCGAGTCAAGTAGTGGACTACTATTTAGAAAATGATTTATTTTCACAGACTCTGTCGCAAGAGGAATTAAACGAACAGGCGAGAAGGGCTATCTATCCAGATCCCTTTTCGAGAGAGGATGTTTTCATAATAGATGGAACAAGGTTGGGGATATATACCGACACTGAATATTTTCTACGCGCAGAAGGTCCTCTGCCACCAGCATCGCTTCAAGAGGAGACTCAAGAGCAGCTCGAAGAGAGGGCGTTAAAAACAGCACTAGACAAATCACAGAAACCTGAAATATGGTATTTTCTCAAAGATGACGAAAAGTTTAAACAAACTTACCCTTCTCGCGACCGTTCATCAGATGCATCATCTGGCCCGGACCATTCGGGAGATTATCCTTCTAGAATTACATTAAGTATGTCAGCCAGCTTACGAGAAAATTATGGTGACCTGTACTCTCCACATGGAGACACTACAGGTTTCAAGAAAGAAAACTATTGGGTCTTGACAGCTGACGAAACAATAATTGAAGCTGGAGACAATCAAAATAAAGCACAGCATTGGAGAGTGTTAGAGTCATCAAACGCCTCAAACCCATTGATAAGGTTTAAGGAATTTATCACGCCTTCCCTGAGACCAGGACAGAGCTATAGGGCTTTGTTTGAAATTAATAGACAAAAGTTTGAATTAATTACAGATGGAGAAGGTTTCGAGCAGCCCCCAGAATCCGCCACTCTAGATGTTGACCCAACATCCGAAAATGTTTGTTTAGATCAAAATTCAGAGCAAGCAGAGCGCGCTTACGAAGAGTACCGATCACATGCCATAAAGAGAAGAAGAGAGATGGTTCGAAAAATCAGGGAGGCTGTGAGAAGTAATGACGGCTCTAGGACAACTGTTAATCTCGGCGTTCTTGGCGACTTGGACCTGGGAGGGTTTAATAATTTAAACATGGACACGCAAAGCGATTACGAGGTAATGCAAAAGGTGGCTCAAGTTTTACCAGGACAAGAAGCAATCGACTTTATCACTGGCTTTTCCGCAAGTACCAAAGACAGAAAACTTAATAACCCTGACAACGACACAAACAACCTATCGATAACAGTGGAAGAGTTGAAGGAGCGCGTCGACAAAGCAGCAGAAGACCTAAGAGAGGCACAAGACATAATTACAAGAGAAAGAATAAAATTTGAAAAAGGGACAGACTTTAATGGTCAAAACGAAGCTGCACAGCTAAGTGCTTTTTTTACGGACACAATCGACCGAGAATTCGGAAAAAAGTACAAAAACTTATCGAAGGAAGAATTGTCAACATCACTAGATTTTAGCTTTAGGGCCACCGGAGTAGGCCTGTTAGGTCACCGGTCAGGTAAAGACGTTACAAGCTTCGCCGGCAATAAATCAGCCGGACTGAATGAAGTTGAGTCGAAAAAAATATTCACAAGACCTCGTACAAACAACTATCTGTCTTTAATAAAAGATATGACTGCTGCACCAAAATTTTCGGGTTTTTTCGATGATTCTAGAAACTCATGTAAAGACTTAGGCATCAATATTGACAAAATTACTGCGTATGCTTTTGTTACAAAATATACCTCCGGGCTAAAGGCTGCCGCAAGAAAAGAGGAAGACTTTTCATTTAAGAGTTGGTTCGAAAATAATGTCACAGACCCAATAAAGGAGTTCGGCGCCACCTCAGCACAGAATTTTGAAGATTCCTTCGATCCTGACAACTTCCCTGAAGACGCGGCATTAAGAGCCCTAGGCCAAGAGTGTGATCTAGAAAAGGTATGGTTAGGAGCCCTTGACAAGCTTGATTTAGTATCTCTACTATGTGATTATATCAAGTGTATTAAGCTACCTCCTTTTGATTTTAAAGCCCCCGATTTCAGGCTTCCTCCCCTACCTAAGGTTCCTATATTGGGATGGTATGCTGGTTTTTATAAATTTGTAAGGGACAATTATGAGCAGATATTAACTAGGCTAGCCTGTACCGCATCCAAGATGATAATAGACAAGCTAGCATTCCCGTTCTGTGAAGAACAGTTGCAAGACTTTATCCAAAATGATCTATTGTCGAAAAACCAGTACGCAAAGCAAGCAGTTATTGAATCGCTGACACGAACCGGAGTACCTGATGCAGACAAGGCGAAAGACTTCTTCGATGCAACATCCAACATCCTGACCGGCAGAGAACTTTGTTATATATTTAAAGGGAACATGCCAGACGATGCAACAATGTCTGCAATAACAAGGATGGCTGCAGCCACCGGAGTTTCGGAATACCTAGGAACTCCAGAAGACGTTATCAACTTTTTTGGTGTAGTTGGAGTGTATTTGCCTGACGAAATATGTGACCAGTTGAATAATCAAACTATTGTTAGCCCGACTAACTGTGATGATACAAACGATCTATTAAGAGGTGTAAGAAATAGACTACAAACAGGTGATGCCACTCTTTCGGATGAAGAGATAAACAGAGTTGTGAATTCTGCGGAACAAAGCAAACAAGAAGAAGCGGACAGGTTAAAGTCTTTTCTCGATAATGGTTTCAGCGGCTTGGTACCACCGATATTTCAGTATGGAAATGAAAGCGCTCCAATGTCAGACTTTCCAGAACACTTTAAGAAGGAACAAGAGAAGACAGCAGAGTCCATCTTTTCAGTACCTAAAAAAGCCTACAGCGAGGGGTTGGCTCAATATGTTCCAGCTATGTACGTAGGAAGCCCAGTTGATCTATGGCCATACGATGAAAGGTATGACCAGTGGCAAGTATTGAGGCTTGAGTCTGCCCTGGAGCAGTTGAGGGTGTACGCGGAGACGATGGACCCCATCACCGGTTTCAACCCAAGACCAGAGTCTCAATGGGCTTCTTTGCATACATTATATGAAGTTGAGATTATAAACACTATACCAGGGAATCTAATTTCAGAAGATAAGAAAGCGTCTTTGCAAATTCTAGAAGGGACAGAGAATTCTAGTAATCCTGATTACATAGTTCCTCATGATACTGAGATTTTTAATCCACAAAGAAATAGCTACACAGGAAAGCTTGATATACAAACCAAACGGAATTCAGTGTTGGTCCACAAGAGAAAGATTGCCGGCATGGACACTAAAGAGAATATCGAATTCGCACTCATCGGCTTAGAGGATGTAATAGACAGATACGATAAACGAGTCAGACGAACTTCAGACGGAAAACAAGATAGACTCAAACGACAACGAGAGCCTTTTTTGACACAAAGGACAGAGCTGAAAAACTTGCTTTATCGACTTGAACAAAATCCCGAAACGGACTTGTCTCAAGCCGGAGTGGTATCTTACGAATTTTTTATGGCCTATCAGCAAAATATAAACAGTGAAGAAATTGAGAATTATACCGATGATTCAGGGAACAGACTTCAATTTGCACTTATACCATGGTTGGTCACAGGCCCAGATGAAACGGGCTCCGAAGATTATCGAGTACACTCCATGGACTACGAATACAGTAAATTCTTGCGAGAGTACCTCGAAACAGACGCGAATTTGATTTCGTCAGCGGACTGTGTCGAGCGTACAATGTCCATCGAATACAACGCGTACGGCATACCGAGCTTTTCGTACGACTGTGTGGAATACGCCCCAAAACCAAACTACGGAGAACTTAAAGAAAACGGTAAGAGAATTTTTGATACTCCCACTGCAGCTGCATACTTTAGGCTAAACTTCAGTCGCACTGGAGAAGATGACGCCAATGCAAATATTCAAACGGCTATAAATGCTGTGTCGCAAAGAATAAATGATTTGTCATCTAGAATAACGGAAATAATCACCAATAGGCCTCCCATATCCGATGATCTTTTACTTCCAGGCCTTGAAGAACTCTTAGATCAAAGATCAGAAATAGCTTTAGAATCATCAGACAGCACCGCTGAGACCGTAGCATCCAGCGGTCAGCAATTCTCACTTGAATTTAGAGCAACTACAGCATACTCTCCGAAGATTACTTTGAGAGAGATGACTGCCGCGGAAGGAAAAGACAGGTACGACATGATAATTGAGGGAGACTTTTTCATTGGGCTTGATCTGGAATCAGCCAGTGGACCCGCAGGAAGAGAGGTCTACAGTTATTGCAACCAATTACCAGACGCATATACACACCCAAGACCGCAAATGCGCACCCAAGAAGATTTCTTTTCGTCAAAAAGACATAGATTTTCAAATATGCTGATTGATAAATTAAAGTCTAATTTTTCATATCAGAGACAGAATACTAACAATCAATACTTTGAAACTGAATTCACAAGTGGCGAGTTTTACAAGAGAACGACAGAAGCAATCATAGAGTCTCTTTTAGAAGAGCTATCTGAATCTTACTTGTTTGAATCGGAAGAAGTCGAGAGACTAGATAACAGAATAGTTGGAAAAAGACAGAGGAGTACTTGTGTATCAAACCGATTCTCATTCGGTGATGCATCAGTGGTTGCTTTCAACAAGGCTATACTTGGAGATGTCTCGACTGAAATAGCAAAAGAAATGGCAAAACCAGAAAATGCACCGGAAAATTATGATTTTGATTCCCCATCTGCATTTGACAAGGCGATGCAAAATTTAGCATTCAAAGGCTTTATTAAAACGTGCTTGATGGATATTTTACTGAAAGGTGGATTGGCTTATTCTAGGTGGGACGTCGAGCCGATAGTGGAAGAACAGTTTTTTATAGATTATGCGATATCTTATGTTTTTAACGAACTTCAGAGTAGTAGTGAATTGAAAGATTCTTGGAGGATAAACATTGAAAATGTAACAGGGATATCCAATAGCAAGGTTGCTCTTGATACTTTGGTGAAACAAGAGTTGATAAGATTGCCAAACTATTCGAAACAGATCTTCAACCCTGAAAACAATAGTACAAATTTCTATAACTGGTTCCTGGAGGAAAAGACGTCACACTTTCACGTATCTAAGTTCGCGGACTCTGAATCTCAACCATATTCGCCCCACATCGCGAAACATATAAATAGAATTTACGATAACCAAAACGAGAAAGTTTTTATACAAAACAAACCTGAATTTGTGGTGGAGCATTATATAGAAATCACAGGATCTCAACTTGTAAGTCTGTATTTAGATGTTTCCGGAGCATTTGATCTACCCCTTTCATTGGTCGATGACATATCTGACACGCTTATTTTGAATGTAATAGATTTTGCTATTGCAACTCAACTAATTGATCCAGATGCCCTGATGAACGCCATTGAGCAGAACTTCGGAAAGATAAGTCAAGGATCTAGGATTGTCCTTGTAGAACCGGTGAATGATTCCGCTGACGACGTCCGTTTCATCGGCTTTGATCCAAACGCCGATCCTGGAGAACAACAGCAGGAGGTAGATGATGAATATAACCAATTCAGCAAAGCCTTGAGGAATATTCCAGGCATATCTGAAGATGAAATCGCAAGCAGATCTGCAATCATGAGGTCGTTTCAAGTCACAGCCAAAACTACTGATCGGGGTGAAGGTGATAATCCTGTAGTTTTTGCGATACCATTAGTGGAGTATAAGAGAGAGCTAGACTTTGAGGATTGCTATTCAATTAGAAACTATAGTCTAGACAGTTTCACCGAAGCAATACCGTTTATGATCCAAGAGATGACGAAAAGCGAAGACTATGTTCTGCTGCTAGACAATATCTTTCCAACAAGGAGACTGATGTCTATGGCCTCTGTGTTTTCTACAAGTGTAGTATCGGGGTATAATAACATGCCAACGATCCTTACTCCAACAAAATCTTCTCTTGCATCATTGGTGAACACACTGGGATTAGGCAGGAGACAGAGAGCAGAACTTCAGACTCTTTCTCAAGAAGAATTTGTAAAACAGTTCACAGAAAACTTCCCAACAGACGAGTCAAATTGTATTGATTTTCCCTCTGGACTTGAGGATATGTTTAAAAAGTTCTTTGAAGAGTTGTTTAAGTTGATCCGCCAAATGCCATCTATAATCTTTAGAGGAGTAGCAAACCAGTTGGACCCTGCTTATAAGGAGATGAGGCAGCATTACATAAATTGCGATATAAATCACCTGACCTATAGAGGTTTAAGACCAGCCGGCACAGGAGATTATAAGATAACAAATGGTTTATACTTGAAGGGCACACCGAGATTAAAACCTAACCCGGAACTTCAAGAGTATGAGGGTAAAAATAAAGGAAAGTACGTTCCGCTTACTCTGGGGTTTGCGTCTGACTTAACGTATGCACTCGGCGCCATACCGAATTTTTCCATCTTTGGCGCAAGATTAGGCATATCTATAGCGAAGCTGGTGACTTATATCTATGCTGGAAATCGACCATTCTTAGATCCTTCTTCCTATTTTAAAATCCCCTGTGCAGACATAGATGTGGGAGCGTGGAGAAATAAAGGCAAATACGATGCAGGTATCTACGGCCGTTATGGGCACCCTCTTTCTCCTTTTACACTATTGGCGCTGGCAACGCCTCAACTTGAGGGGGACAAGAGAGCGAAAGAAGCAAACTGTCAAGTACCACTTCCAGAGTGTGTGGAGTTGAACACGGGCAATGCGCCACCACCAGAGATCCCAAGGGAAGACCGGGATTATCATCGACCTCCTGGGTCAAGCATCGGATCCGGCGACGGAGACGGTCTTCTGGACGAGGATATACAAAACCCTGACATCATGGGAGGACCCGAGTCAGATGATACACGTACGTTAGACTTTGAAGACTGTCGCGAGTCGTGGGAAGCCCGAGTAGAAACTGGAAACCAGGATAGGTTAGTAGAGTTGTTGGACGATACCGCGCGGATCGAAATCATGCTTTTAGGTCTCAGAGAGAATGGATATGACTCCACCGACCCAGCAAGGCCTGTTGATCTTGAAGGTCCATTCGCTGATTATAACTCAATGACGATTCAACAACTTCTAGAAGCAAGGGACTGGTATTTTGATACGATCAACGAGATAAAATCGTCTTACAGTGAATTAGAGCTGCAGTGTGCATCCGCTGATGAGTACATTGAGTACACCGGCGCCCAAAGCTTAATTGTTATGTCACTTTTATCAAAAGTGGAGCGAAACCGCGAGGAACAAGCCAGAAGCAATGACCGCAGAAGGTGATAAGTGCAAAGGTGTTTATCAAAATAAATGAATTATGACTATTTATTTTTGAGGTTTGAGTAATGCCATTTAATCATTTTATACCACAAAGAAGTGAAGAGATGCTGAAAGTACAATATCAGCCACTTTTCCCTTTGCAGTACGACGGACTATTTGGTCCATATAAACCAGTATCGTCTTTGAGAGATTCTATACAAAAAGACTTTGAATATTTATTATTAACTAACCCAGGAGAGTGGCCGATGAACCCCGACCTGGGCATAGGAGTGAAAAGATATCTTTTTGAAACGTTCGGATCTCCAGAGATGAACAAGATTCAAGAAAGGATAAGGGCACAACTACAGAGATATTTGCCCTTTCCGTATATACAACTGTTCAGTGCAGCGTTTGAATCAGACCCAGAAGAGCAGGATCAAGGCTATGCAAGTTTGGTTATAAAGTATGCAATATTGGACGACTTGGTGAGACAAATAATTGTAACCCAAATGGGGGTCAATGTTACAGACATCCAGGTCAACAACAGATTTCCTGCAGGCGCACAATCCCGGTACCCGACAATAAGCAGCAATATGAGGACGATTAGATGACTACAAACAACAACAGAGGCGTCACGGACGCAAACTATACTAGTGTAACTTTTGATGAAATAAAAGAAAGACTTTTAACACATGCCAAATCTCGATATCCTGACACATATAGAGATTTTAACGCGTCGTCTTTTGGATCGATGATGTTCGACTTAGTGGCCATGATGAGTGAGCAATTAAACTTTTACGCAAATTATGTAGGGAATGAGTCGTACGTCCAATCCGCGTACACCATGTCCGCATTAGAAAAACTTGGGTCCGAAAACGGAGTAGATGTAAGCAATGCTATAACTTCCTACGGCACTGTCAGTATATATACTGCAATACCCGCCGACGCAGTCTTGGGAACAATAGATAGTTCATATACTCACAGGATCCTGAAGGGTGCGGTATTCACAACTCCCTCTGGCGGAAGATACACTTCGACTCAAGACGCCGTCGTCGACTTGGGGTCTACGAACATTATAGGTACAACATTCTCAGACGACGATTCGAGAATTACGTACTTTGTATACAAGGTTGATGTTCCTGTTGTATCTGGTGAAGAAAGAACGACTACATTAAATATTGGAACATATAGAAAGTTTTTAAAATTTGAAATAAGTGACTTAACATTATCGAATATAATAGATGTAGAAGATTCAAACGGAAACAAATATTATGAGACTTCAAATTTAGCCCAGAACGTTATTTACAAGGAGTTGCCAAGTAGAGATAATAACGATCCGACGGTACCGTCGAAGCTAGTACCAATGCCCGTACCAAGAAGGTTTACAAAGGAAATTAATAATGGACTCACCAGTCTCGTGTATGGCTTCGGATCCGAAGACGACCTAAAGGTTAAAAATGTTGCAAACCCAAATAAGATAGCAACTCAACAACCCGGAAAAGAGTATGTTACAGATAATGTATTTGACCCCGCACAATTGCAATCTACTGACAAATTTGGAGTGGCTCCACAAAACACAACCTTGACAATAAAATACAGGTCAAACACAACAGAGAACTCAAACGCACCAGTAAATTCTATAAACGGCATCTCCTCAGCACAGATTATTTTTGAAAATGAAAATAATCTGGATGCCGACAAAGTTGCTTTTATAAGGAATAATATCGCTGTCACCAACAGTGAGCCAATAAACGGAACATTAAAATTTAACACGACCCAGGAAATATCCCAAAGAATAAAAGCATCTTTAGGTTCTCAATCCCGCGCAGTCACTCTGCAGGATTATGTCGCATCAGCCTATTCTATGCCTGCAAGCTTTGGCGCGCTAACGAGAGCATCAATAAGCAGAGATACAAACGACCTGAAAAGGAACTTGAACATGTATGTGATTTCACAAGACGTAGATGGAAATCTTCAACAAGCCAGCGCGCCATTAAAAAATAACCTTAAAACTTGGTTAAATTCAGTTAGAATGGTGACTGATACTCTAGACATCTTCGATGCAAAGATAGTGAACGTTGGGTTGGAGATTGACATTGTCGTGGACCAGAGAACTAACTTCTCTACTGTCTTGTCGGAGGTCAGAGAAAAGCTCTTTGACGAATTAACTCTGGTGAGACCAGAAATCGGGCAGCATTTTTCGGTCGGCGATGTAGAAAAGATACTAAGTAAAATACCTTATGTTGTGAGGTTTAACAGTGTAAAAGTAGTGTCAAAATCGGGAACAGGATATTCGGACATAAGATACGACATTGCAACCAACATATCACCAGACGGCGGTTTGGTGTACATTCCGGAAGACTGTATCTGGGAAATTAAAAACGCATCAGATATAACAGGGAAGGTTCAATAATGAGTATAAAAAGATATGTTGCAAATAAAGACAATACTATAACAAACGCATTTAAAGAAAATCTACAAACACGCGCCACCGAAGCAAACATGGGTGCTTCTGATATAATTGAGGTTTTTTCAATTTATGGCCAGGCATCGACATCTTCAGCCGAGCAGGCTAGAATACTAATCGAATTTCCAGTTTCTCAGGTTGTTTCAGATAGATCAGCTTCCAGGATTGCAGCCTCTGGCAGTGTAAGTTTTGTTTTAAAGTTGACAAATGCTGAACATTCCTTTACCACCCCATCTGACTTTACTTTGAGTGTGTATCGTCTCTTAAATCCCTGGACAGAAGGTACAGGACTAGACATGGAAACCTACACAGATACTGGTGTAAGCAGTTGGACTTACAGAGTCTCTGGTTCACAATGGAGCGGCGCCGACGGGAGTTTCGCGGATAATACGCGATCGGATGTGGCTTTTGAATCGGGAACAGAGAATCTAGAAGTAGATATTAGTGACATTGTAGAAGACTGGATTGATGGAACAGCAAATAATTATGGCCTGTTGATAAAGCTGTCAGGATCCGCAGAGAATGTTGTCGGAGGCGCCGACCCAATCGCGGAAAAATCTTACTACACAAAGAGGTTTTTTGCAAGACAATCTCAATATTTTTTCAAAAGGCCAATAATCGAAGCGAGGTGGGATAGTTCTTCAGTACATACAGCCTCTCTTCCAAGTCCTTATGTTAGAGCGGACGAGTACTTATATAAAATAACGAATTTTAAATCGTCGTATAAGACGTATGAGAATGTAACATTTAAGGTGAATACAAGAAACAAAGACTGGCAACCAAACGTCTATACTGTTGCCACGAACAAAGCACCCGTTGACTTGGTTGATGAATCCTATTATAAAATTAGAAGAGTGGTGGACAATTACGTAGTTGTTGATTATTCAACTGGAAGCGCGCCAGCGTATTCCAAGCTATCATACAATGCGACCGGATCCTATTTTGATTTTGATATGTCAAATTTAGAACCAAACTATTTATATGAAATAAGCTTTTTAAGAAGAAACGAAAACGATTACATCGAACAGAAAGAGAAATTTAAATTTAGAGTTGATCCATGACAGACTACAGAGCAAAGACAGAGAAATCAAAATCATCCGATAGAAAAGAAAAATTCTTTACTAGAAGAAATATCCCCTCGGCTAACGAGAACCGTCAAGGTTTAACATCAAAAGAGCAGGAGTCGGACGGTCTAATAAAGAAGACCAGAGATATTACAAACAAATATAGACCCGACATCATTGTAAAAGACCCAAGCACTTTCGCGTTCTTTGGCAGTGCTAAAAAATACTATGAAGACGCTTTCTCCAACATTGTTAATTATTATCCGTTTGACGGATCAAGAAAAGAAATATTGGAGTGGTATGAGACAGCAACATCAGTCGAGATTGGAATGCTACACAATCATTGGCCATCATATGTCGGCCATGTCTCGATCGATTCACAACAATATATAAGTTTTTATAGTGGCCCTCAATCAATTGCTGAGTCAGAGTACATGGGAGCATACACTCGCGGAGAGACGGGACTGAGACTGGATCCCTCCAAAGGAAATACAGTTGAGTTTTGGCTGAAGAAGGGCAGCTGGTCTATTCCGGAAGAAGTAGTGTTTGACATAGGGTCATACCCTGGAAAGGTCTCCGCTGCAAACGGTGGCCAGTTTAAGTTATATCTTTCAAATTCTTCTGGCTCACCATTCCACGTGGACTATAGTATCGGTACAACCGGAATTTCTGCAACAAACATAGGGTCGTCTAATATTACAACTAGCTCTGTCGGAGACAGTGCTTGGCACCATTATGCGCTTAAGGTTCACCAAGAGGATAGTAAACTTCATATGAAGTTGTACGTGGACGGTAAATACGACTCTCTTACGACTTCTTCTGTGGCTACTATGGGTAGCGTCGACACATATATGTCCGGCCGCATTGGCGCCGCTCAAGCCGACACCACAGGATCTTTATCAGGATCCATGGATGATTTTAGGTTTTGGAAAGGGAAGAGAACGTCAAAACAAATCAGTAGATTTTTCGACCAAAAAGTATTTGCTAGCGAAAACTTAGAGGAAACCTATGAGACTAAATTGGGATTGTACTATAGATTTAATAAGCCAGCAATAGCTGATACCGAGACAGATAGATTAGTTGTAGATTACTCCGGAAACGACATCACTGGTCAAATATATAAATACGACAACACTGTGAGGGTAGCGGAGTCCGCAATAACAATATCCCCATACACTTCAGCATCAGAATTGCAAGACCCCCACCTTGAGGATAAAAGCAGCGCCGTACAGGATCTGAAGGTTGATTTGGTAAATATAGGAGAATCTTACGACATAAACAACGCTTCTAATTTAAAAAATTTCGTACCAGAATGGGTCTTTGACAACAACAACGATGGACTTTCTAATCCAGACAGTCATGTGTCTATATTGTTTCATCTGTTGGCATCTGAATTTGACGAGATCAGACAAAAGATCGATGGCATCAAGCTTGAAAAATTACCCAGATACGAATCAATTACTCAAGAAATTACAAGCCACGAAGACTTTTCTCAGTTAGGAATGTCGTCAAGCTACATGCAAAACAACTTTTTCATCGGATGTGATGATAGTGGAGAAATATACGCTCCATCTTTAGGTTCTCATGCTGAATTTTCAGTCAGGAAATGTGAGAACGTCGGATTTAATGTTGTTCAGAAGCCCTTGTCGAGCGTAGATCCGAATGATGAACAGGATCTTAAGGTCGCGCAAGTATCAATAACGAAGCCATTCGAAGAAATAAGAAGAGCGATTCTTGAAAATGTATATTCATCAGCTAAGTATATGTTAAAAAGAAAAGGCACCGCCACAGCTTTTGGCGCGGTACTAAGATCATATGGCGTTGATGAGGATCTAGTGTCTCTTAACATCTATGGAAGAAACTCTGAGACTTTTATAGACAACTCAAAATTAGATACGGCCATCGACGAAAGAAATAGTGTCTATTTTGGAGAGAACCTGAATTCGACAATATTTCTATCGTCATCGGATAACGAGGAAAGAACTTACCTACAAGCAGACACGGATGAAACAGAATATACATTTGAAGGCACATTCATGTTTCCCTCCTTTCGAGATAAGCAGCATGATACAAACACCTCGTCTATCTTTGGTGTTTCCGAGGTTTCTGCTATTAATAACAACCTGACAGCGCCCGCAACCAATAATGCTGATTTTGTTGTCAAAGTGGCGAAGGACAATCTTTCTTCTGACGATGCCAAGTTTATCTTGACGTCTCCCGCAGGAATCATATCAGATCTGGAATCAAATGTATTTAGAGATGTTTATGATAATTCTCGATGGAACATAGCCCTAAAGGTTGTAAAGGATCTAGATAACAAATTTGTAAGCTCTTCCGCGGCAACGTACAAGGTAGAGCTTGTAGGTCACAATCACATATTGGATACACTCCAAAATTCGTTTAGCATCACTTCGTCTTTGACCCAAGCCGAATATGAAAACTTCCGAAGCGCACATAAAACAATCTTTATCGGCGCACAAAGAACCAACATAACAGGATCAGTAGTTACTTCGACTGACATCAAGGTTGTGGACTTCAACGGATGGAATGACGACCTTTCATTAGACGAGCTGAAAGTTAGATCTATGACACCATCAACCACTGGTAGAGACAATTCAGATACTTACAGAGAAAACTACAACACGGTAAATAAACTGAAAGATAAGAACAAGATTTTTTCAATTCAGTTTGATGCTATATCTGCCTTATCATCGGAAAATACTTTGGTTGCCGTAGATGCAACCTCTGGATCCGTAGACCATGTGGCAAGGTATGGACAATTAATTGGAAACAAGTATCCAGCAAAGTCCACAGTGTTCTCCAAAAACCTAACAAATGTAATACAGAGGGAGTACTTGCCGGTTGTGAGAAACATTCCTCTTGGCAACGACCATGGAGAACAGGGAATACAAACCAAGGCAGCAGAGATAAACAAGTTTGACCTCTCTTCCAGACCACAGAGTAAGCTACTTTCTTTTGAAAAGAGTATGTACCAAGCAATTTCAAGAGAGATGGTCGACTTTGTGGGAGGGCTGTTGTCATTTAACAATCTGATAGGTGAGCCAGTAAACAAATATAGGAAGAGTTATAAGATGTTAGATCATCTACGTCAAAAATTCTTCGAAACGGTGGAGAGCGAAAATCAATTCGAAAGATTCGTAAGTTACTTCCGGTGGATCGACAAGTCTGTAGGACACTTCCTAGATCAGATGGTTCCCGCAACCGCAACTACCAACACAGGCATAGAAGATGTTATAGAATCGCACGCACTAGAAAGAAACAAGTACGACCACAAGGCACCATTTGTGGAGAGAAAAGAGTATGACTCGGGACTTGAGACTAACCTTTTAGCTATAAACGAGCTTCTTTATGACTGGGAGCACGGCCACAATTCTGACAGCGAGGCTGATCATTGCTTGTGGCAGAAAGACAGGAAAGAGAGGACGGGAGATAGAGAGACCATAAGAAAAGTCTTAACCACTGTGGTCTCAGGATCAACCTATGTTACCAGAAACCTAGTAAAGCCGTATCGACACACTATAGATAGGCAAACTCTATTGAACATAGGGTCAAACAGAAACGCAAACAAGAATAAAGATTTATATAAAATAGTCAATGAGGGTAAAGAGATCTCCATATCTTCAAGCGATATTTATGAATTCAAGCAATGCAACGATGTAATAAACCCGCAGCAAGAAAAGATATATTCAGCGAAGACTAACACGACAACAACAGATAGTTACCTTGACGCAGATTCAGACATGATTCTACCGTTCAGTTTATACAGCTCTTCAGTTGGTGTAGATTTCGAGAATTTCAAGCAAAACCTAAAGATAACTAACAACCATGACGGAACGCCTTCGTTACAAAGTCCATTCGTCAAGAGTCTCGTCGGAGGCATGCCTCATAGGAGCGTCAAATTTGGCACTGCTGACGCTGACCGTCCCGAAGCATACGATGTATCATCTTCTGCAAATACACTCACCATAAAGCAAACCTCGGCCCCTAAGTCCATGTTTCACCGTGATTTAGGAGGAGCCCGGTTCTATCACATTGGAAATGTAAAAACCACAGAGACTCCCTTAGTAATCGGAAATTATTCTAAAGACTATGAAATTGTCATGACCAACGGCCGTTCGTTGAACAACAATTATTTGGTAGAGAACGAAGGTCTAAATTTGACAGGCGGTATTTCACAGGGCCTGTATGTTCCAGCTATCACCGAGTTTGAAGTTCCTCAGAGGCCAGCGCGAGACCACGTCATAGTTAATCGCTTTAACGCGCCAGGAGGAGCAGAATCATCAACTCCACAGGGCATGAACAGGGAATCCTTAGAGTACTCAGTGTACAGTACTGTAAATTACAGAAACGGCGTGGTTCGATACATAGAAGATTTCCTGTCAGAAGAACACTCAGAGCAATTCGGATACCGATCCGGCAGCACGACACAAGCTTCTAGACACATGACGAATAGAAACACCGGCAAAAAGACGGGGTCTTTAGGTCAAGAGCTGGAATACGACAACAACTACGTCCAGCACGAAATACCACAAAATGATTTTGGATATTCTTGGGTGACGTCATCTGCAAATGAAAGCGTATACAGTTTTCTAAATAAGAATGAAAACACCGGTCATCAACATTTGCTTAACATATCTGGAGCCCTGAAATCATCTCAGACGATAACTTTCTTGGGAACCTCAGAGTTGACGCCAAACTTAGACTTTGTGAATTTAAATACCTTTACAACTAGAAGTTTGACGTCTGATGTGAACATGCTGACAAACAACTCTGCAGACTTAAACTCAATCGTACTTAATCGCCAGGGACCATACGGATGGCCATCTTGGAAACAATTAAAGGGAGAGCAACATCCCATTACGAAAGCACACAAGAAAAACAACAAGCTTTCGGTTGTTTATCGTACACACAATTCAAAAAAATATGCTTTTGTGGATTCTATTAAGGGTGATTATGAGTTCGACTTCAAAGACACAATTGACATTAGCGACACTAACACTTCCGCAAGATTGGTTGACAACTATGATGAGATGTATATTACATCTAAGTTCAATCCATTGAACGTAAACTTAACTAGATTTGACAACACCAGTATCAGTTTAGAAAATCTAGATTTGGCAATTCGCTCGGCCATCGGTGTACCTATTTTAGCAGTAAACCAATTATCTCAGCATCACATGTGGACAAACGATGAATACTATTTGGGAACGGTTTTGCGTGACGCATCCAGACATAGCGATGGACTATCTTTTGATGAAGAAGATGAGTTCATGATGTTTAGCCCTGAAGGGGCCCTGAGTGAGGATGAGCAAGCAATGCTGTCAACTGCGCTTGGCGGTCTACGCGAGTCGGCCGCCGTGTCTATGCGTGCCACAGTACAAAACAAAATAACAGGCTTCGCTCAAAGAAAGTTTGAAAATTTGGTAATAGCAGGAGTGCAAAACCCAGAAATATGGTCAAAGTATATTGACCATGACAAATATGTTTCAGAGACTAGTTTTGCAGTTCTTAAGAATTTTCTTACGGAGGGTATTACCTCAAGAACAATGAGAGAGTTGAACTACATAGAGACAATATATCCGAGAGAGATAAATACCTACAAATCAAAAATCAGAGCTAGGGATAGCTTTGATTTCTTTGGATGGAATAGTACCAGGTCTAATAGACAGTTAATCTTAACTGGAAACGTTTCTTACGATACTCCTCTGATCGAGAACTCAGATGTCCGATTGTTTTTTCCTCAATCTGCCTTGGCCGAAGAAAGAGAGTTTAAAAAGTCGTTTTACAATACGGTGGAGATGGTCGATATAAATTCAACGGGATCAGATGCTTCGACAACGTCTAGCACACACATCACGGCTAGCAGCTGGGTCCTTGATTCTCGTGAAACTTTTACTGGCTTACCGTTGAATATAACATCTTCATACTTCACAGAAGGGGATAATTTCCTTAGGTCCCGATCACAGGGCACAAGGGGAGAAGGCATTTTACAAAACGATTACAGTATTTTTGGATTAGGATATAATGGACTTCGGGGTGCACCTCCGATATCACCAGTATATAACAGAAGAATACCGCAGATTCACGGAAACAACTCTTACTTGGCTGGTGAGGCGAAATACGAAGCCGCCGCTACTCGAACGGGCCCGTTTTACGATTCATATCAAGACTACGCCGAAGGTTTAAGATCCGCAGGTCAGACATATTCGCTGATTCCTGAATTCCGAATGCACAAAGTTATAGAAGATTATCTTACAACCGTCGATTCTTCGAAGTTTGCAATTGATGAGTTCCTAGAATTAACAGGGACAGTATACCACACATCTTCAGGTAACCTGTCAGTTGGAACGCAGTTTTTTGAAACATACTCGATGACTGATTTTATGAAATATTTTCAAGTTGTGAAAGATGATATCGAAAATGAGAATCTTGGACTGGCTCCTGGCAAATTAACATTAAGGTGTCAAGCCGTGAAAAGATTTTTGCCTTATAGAGGATTCTATCCAGCAGAAAGAGTCGTCCAGATATCCGAAGTTTTCGACAGGAGTTATCTTCGACCCGGGTCATATGGTTCAAAGTATATTGAAAACGATTCTATAAAAGAAGATGCAGCTAAATCTTATCTAGATTTAAGAATTGAAAATTCAAAAGCTCAAGCAATAAAGCCGCTTATGGCGCCTGGTGTGTTAATGAATTCGATAAAAACTGGCCTCGCGGTTGATTATCCGATATTCAGCTCATCAGTAGATACTGGTGTGAGTTATATTTTCAACAATCATATCACATCAGCTCTAGACGACTTTTCTTTGCTTTCTCTCGGAACATCAACCGCTTTCACCGGGTCCCTAATTAACTCGTCTGTAGATGAAGGCATACCGAGAGTTAGCGGTACTCTGGATTACAGAGTGTCTTTTGAAGATTTGTTATATCCACACCGCATTTGGGATCAAATTGTTTATGACAACGAACCACACCCAAGCGCGAGTATGTTGCATGGGACAACAGATCACCTTAAGGTGCTCGACCGTCCACCACGATTTGGAAACATCGATAGAGATATGTCTACTCAGTATGGCGCAATGAATTTTGAAACGTCAGAAAATGCATTTGCAATTTCTATGCTGCCTTTCACATTAGCTACTAATAATTTTTGTGCAGAAACTGTAAATTTCTTCTTGGAGGACGGAGTGTTGAATACTGCTATTTCGGCCCCGGGTGCACAATATTTTGATAACTTGACCTACAAGATGAGAGTGCATCTCGCGAACGAAGACACAGTCATGTACGATAGACACTCTGCTTTCGGCCCACCAGTAGACGAAGGCAATCCAGAGATCACTACGTATAACCTGTCTAGCACAAAGATTTACAACGATGACGGTACCGCCGCCTCGGCTTCCGTGTCTTTCGCCGCTTCTACGGCTAGACCCCTCACTGAGATTCCAACAGAGGTCACGGCGTCGTCTCTTACTGTACTAAATGCTGTATTTGACTCTTTTCCAGGTTTTAGCTTCGAGTCTGCAAACTCTCAAACCGTTAATGTAAAATATTACGATTCAGAAAACTTTGTCGGAGATAACATAAAGTTTAAGTTTGGAGAAGCTTACACTAGTGCAACTCAAACATTTCTAAGTACAGCTCTCCAGCACCCAAGAATCACCATTTCTGGCGCCGCTGGCCAGCACAAATTTAGATTTTACAACTCCAACACTTCGGGCGGTACGCAGTCGGACCTTTCGGATACTGCTTATGTCAATGTTTATGATACTAGCGCCGGCGCCTTACGCGATGGTTCAGAAGTCGCTCAAGAGTTTTTCACAAAGTTTGTGTCAATACCTGTAATGAGCCAATCTTTTGCAGCTTTCTTGGGCACCGGCGCGGACGCCGGGAAGCTTAACTTGTTCGGACGAACTAGAAGTATAGATTCGGACATATCGATAACATCAGACATATCAATCGCCGGATTTAGTCATTATGACGACACATCCACAAAATTCATAGCCAGAATAACAACAGGTAGCAACTCAAATGGTCATACGTCTGGGGATTACGGAACAGAGCAAATAAACTTTTCTTCTTCTGCTACATCCACTTCATGGGCTGCTCGTCTGGCTGCGCTGGATTCCTCAATTAGCAGATACGTTAATATTGGCGCCGCAGAGCCATTGTCTGCCGCTACAGTCGCTACGGCAACTAGGGACGCAGTTTTGGCCTTATCGTCTTCAACTGCCGCCTATCAGATTTCTGCATCAATCGGAGCCTCTTCCAACATTGTGACCTTGAGAAGACTAGACTCAGGTTCGCAGGGAAATGTTCCGATAGGCAACCCAGGAGAAGCTGTTTCTGCAACTGATCTAGTTTCTTCGATCAGTACCAGTTTCGCCGGCGGTGCGCTACAAACCATCGCCGGAAAAGCAGATGTTTTTACTCCAACTACTGCGATTCAATCCGGATCTCATGGACATTTACCATATGTGCCACCCTTTTTAGATCCGAATACTAGCCCTTACGCAGAGTTAAGTTTTACACCAGCTAGCGCTGGAGAATATACGATTCCAGAGGTTCTAAATGACCTGCAAATAACATATTACAACATGCCTGCGCCGTCAAATCAGTCAGAAAACATTAATTACAACGCAGCAATGGTGCTTTCTGCATCCATAGACTTTAAGAATCACATAAAGTTGCGAAGCGATCACACTAATACGAACGTCGGATCAAATACTGTCGACCCAAACTCCGTTGATTTAAACAGATGGGTGATTAGACCCAAATGGGAAACTCCAATAATCGATTTCTCATTTGTCACAGCCAGCGCTATCAATCTGAACGATAACAGCGAGCAGCAAGTTTCGGGATCTCCATGGAAAACGAGATACCAGTCAAATTACTATGAAACGTTAAAGACATCCAGTGTTCCTTACCTGACGGCTTCTACTGGAATGTGGCACCAGAGCGGAAATCTTCTTGACGAATTAGCCCAAAAGGGATATTACATGGTCGTCGAAGCTGGAGATCAGAAAAACCCGGACAGGTTCGCCGCGAAAGACCTGGCAACTAAAGTTGGATTCTTGGATGGTTCTGAATCTAGCAAGAGGATACGTTTAGGTAATCTTGCAACTGAAAAAACAGTGTGGGAGTCAGTAGTAGCGATCCCCTTTTACAATGATCCTAAGCAAGGTATTAAGTTCTTTAACCTTAACGCCGAAGCTTATCGCGATGCTACAAAACTAAACCATATAAACATGATAAGGCACTCAGCCAGAGTTTCTGATAACTCACTGGACCAGAACACTAAGAAACAGCTGAATCAACTGTACGACAACTTCCTTAACACCCCCGGTACAAACGCCGCGGAAAACATAGCCTATCAGCTCAGAATGATGGAAAAATTTATTATACCGCCTCAATTTGATTTCTTGTCTAACAATGTTGATTGCGCCGATGTGGCACCGTTTGTACAGTACATCTTCCAATTTAGCGGGAAATTCACAGATAAAGATTTAGCTAGTATGTGGCAAAACTTATATCCCAACTCAGAACAGGGATCTGGAAAAGCAAAACATTCTTCTCCATATCCAAACTCAGGACAACCGTCGGGTATATCGCTAGACTATCCAGATGTAGAATACGTTTCTGGATTTTTAGACACAGACTCTGTCGGAATATTTCAGGGAATGAGTTCGAATTATGAAGATACTTCTGAATTTTTGGAAAATGAAGTACGATGGCTCGTATTCAAAGCGAAGCAGCGAGGTACCTCCCGATACGATACCATTGTTGAGAAATCTGTATCCAAAAACAACCACTATGATCTGATATCTGTCAATGGCAGAGAGATCAGCGCGGAAAGCATGAAGTCAGCACAATTGAAGCCACAGTTTAACTGGCCGTATGATTATTTTTCCCTAGTTGAATTGGGCAAGATTGAGTCCAAAGTAGATTTTTACGACGACATCAGAACCGTAGGAGTACCTAAAGAGAGTCCTCGCAGATTAGAGAAAGAAAGAGGGAACCAACAAGCGAGTCCACCGAAAACACCGGCTGTTGGCTCAACCTCTTCATCGACCTCATCTTCGAGTTCAACCACAACAGTCGCTACATCGATGGTATTCAGGGAAGTGTTGCTAGAAGACACAACGACGCCCTCGACGAGGATATTTAATATTACTGGTGGCACGGTGTCGTCAGGTACTGAACAGTTGTTTGTAAATGGAGTTCTGCAATCACTAGGCGGCACAAACGATTATACGATATCGGGCAACACTGTGACGTTTACCTATGATTTGGATGATGGAGATTCTGTCGTAATCTCTTATGTTAAAGACTAAGGAGTAAAGAAATGGCATTCTTTAATAAGAAAGAAGAAGTTATAGATATAAAGCTTACGCAATTTGGAAAAGACCTGTTAGCCCGCGGCATTTTTAAACCCGCTTTCTATCAGTTCTTCGACGATGACGTAATCTACAATTCCTCACTTGCGGGAGTATCAGAGCATCAGAACGAATCTGAATCTCGTATACTTGAAAATACACCAAAGCTGAAGACCCAGGCATTAACACTCGGTGTGGAGTCCCGCTTTCACGTAGAGCAGACCTTGATATCTTCTGGAGAGCGCAACACGTTTACTGTGATCAATAGAGCAGCAAACCCATACGTTCAGGACAGAATTTTGTTGTACCCGTTGGCGTCCCAAGAAACATCAAATCAATCAGCGGCAACCTTTACAATGAGAGTTCTGGGTTCGAAAATGGAACAAGGAGTGGATCCATATGTTACAGAATTAACTGGCTCCGGTATCCTCAAGAGTATTCCTCAGATAAACGTCAGCGCAAGTTTCAAGATGACAGAGGATAGAGAAGAGTTATTTGAGTCTCCCACGATGATAAACACTGAGGCGTTTTTTGATTTGTCCTCTAGAGAGACCGTTTTCGCCGACGGATCTAAGATTACGGTTGAGGGCAACCCAGTTATAGTTGATTTGGAAGAGTTAAATGTTTTCTTCGGGTTAGACAACTTTGAACTCGAAATCTATGAAATAACCGAAAAGAACAAGAACAAAATATTAACCAGGATAAAAGACCTAGAGGACGTTAACGGCTTGTTTCATATAAAGACGGATTCGGATGTAGAAGAAGTTGAAGCGAAAACCGGAAGAAAAAGTAATTACTACAGGTCTAGAGAGAATTAACAATGAGTAACACAAGTTTTCCAATTTTAACAACAAAAAGAATAGTTATATCAGAAGGATATGAATCTATTCCTGGTGAAGCCTCGACACGATCAGGGGGCTATGTAGATGAATCAGGGGCAAACATAATAACAGAGGTAGTAGACCAGGCCCCAGCAACACTTAGAGAATTTACAAAAGTAAAGGTAGAGTTTCTTTTAAAGTCCAGAGAAAATACGAGTCTTAGCAAATGGTTTTCTGACACCTACAAGAACAATGAAGCGTTTTCGCAGTACGCAGAATATTTGAAAGTGTACTTTATGGCACTTGATGATTCATCAGACATCCTCGCCGGCTACTTGCAAGACCCTTCGAGTAGATATAGAGCACTCAAATTCTTGCCGAGTGTGTTCGCTCTATCTGGAGAACCTATGCCCAAAGCCGCAGTCAACTCGATCACGTTCGCTGAAATCTTGCAAAATGAAAAGTTCACTACGACACCAGTCTCGGACACATCAGATTATTATGAACACGATATATATGCAGAGATTGAGATGGATATCTCCAATTTAAGCATGGAGTCCACAAGCAAGGTGCACTTAATTGGGTTTATGCACATGGACGTGGAAAGCTACGCTCGCGACAAAGGACTCTCATTGTTGCCAGAAGAGCCCCACGCTGTTGAATCTATAGGCGGAGAATTAATATATGATCTTCTTTTGGAAAGATCAGATTCTCTGGAGGTTCCATTCAATAGAGAGTCTCTCTACCTCAATTCTGAACCCTACTATGGGCCATCACACTATCACAGTGAAGACAACCCAGGTCCCGACGGATACGTTGGATACATGGCAGGGTTCCCCGGGGATGATATGGGCCCCACCCTTGATGTTGTTACATTGAGAAACTACAAGGTGATATCCAGCATATACGACCATCAGGACGACCCATCAGTTTTCGGACTAGGTCCTATGTCATCTGAACCTGCATCTTCTACGGGTGCAAGCCTGGAATCTTATCTCGGATCCGTCTTAGATAGAGAAGATCTTCTAGACGCGTCTCGACGCATGGTGGAACTCGTGAGAGCATCCAGCTATGCGGAGTCTAAATCAAGAAAGAATTTTATGAAAGGTACGGATATACCTGCAACGTTCATTAACTCTGTGTCCTCACTGGATCCCATCACCGGAGAAATAACAAACGAGGGAAGCCACCACGCTAGTGTTGTTGGGTTGGACTATTTTAAACTGGTGCGAGATATGTCGAACTATGGAAACATCATCAATTTTCATTTTGACAATGGCAACATACCGTTGGTGGAGAGTTTACTGGAAGATAGCAAAATCATAAATGTCGAAGTTCTGCGGGACAGAGTAACAAATAACCCATACAGCTTTAACGATACTGATTCTCTAGATTACAAGATATACGATACAAACGAACCAAGCGTAAGAATGGTAAACACTCAGGATGCTTCACATTCATACGCCTTCAATCAACCAGACTCACAACCACGCATACGCCCATTCGCCGGCCGTCTAATCCCTGCATCAACTCATCTAGCCAGTATAAGGGAAATAGATCTGATGAGTTTAAACGCAAGCTCCGGACTGATATCTTCGGTTCCGGGCCACAACAGGTTCTTTCACATAAAAGATTATGATCTGTTTCATAATGCGCAGTTTGGAAAATACAAGTACCGCTTGAAGTTGACGCTGATAGATGGAGTTTATAAAACAGTAAGTTTAATGCTGCGCCAACTGGAGCACTCATACCGTAAAATAAACGAATACTTCAACGAAGCGTCCCAGCCGGTGATCAAAAACTCGCAAGGAATTTACGTACAAGGCAATTATGACTATGACGTGAATGTTTTCCATCAATCTTTTAAAGAGAGGGATTATTCCCTTACGATCCAATTGGCTAAGAGATCTTACGCTTCGGCCGTAGAATTCTTAACAGGCAATCGCCCTTCTGAGGCAAGACTGTTCTCGATCGAGGGCGCCCTAGCACCAGAAGTAGCAAACCTTGAAACGATAAGACATATGAATGCAACGATTCAAAAATTAATACTGGCCATGAGAAATATACTCAAGGCGAACGGGGATTCTTCAAATTCTGAAGATCTCAAGAAGAGAGGAAAAACATATACTCCGGCCTCCGGTCCTGGTCGTAAATCAAGAACCATAGAAGTTACAGTAAAATGCCCGGACGTCATCTCTGCGCTGCCAGAAGGCACCATTGTTGCAAATTATAGCAACCACCAGATAGAAGACGAAGATGGGAATGACATCACACCAGATTTACCTAACTTAGGCCTTCAAGACTATTTGGACAGAATCTCCATAATGCAGGATAGGTACGCGCTCGACTTTTTGCTACCATCCTCATATTCGTCGTTGAGTTTCTCACCATATAGCGTGGCACAGTACGATGTTCAATCAAGAAGGTTTGCACCCATTAACAACGAAAACAGGATTGAAGGCGTATCACAAATGGGATCATCGACAATTGTTTCATCTTATGTTTCATACCAGAACTCTTCAACACAGGAAAAGATAAATTCCGAAATCCTGGTAAACATCGCAAGATCCCGGGATAACATCCTCTCGTCTTTTACAAAGAAGCCTCCTTCAGACCTCGTGTATCAAGCATTTACATCAGCCGGCGTAGTTGTGAATATGCTGGGTACTCCTCTGTCAACTGGAGGACCTTCCACGAAATCAAATAACAGTAGCAAGGCCAAGGAGAAACTAAAGGATGCTCTAGATCAAGCGGACAAAGACAATTGCTTAGAGCTGTCAGACGGTTTAAAGTCGGCACTACAAAATGCTGCTTACAACGGCGTGACGAGAAAAGAGGTCATGACCACGGCAGAGTCTGGATATGCTAATTTAAACGGTATTATCAATGTAATTGGCAACACTTATGATAATATGTTGAGCTTGGTGGGATCATTGCAGAATGCAGCTGCCATCTCACCCAGTGCCGCTAATAAGCCCACAACAGAGGAGCAGAAATTTCTAAACAATGTTGCAAAATCCCGCCGGCGCCTCAATAATTTCGGCCTAAAAAGATATGATTTGTATGGTACCGACGCCGCCGAACTCTATGTTGTTGCTCCGGGGTCACCTTCAATAAAGTTTACTTTAGCGCAGGCAACAAAATGGCGCATGCTAAAAACACAGGCAGATGCATATTTACTTGTGATGGCAAAACCCACAAAAAAAGAGGATGCGGTAATTCACGTTAACAGTGGATACTTGCTTAGGATTTAATTATGACACAAATTATAGACCCGTGCAGTAGAGTGGAAGTCCCCGACGCCCCAGACCAGGGACAAGGCCCTAATCCTGTTTCGACACGATCTCTTGAGATACCACCAGCCGCGTTCCCCGTTAGGCAGTCTGAACCGATAGAACAGACAACTGTCAGAGACAGCGCACTCATAGAGAAGTACTTGTGGAATGACCTCTCAGACACAATAGACCTCCTCAGATACCCTCAGCAGGCAGTGAGATTGACAAGTTGGCAAGAGAGGCCAGAGTTTTTAGACTCATTCCGGTTCGTCGCCGGCAAGAACTGGAGATTTGAAAATGGTAATCTAGTTTTTTACAAGAAAGACTTTAAAGCGTCGACGCTAAAAGGAGTACCCTTTGACTTGCAGACTAGATTTGTAGGAAGCGATCAATCCGGATTGGAGACATGTGAGATAACATTGACACCGGATTTCCCAATATTTCGAGGACTCCTACAACAGAACAATAGGTTTTCCTTGTCAGAATCGTCGATAATCTTTAACGCTCCTCAAAACTTTCATGCATACGTGTTCGGCACAGGACCTTTTGAAGTGCCTCTAATATCAGACACAAATAACTGGAAATACGATTTTTGCTTCAAAGCTCCCGCAGCTTTTTTTAAATCTGAAGTGGATCGCTCAAGTGTACCGTTAGTAGAGGGAGTATCTATAACTTCTCATTACTTGGGCCTACCTGTAAATGAACCATCCGAAGAAGCAAAAGAGTTGACTAAGTATAGCGCATATAGATTTTATGAAAACTCTTTAGACCCAACTGTTCCCGCAAGAGTAGCGGAAGACAGCTCCCAAGTCTTTTTTAATCACGAAATCGTAAACGATATAACAGCGCACGCCACTAGTCAAGGTGCCATGAGTTCTTTATTCTCGACAGAACAAGGACAAAGCGTCTTAAACAATCATGTACGGATAACCCTTGACACTAGTCAGAAGGTGAAGAAAGAAGATTCATTCGCTGCAACCTTAGCTGCAGGCAACCACACCCGCGCTTTCATGAATTTTTTGGTGAACAGTGATGTAGAACTCAACGCCGAAAATAGGTTTGTTCAAATTCTAGATCAATCTAGACTAGGGGGAAATGTTAACAACAAACAAATCGTAAACTATGAGCCTAAGTCCTACGAACAAAACAAGCCCGGAGAATCTGACAATAATTTTAACGAGCACTATGGGTTTTCTGTATATGAATTAACAACATCGCTGTCGGACAAGCAATATTCAAGAAGCCCGATACCCTATGATCGATCGAACTACGCTCTCTCTTTTAGTCAATTCGATGGCGCGGACCAGCGATTGATCGATATCAAAAACACAAAGAAAAGAACATTTGATTCGATATTAAGTGGTGATTTAGCGCACAGCGAGATTATCGCATATAGAATAGAGAAATCAAACTTAGAAGGAGACACTCTACAGAATTTTTATTTCTTCAACAGCTACGATGATGATGCTTTAGACTTTATAGACACACAGGTATTTTATAACAGGGAATATACATATAGAATCTATGCGATTAACGCGGTCGTAGGAAATAAGTATAAGTATGTAAAATATTACGATAATAGTTATATCGACGACATCTACTCTTTTGCAAATGAGTCTCCTTATAAATTTTTGGCACTTAACAAGGCTGTCGTCAGTTTTATTGAGACTCCATTTTTTGAACAGCAAATAGTCATGATCGACAAGCCCCCTCTCTTTCCTCAGGTAGAAGTTGTCCCATTTTTTCAAGAAGTGGACCGAATCGGGTTTAGATTGACACCAACATATGGATCTGTAATAGAAAAGCCAATACAAATAATTGCATCAGATGAGCGGAAGATAGCCGCCATGCAGAGTAATTCTGTGAATTTTTCTGAAACAGAGTCGGAGTCTGAAAGGTTGGTTCACTATTCGAGCGACAATCCCCCAACAGAATATGAAGTTTTGTTAATTCAGCAGCCTCCTAGTTCATATCAGGATTTCGCAACAGCGCAGAGGTTCGCCAAAGAGACAAGCTATAATTCTGGTTACATGGAACTGAACCTTGAACCTAATAAAAGATATTACATGGTCTTTCGAGCCGCGGACAATGCCGGAATATCAAATCCCAGTTCAGTCTACACCATGGTGTTGAATCTACACACAGACGGTATTTTCGTGGAGTTCGATGAGTACGAGATGCAACCAAACGATTCGGACATTCCAATGACGTTTGAAAGAGTTCTAAAAATAGATCCATCTCCCGAGCAAATGTCAGTTGATTTTTCAGAGCAAATACAGCAAGAGGGTTTTTATGCCACTGCACCTTCGGTTTCTGACTTGCAGCTTGGCATAGAAGAAAATAAAGTCTGGACTAAAGATTATAAATTTCGATTAATATCGAGGACGACAGGAAAGGCAATTGACCTGAACATTAACTATGGGTATGACATTGTACAGCCACCAGTCTCATCTAACTATGCGCTTAACTTTGATGATATTGAGATTTTTGACAATCAAGGGACATTAGTGGAAAGAGAGGGAGAAGTCCACGGCGGCCTGTCTGGGCTCCCTGTCGAGTCTGAAAATCAGCAAAGCTCGACCACGGAATATGATGAGGAAGGAAATCCCGTAAGAAGTACCGTCAGGGCAAACCCCGAATCAGTCAGAGAAAGGCTGGCCCGAGAAGAAAGGGAGCGCAACATGGAGAGCATTCGCAGAGATGATGCAACTAATACGGGCCCGACAAGAATATATGAGTATTAAAATAGAGCAATAATAAAACTAAAACACTAATTAATAGTGATTTCATTTAATAAAGGAGCAAAATAATGGCATTTTTGGACAATTCCGGCGATATTATTCTTGACGCCGTCTTGACAGACCTCGGAAGAAAGCGTCTGGCAGCAGGAAATTTTAGAATTTCTAAGTTCGCGTTGGGAGACGAGGAGGTTAATTATAATCTTTTTAACTCAACTGACTCTAGAGGTTCTGCATTTTACGATCTTGAAATTATGCAGACACCAGTCTTGGAGGCATTCACAAGCGACCAGTCTTTAATGAAGACAAGGTTAATGAGTTTTGCTAGAAACAATATACTTTACATGCCTATGTTAAAGATAAACAACAAGTCGGAAAATCAATCAAGCCAACCAGACAGTGCCATTCAGGGCTTCACTCTCATGGCGGACAAAGACACTGTGACGCACGATTCTGGAAACGATAGAGGACATAAGCCCGGATTTATTAGTGGAATGATGGGAGACTCAGCACAAACAACGACTCACATAGCGATCGATCAGGGCATCGACTCCGGTGATGACGGACTAAACATAACTCAAACTCTCGACCCAGGACTGCTTGAGACAGCATTCGTAGTAAAGGTCGACCACAGAATATTGAGACTAGAGTCTTACACTGGGGAGTCCACTTACAATACGCTTACAAATCAATTCATCGATGACGATGCCATAGCTACATACTACATAATGCAAGGGCAAGAAGGCTCTCCGATCTTAGGACCTAGAGAAGCAGGCTTCAGAATGAGGTCTGATCTTAGAGATTCTAATACCACTGAATTGACTACTATCGGCGGCCACGAGATGTTCGCTGGCCCCCTTGGTAACGTCTTGCGCATTGTACCTAGGGTTTCCAATTCGGCTCAACAGTCTACGTCTCTTTTCACGGAACTTGGGGCCTCGAAGACAAATCTAGCGACCCGAACCGGAGGAGCGAATATGAGCAATTACAGATACATAGATACCGTAATGAATATTACAGGTATGACCACCGGGTACTCAATTGACGTACCGATAAGAATTATAAAGAAAAGTTAAACTAGGAGATTAAAATGGCAAATTCTTTTTTCAAAACACTGACATCCGCGGACCGCACTCAATCACGCACTTTGTTGCACGAGAACATTCCAATTACGGGAACACTACTATCTGGAACTTACAATACCGATTCCGCAGGAAGAGAGGTTAACGTAAAAGTTTTTTCTCACGGAATGTTTCAGTCTGTGTATGATTATCCATACGCCAGCTCTTCAGCGAATCATATCCTAGATTTAGCCGCAGGGTTCAGCACCGATGCAAGTTCGGTCTCTTCTTCTGCAACTGCAGCAGCTGCACAGGCGCCGAAGAAGGTAAACATATACAATCAAATGGCACAGGTACTGGTAGGGTATGACACGGGAAGCAACGTTCGAACATTCGATATTGATGGTAACTTCGCCGACACCGGCACTAAGCATCATGACGTAATATTCGTAAACTTTTCTAGGCTCCTTGTTAAGGATGAAATAAAGAAGGGTAGCTTCTCCATAGTGTTAGGCACAGGCTCAGCCTATGCAACGCCTTTCAGCAACACCCTCACAGTGTCTGACACTGGAGCCGCGACTTCATACCTGTCCAACTCACCTGCAGGTGAGTACGGTTTATTGAAGAGTGGATCCACCAATGTTGGATTGGTTTACTACCAGGCAGGCGTTGCTGTCTTGACAGGGTCAGTTTTCGGAACGGGATCAAACATGACGTCCACCGGGACTAAAATAGAAGGGTTGCTGACAGGGTCTTCAATAAACGCAACCGCAGATGCAGTAAGACACAGAATACAGAATATATCCTTCAACAATACAACCGAGCTTAATTCTACAATATTCTTCTGTAGAGCTAATCACAATGAGTTTAATTACAGTTCTAATCCCACTTATTTGAGTGGGAGTAAGATTGTGGTGAAGGACAATGAGCCCCTTAATCTGCCTAGATCGTATGTGACAACTGTGGGATTATATTCTCCAGACAATGAACTTATGGCTGTAGCTAAAGTGTCTGAGCCTCTACGCAAGGATCCAACCAACGAACTAACATTGAGAGTTCGACTGGATTACTAAAATGAGTTTTAAAAGGTTTCAGCAGAAAGACATAGTGAACAACACTATGGTTGCTAAACCTGAATTTAATTTTATAGTTCACAGCGGCAGCACGTTTCTTCAGAGAGAGAGGTCCGTCGACGGCAACTTTTCCAACACAATAAAACATATAGAATCAGGTCATGTAAGTTTACACGAACTAAACATCAACAGACCTAGTGATTCATTAATCTATTCCTTTATTGAAAAAGACAGCACCAGATATTCATTCAAGACAATAACAACAACAGAATTTGATTCTGAATCCACTTTCGGGTTTGGATCTCAAATGACATCTTCTTACCCTGTCAGCGCATCTCTAAGCAGGATATATGTACCAGCAGGTATTGAGTTTAACACAGGTGGAGTGACAGCCCACGTAAATAAGAAATACATCAGGGCTTTGAAAAACCCCATATCGTCATCAAACGTCTTGGGCCCGTCAAACAAGTATGGATCCCTAGGCACTTCCGCGGTCAACATGATCTGCGCCCCTGGTATCTTTGCCGGGTCTGGAATCGACAAGGGCTCGATTGAACTGAACTATTATGTGACTGGAACATTGGTTGCGACTGCCAAAGATCTATATTCTGATGGAAGGATGATACAAACATACGGTTCAACAACATCCGTTGAAGTGGGAATGGTAGTTTATAACCAGGGGATTATTTTATTAACGTCTTCAACCAGCCTACATACAAGCACAGATAAGTTTTTCTCACCATCCTCAACGGCCAACCCATCTTGGTTATCTTTCGGTACCGGTTTAAAACAGGCCGGCCTATCGCTCTCTCACGGAGATGTAGAAGACTCTTCATATTCTATAAATTTCAAGGGGACTAACAAGATACCCACACTTACAATGTTTGCATTTTCAGAAAAAGGAGAGCATAACTTTTCTAAGAATCCGACATTTTTATCAAGATCTTCAGGTGAGGTATATTTTCAGAACAAAGAGAATTATAGAGAGAGACAGTATCAAATAAAGAAGGTGAATAAATCTCCGTATGCAGACCACCAGGAAGAATTTCAGAACGTGACTTACATTTCAAAAGTGGGCATATATGACAAAGACAAGAACCTAATAGCTATCGCCTCTCTAGCTAACCCAGTAAAGAACACTGAAAAAAGAGACTTTATGTTCAAGATGAAGATAGATTTTTAATGGATATTCTAAAGAAGAAGATGAAGTTTTTGGCAACAAAGTTGTCCGCTTTGCAGTCCGAGTTCTCCGTCTCTAGAGAAATATTCGAATTGGCCTCACGAGAAGTTGATAGCATGTTTAAGCAGAAATACTTTCCAGAATCTTCGATGGTAGAAGAAGAAAAAAATAAGGACTTGGAAGAGTATGACCCTGATCAGGACCAAGAACAGGAAGAAGTTAAGGCAGAACCAGCCCCGCCGGAACCTCCAAACCCAGAAGACATGCCAGAGCAACAATCAGCGCTGAAGGACGCATCTCCAGAAGTAAAAAAGATGTTTAAAAAAATAGCATCTCAGTGTCACCCGGACAAGTTGCAAGATATGGACGATGGGTTTGAAAAAACAAAAAAAGAACAACTCTACCAAAAAGCAAGACAAGCACTGGAAAACAATGATGTACTGATAATGGCAGATGTCGCCAACGAACTTGGGGTTGAGATACCTGAAATAACCGAAACGCAACTAAAACAGACTGAACAGAAAATTATTTCTATAAAAAAAGAACTATCAATGATAGAATCAACAGCAGTGTGGCACTGGTTCTTCACAGAGGACCCCGCAAGAAAAGATGACATTTTAAAACAATTATTTCAAGTGATGTATGAAGAACAACAAAACGCTAGGTCTTGACATTTCAACTTCTATTACCGGAGCGACGGTCATGCAAGACAGTAAAATACTAGAAACAGTGTTCTGGGACACCAGAAACAAAAGAAAGTTTCCTACCTTCTATGAAAAAGCAAAGTTTATTAAAGAAAATATCTTGACAATAAAAAAGAAACATGGTATAACTAATATATACATCGAGCAATCTTTGCAATCATTCCGCTCGGGATTCTCTTCAGCGCAGACTTTGTCGACGCTAGCCAGGTTCAACGGTGTCGTGTCGTGGTTCTGCTTTGAGATATTCGGAATCCAACCAGAAATGATTGCAGCAACATCCGCCAGAAAACAAGCAGGTGTCGGCATCAAGCGTGGCGATAATGCTAAAGAAAAGGTTTTACAATTTGTTATTGACAACTTCCCACAAATTGAGATACAATATACAAAACACGGAAATCCAAAACCGGGCACACTAGACATGTGTGATAGTATTGTAATCGCTTTAGCGGGAGATAGACTTGTCAGAGAAGCTCAAATTACTTAAGAAAGCTCTAGGCCACTGTTGGTCTAATGAAGATGAACACCAGTTCAGTTGTCCAAAATGTAACCATCATAAGCTAAAATTATCGGTCAACATAGATAAGGATGTGTTCAAGTGCTGGATCTGTGACTACTCTGGAACAAAGATATCGCAACTAATTAGACAGTGTACACCAGCCTATTACGCTGACTGGAGACAGTTGGCGGGAGAACTCGACCTTGCGAAATACGACACTATATTCGCAGAGCATGTGCCTGAGCCTCCGCAAATAATAGATCTACCAGAAAATTTCCAAACACTAACAGGTAAAAAGACAAGACTCAAAAGGAGAGCCCTAGGTTATCTTTACTCTCGCGGCTTTACAGATAGAGATATTTTGACTTGGAAGATTGGTTTCTGTGATTACGGAGAGTATCAAGACAGAGTTATCATCCCAAGTTTTGATGACGATGGTAATGTTAATTTCTTTGTGGCGAGATCATATACAGACGATTGGATGAAATACAAAAACCCAAGAGTCAGTAAGGATATTATCTTCAATGACCTCAACATTGATTGGGATGATGATGTAATCTTGGCTGAAGGCGTGTTCGATGCAATGAAGTGTAAGAATGCCGTTCCACTGCTTGGTTCGACTCTGAGGGAAAACTCAAGACTATTCCAGAAGATATGCGATCGCAAGCCTGATGTATACTTGGCTTTGGATGAAGATGCCAAAGGGAAAGAGTTTGGGATAGCAAACAAATTGAGAGAATACGGCATTAAAGTTATGTCCATCGATGTCAGCGGCTATTCGGACATTGGAGAGATGCCACAAGAGGTGGTAGAACAGCGAAAACAAAATGCGGATATTGTATCCGATTTAGACTATTTACATTATAAATTAGATTTTTAAAGGAGTTTTATAATGAAAAAATCAGAACTGAAGAGAATGATAGCAGAAGAAGTTTCCAGAATAACCGAGTCCGCCGGCTCGGTTCGTCATGACCTAAGGTATATCAAAGAGATAATTGAAGAAATCGGCGCCAACCCCGACACCGGTCCCACCGCCCTAGACTTCCAAAATATCATGGGGCATTGCAAAAGAGCGCTGCAGCGACTAGCCGACCGGGAAAAATATCAAAATCCGGCAAAATAACAAAAAAGGAGAAAATCATAAATGAACAAAACACAACTAAAAAGACTAATAAAAGAAGAAACTAAAAAAGTATTAAATGAGAGAGGAAACTCCAAACAGAATGCCATGCACAATGCAAGGAGAGCACTTGAAACAGAAGATGTTAAATGGCTAAAAGATGCACTTTTACGTTTAATGAATGAGATGGCCGGCTTAGACCCGGAGCTAAAATTTTATCTACCAAAGAAAGAAGAGCCACAGTGTCATGATACACCATTCGGCCCGTTGTGCCCGGACGATGATTGATCAAGCACGGAATAGAGTCAAAACAAGCAACAGGAGAACAATAATGGAACTTACAAAAAGAAGACTAAAAGAAATAATCGCAGAAGAGATGAACCACTTAGCAGAAACAGGCGACCTCAACATGATTACCGAATCAGAAAAGAAAGCATTCGCTATCATTCTTGAGAAGCTTACACCAACTCAACTTGAGACCCTCGGCCTCAAAAGAATTTAGTTGACACCCCTACCAAACCCTGCTATACTTGTATCATAACAATTATTCACGGAGAATAAATGAGATTTGCTCACATTGCGGACACCCATATCCGAAACCTAAAATACCATTTTGAATACAAAGATGTATTTCAACAACTTTATAAATCACTAAAAGAAGAAAAGGTGGACTACATTATCCACTGCGGAGACATCGCACACACCAAGACACAAATCTCACCAGAGTTTGTGGACATGTGCAGAGACTTCTTCCAGAACCTTGCAGCCATCGCACCAACCTACATCATCCTAGGTAATCACGACGGCAACCTTCGCAACGGTTCTAGGCAAGACGCTCTTTCCCCTATTGCAAAGGCAATCAATGACCCAAATCTCATCCTGTTAAAGAACGCCGGAGAGACAAAAATCAATGATAAGTTTTGTCTAAATGTTTTATCTGTATTTGATGAGGAAAACTGGACCGAACCAACAGACTACAACCTAGTTAACATAGCGTTATATCACGGCGCTATTGATAAATCCAAAACAGACAGCAACTGGACACTAGGCGGCGACCATAGTATCGAAATCTTTGAAGAGTTTGACTTTGGCTTTCTTGGGGATATTCACAAAACACAAAAGTTAGATAAGGAAGGTCGTATCTGGTATGCTGGCTCTACAGTTCAACAAAATTTTGGTGAGTCATTGGATAAAGGTTATCTACTTTGGGATATTGAAAGTAAAGACAATTTTACCAATAGACTCATTACCTTCAATAACCCAAAGCCTTTCATTACTCTTCCTCTAAGTGAGAAGGGCAATCTGCCAAGACTAAAGCCACCAGAAGGTGCACGTCTTCGTATCGTATCTGAGAGTAATGTATCTCTGGACAAGGTTCGTAAGGCCGTCGACATTGCAAAATTTAAGTACAATCCTGAGTCGGTAACTTATCTTAACAGGGCTGCCGGTAAACAAATCAAAGTAGCAGCACCAGAAGGTCTAGAGAAACAAGACTTACGAGACATCAAGACACAGGAAACTCTAATGGCTGAGTATCTAAAAGAATACGAGTCGACAGAAGAAGTTCTAGAGAAAGTTTATAAACTAAACAAAGAATTCAACAAGCAAATTGAAGAGAACGAAGACGTAATGAGGAATGTCAATTGGTCACTTCAGAGTTTGGAGTGGGACAACCTATTCAACTACGCAGAAGGAAACAGGATTGACTTTACCAAATTAGAAGGTATCGTTGGTATCTTTGGGAAGAATTACTCAGGCAAGTCTTCTATTGTGGATACTTTGCTTTACTCTATGTATAACTCTACCTCGAAGTCTATTCGAAAGAACTTAAACATTATCAACCAAAACAAAGATGAATGTGTTGCCACAGCAACCATCAAGGTTGATGGAACAGACTACATCATAGAACGAAAGTCAAACAAGTACACAAAGCGCCTAAAGGGTGTAGAGACTCAGGAGGCAACGACGGACTTAGAATTCTACTCAAAAGACGCGATGGGCAATCACACGGGACTCAACGGCACATCGAGACAAGATACTGACAAGAATGTGCGAAGATACTTCGGGACTCTACCGGACTTCCTCGCAACCTCCATGGCCTCTCAGTTGGACTCGTTGTCTTTTATCAACGAGGGTTCAACAAAAAGAAAAGAGTTTCTGGCCAAGTTCTTAGATTTGGAAATCTTTGATAAGAAGTTCAAGATGGCAAAGGAAGCTTCGGCCGAAATCAAAGCGTCTCTCAAGAGGCTCGAAGGTATCGACTTTGATGGAAACATCAAGGACATCAAATCGGAAATCACCAAGGGAGAGCTTGCAATCGAAAAGAACAAAGCAATCTGCAGCACCCTCAAAGAAGAGCTAGGAGACTTATCACAAGCTCTAAACGACCTTCAGAATAAGATTGCATCAGTTCCAGCAGACGTCATAGACCCTGTGATGACATCACGGGCCATAGCGAACAAGCAGCAAGTGATACTACAGACCACAGCTCAGAAGACTGAGGCTCAACAGCTACTAATGGAGAACGAGACAAAATTTGAAAAGATAGACACGTTTCTCGCAGCATTCGAAGTAGATTCATACCGAAAGAAGAAAGAACTTATCGATTCTAGTTCTGAAGATCTTGAATTGTTGCTTGCTCAAATGGAGAGTGAATCTAAGAAGAAGAGTAGAAATAGAGAAAAACAAGACCTACTATCACAAGTGCCTTGCGGGTCACAATTTCCCACTTGCAAGTTCATCAAGGATGCGCACCAAGCAGTCGATTTGATTCAGATATCTGAAAAGAAGATGAGTTCTATGTCTAAAGATATCAATTCTTTAGGAGAGAAAATTTCTTCACTGGAGCCTTTGAAGGTGGCAAGCCATCTTGATAAGTACAATCAACTGGTGGAGAAGAGAAATCAAATAGCAACAACAATCGCAAACAGCAAGCTCGTTGTTGAACGCGCAGACAGCTCCCTGTTCAAGGAGCAGGTTGAATTAGATGAGCTTAATACCAAGGCAAACTTGTACGAAGAAAACAAGGAAGCTATCGAAAACCTAAAACAACTCCTATCAGATAGAGACAATTTGAAGGAACAGGCATTATCGAAAGAAAGGGAGCTTACATCATGCGATCAGAGAATTATGCAGCTTCATAAGAAGCACGGCTCATCAGAGCAAAAGCTGGTTCACATGCAACAACAACACAAGGAGTTTCAAGAACTAGAAGAGAACTTTGCTGCCTATCACTTGTTCATGGTTTGCTGCCATCCCAATGGTGTTTCTTATGAAATCATAAAGGAGAGGTTGCCTTACATCAACCAAGAAATCTCCAAGATCTTGACAAACATTGTAGACTTCGAGGTCTTTATCTCTAACAATGAGGACAAGCTTGACATCTTTATCAAGCACCCAAGCCACGACCCTCGTCCATTAGAGATGGGATCTGGTGCAGAGAAGACAATCGCATCAATGGCCATTCGACTTGCATTTTTAACTGTGTCCAGTTTACCAAAGTCCGACCTATTTATACTTGACGAGCCGGGAACTGCTCTCGATGAAGAAAACATGGAAGGCTTTGTCCGTATCTTAGATATGGTCAAGGGATACTTCAAGACTGTTCTTCTTATCTCACATCTCGACAGTTTAAAAGATTGTGTAGACATGCAGATAAACATCGAGAAAAAGAACGGCTATGCGCACGTAAACATTTAGGAGGATTTATGATGACAGCAATAAAAGCATGGGCAGACAAACACACGGAAAGATTTATTTCTCGCAAGTTCTTAGCGTGGCTAACAGCGACAGGGCTAGTAGCATACGGCTCAGTAACTTCTTCGGACTGGGTTTCGGTAACGTTAGCATACATTGGATCACAAGCAGCAGTCGACCTTGCCACACAGTGGAAGCACGGTAAGCAATAATGTTATATCTCAAGATCTTCTGGGCTTGGATAAAGAAAAACTGGAAGCTATCAGCACTTGCAGCATGGACCATTTTTATTTGGCTTGTGTCTCGCAAGAATGCCGATGGCGCCATCCAAGCCATGAAGGCGAACAAGGAGTCTTATGAAGCTCAGATCCAGGGCCTCAAAGATGCTCACGAAGAGGAAGTTCAAAAAAGAGAAGAACTTCACTTAAAATATCGTGTGACTCTTGGTAAGATAAAAGAAAAATACGATCTCGAAGAAGAACAGCTTTCTCGTAAAAAGAAAAAGAAAGTAAAAGAGATCATAAAGAAAGCAAAGGACAATCCTGATGAGATCAATGAAAAAATTGAAAACCTCTTTGGCTTTACTGCTGCTGATTAGTTTTACCAGCATCTCGTTTGCAGCGCCAGGAAAATATAAACAAGTAGAGCAAGGGGACACTGTCCCTTTTTCTGGTTGGTGTTTTGACAAAGAAGCATCAGCACAGATACTAGCAGACAAAGAATTTCAAGAAAAACAATGCAAGCTCAAGACCAATAGAGCTTTACAGATTCAGTTCGCAAACTATGATTTAGAGTTGGGTAAACTCAAGGCCGACATGAAATATGAAGTTGGCACAAGAGATACGATTATCGAAGCTCTAAAGGAAGAGAATCTAAAATTAGAAAAAGTTATTATCGATAGTTCGAACACTCACTGGCACGTCTTCGCATCTCTCGGCTTTGTAGCTGGAGCTATATTGACCATAGTAATTGTGGAGACTGTAGAGTGAAAGAAAAAGATCTAAACGAAGTAGCTAAAATAGAAAAAGCAATAAAGGAGAAGTACGGAGATGAAGCGATTCAGAACCCTAAGGGATCTTGGGATCAGGAGAAAGAAAATAAATATCTGGAAGACCTCAAATCTTTTTACAAAAGGGATCCTCGCAAAAAAACAACAGAGGTCATTGGGGATGTCAAAATTAAAACAAGAAAAGCATCGAACCAGGTAGAGAGAGAATGCCCAGTTTGTGGTTCATATTCCTTCTCTGGACGAGATGATGTTTATATGACAAAGTTTAACTGCTGTTTTGATTGTTATATTCAGCATGTCGACGGCCGAGAAGAAAGATGGAAATCGGGCTGGAGACCAAACAACTAACTATTTACTATTAGAAAACTATTTATTGTAAGAGGAATTTAAAACAATGGCAACAACTTTAGAAATTATAAACTGTATCTCACAGGTACTTGCTAATTCATATGACGGAGCACTTGACGAGAGCGGAGAACCGGTTAAAATTGGTCTCCGAAGGGAAGAGGGTAACCCCCTAATAGATCAAAGAGTCATGGACGGATTTGGAGCGCACATCAGCGGAAACAGACTTCACATCAAATACCACGCAGAAATACCACTTAAAGAAGTTCACTCAAATGGTTTCGAGGGAGAGATGGAATCCATGGTGGAGAAGGTCAAGTCTTTTATTCAGAAGGAATACAATAAATTGAAAAAATCTTCTCTTTCTCTTTCGGATCCAAGTGAGGTTGATGTTCTTGTTGAATATGTATCTCGTATACGTTGCAGTGTCAAGGTACACAAATGCTACGAAATAGGAGGAGTCCAGTCAGAGATCAACGATCCAGAATCTACTGAGCGTCCCACAGACCCATCATTCGCTAAGATGGTTGCTCTCGGCGGACTTAAGTAAGAGGCTTTAGTGTCGATAAAACTTACCAAGCAAGAAATAATGAAGGAAATTGTCCGATGCGGCAAGAAGCCTGAATACTTTATCCACACATACGCAAAGATAACTCACCCAATGAGAGGGCTGATACCCTTCCACTTGTATCCATTCCAAGAAGACCTGTTGGAAGATTTCGAAGACAATCGATTCAACATCATACTCAAAGCGAGACAGTTGGGAATCTCTACAGTCACCGCGGCATACGTTGCATGGATGATGATGTTTCATCGAGAGAAGAATGTGCTTGTCATCGCGACTAAGTTTAACACCGCGGCAAACTTAGTAAAGAAAGTTAAGGCAATCATCAAAGCTTTACCAGATTGGCTAAAGATCTCCACAGTAGATATAGACAATAGAACCTCATTTGTTCTTTCTAACGGATCACAAATTAAGGCATCATCCACATCCGGGGACGCCGGGCGATCGGAAGCACTATCTCTTCTCGTCATAGATGAAGCAGCACACGTAGAAGGCCTTGACGAGCTGTGGATGGGCCTCTACCCTACACTATCAACTGGTGGTCGATGCATCGCCTTGTCTACCCCTAATGGTGTGGGAAATTGGTTTCACAAAAACTACGTAGAAGCGGAGAATAAGTCAAATGATTTTTTCCCAACAAAACTACCGTGGGACGTCCACCCAGATAGAGACCAGGAGTGGTTTGAAAAAGAGACCAGAAATATGTCTCGTAGGGAAATTGCTCAGGAGCTAGAGTGCAACTTTAACATGTCTGGTGAGACAGTCTTCGGCGCCGAGGACTTGGAATTATATTTGAACATGTCTTGTGAACCCAAGCACCGAACTGGATTCGACAGAAACCTTTGGATCTGGGAAGAGAGAAGACAAAACAACACTTACCTTATCGCTGCAGATGTTGCCCGCGGTGATGGTAAGGATTACTCAGTGTGCCATGTTTTCAAATTGGAAACAATGGAACTTGTTGCAGAGTATCAGGGAAAGGTTACACCGGACGTGTTCTCTAGGGTTCTATTTGACGTGGGACAAGAGTATGGAAACGGATTACTGGTGGTAGAAAACAACTCAGTAGGTTTTGCAGTCCTTGACAAGCTTAAGGAAATGCAGTATCCTAATCTTTACCATTCCATTAAGTCCACACACGAGTTTGTGGAGGAATATCAAGCAGATCAGATGTCCAACGCGGTACCTGGATTCTCTACAACGTCAAAAACGAGACCTTTAATAGTCGCTAAGATGGAAGAATTCATTAGAAATAACCTAATTAAGATATATTCCACTCGTCTACTAGCTGAAATGAAGACTTTTGTTTGGAATAACGGAAGAGCCGAAGCTATGAGATCTTACAACGACGATCTCATAATGGCTTGCGCCGTCGGGTGCTGGGTTAGAGATACTGCACTGGCAGTAAACCAGAGGGACGCCGAGTACGCTAAAGCTTTTATAGGTTCCATTACGAAAACTACAAACGAAATGGACACGAGGATAAAAGGTATGGTTGGAACGCAAAAATTAAAAATGACAGATGCCGCAAATGAGCATCAACAAAACATCGCCGCATTTCCGTGGCTATTTAAGGGATAAAACATGGCAAGCAAAAAGAATAAAAACAACACAAGAAACCCACAAAGTCTATTGTTCAGGAGACTGACGAGACTGTTGTCGGGCCCTCTGACTCAGTACCGGACTCAAAACAATCACCGGCTCAGGAGAATTGACTTAGACAAATATGCTAATAGCTTTACTTCTACATCCGGAAAGGATTTTAAAAAGACTGCGTACAATCCTTACGACAATTTGCAAGCGCAATATATGGCATCTCAACAGAGAGCAGAAAGATACGTAGACTTCGACCAGATGGAATACACACCTGAGATTGCTTCCTCACTTGATATCTATGCTGACGAGATGACAACTTACTCTTCTCTCTCTCCGATGTTAAGCATTGAGTGCCCCAATGAAGAGATCAAGGCAATTCTAAGCTCTCTTTACAGTAATGTGTTGAACATAGAACACAACATGTTCTCTTGGTGTCGAACAATGTGCAAGTATGGAGACTTCTTCTTATATCTCGATATAGATGATGAGCTTGGAGTTACGTCAGTTATTGGTCTCCCAACACAAGAGCTTGAAAGATTAGAAGGAGAAGATAAAACAAATCCTAATTATGTGCAATATCAGTGGAACTCAGCCGGACTTACTTTTGAAAACTGGCAAGTGGGACACTTTAGAATCCTCGGCCAAGACAAATACAACCCATATGGCACATCTGTTTTGGAACCATCGAGGAGAATATGGAGACAACTAACCCTTATCGAAGACGCTATGATGGCGTATCGTATCGTTAGATCACCCGAGAGGAAAGCTTTCTATATCGACGTTGGCAATATACCTCCGCAAGACATAGAACAGTATATGCAAAAGGTGATGACTCAAATGAAGAGAAATCAAGTTGTAGATTCAAAGACAGGCCGAGTAGACTTGAGGTATAATCCACTCTCAGTGGAAGAAGATTATTTCATCCCTGTCCGCGGCAATAGCAGTACAAAGATAGAGACGGTACCTGGAGGTAAATATACAGGCGATATCGACGATGTTAAGTATTTGAGAGACAAACTGTTTTCTGCACTTAAGATACCAGCCGCTTACATTTCTTCCGACGGAGAAAAAGCGATGGAAGACAAGACAACCCTGGCACAGAAAGACATTAGATTTGCAAGGACAATCCAAAGACTTCAAAGGTCTGTCATATCAGAGCTTGAAAAGATTGGAATTATTCACCTTTATACGTTGGGGTACAGAGAAGAAGATCTTGTTTCCTTCACATGTCACTTAAACAATCCCTCAAAGATCGCCGAGATGCAAGAACTCGAACACTGGAAGAGTAGATTCGAAATAGCGGGGAACGCAACAGAAGGGTTCTTTTCTAAGCAATGGCTAGCAAAGACTTTATTCGGAATGTCCAACGAAGAATTTATCAGGAACAGAAGAGAAATGTTCTACGACAAACGATACGAGGCAGCTCTAGAGACAGCAGGGGAAGCCGAGCAGGCAGAGTTAACTTCTGATTTGAATTCCGGAGTCGATGATCTTGAGACGACTGCAGGCAATGCGGACCTCGCCGGCGGCACCGGCGCCGTAGGTTCTGAGCCTGAACTTGGTGCTTCGATACCTGCCGCTGGTGCAGACCTTGGAGCAGACGATGCTGGCCAGGACGGAGACCTACTAGCAACACCACCAGGAAAACGAGAGGACGACAAGGGAAGAACCACGACAGACAAGTCTCACGGATGGTACGAGCCCCGCGGACTAAAGCCCGGCGGAGACCGTAGAAGGGCGTCAGGACCACGGAAGAAAAACATGAACCGCGCCGCATCCCCGGAAACAGGAACAATGAGAAAGATGTTCCCTGGTATGGAAGAACTTTCAGGCTTAACAAAAGCAACCAGTGTTTATGAAGATAAAAAGACTAATTATAAAGTAGAGGAGACAAAAATCCTCAAAGAACAAAAAGAGTTAGATGCTCTTTTCAAAAGCCTAAAAGCGAGGGACGAAAAGAATGAGACTGAAGCATAACAAGAAAAGAAACACAGCATTTGTTTACGAGGCACTGGTAAGAGAGTTGACAGAGTCGGTTGTTAAGAACAACAAAAACAAACAAAACAAGATTGTTTCAATTATCAAGGACCACTTCAAGGGAGACTCCTTATTGAAAAAGGAGCTGGAGCTTTATAGAACCATATATGAAACCCGACATATTGAAAAGACCACAGCCGAGAAGATTGTTGTCCAAGTTAAAGAAAAGCACGACTCTATGGATAAGAGGATGTTGTTCTTGGAACAATCTGCGCTCATCAATAAGATAAACAGAACACTGTCGAACAAAGTTTATAACAACTTTGTTCCAAATTATAAGACGATAGCTTCGGTTTATTCTATTTTTCAAGAGGCACTGCCAGTAAAGGACAGAGTTCTTCTGGAAGAGAACATTGTTGATCAAATGTCCGCATCAGCAAACACAATCCAAGAGTCGCAACAACCTATTGATTCACTTGTGTATGGAACTTTTGTAACTAAGTTCAACGAAGAGTATTCTGATTCGTTGAATGAGAATCAAAAAACGCTCCTAAGCACCTATGTATCCTCTTTTGAGAACAATGGAGTGGACTTGAAGATATACTTAAACGAGGAGATCGGTAGAATAAAGGGAAGGCTAGTCGAAATAAAAGAAGAAAACAACAATTCAGAGCTTAAAGAAAAGTTAGAAAAAGTTTATAATATTTTAGATGAGACAAAGACAAAAGAAATAGACACCTCTACATTAGAGGTTGTTCTTTCTACGCAACAGTTATTGGAAGAGTTGGAAAATGGCGATTGATATTAAAATAGAATTAGACCCTAGGATAAATTTAAAAGCCAGAAGAACAATAGAGGGCAACATTATAATACTAGACCATGAAGACATGGACATAGTTTTGATGTCTGAGAAGAAGAAGTGTATAGCGTTTCCGAAGGAGTCAATGTCGGATAAGGTTTACTCCTCTCAGGACAGGATGTTCAACTTCTTAGCCAAAAGAGGATTGATAAATCGTGGCACCATTCGCGGAGGTAATGTCTTTGGTTCCTTAGAGGCAGACATGCTTGAATCTAAGATCCCCGGTGTTGATTACGGCCAAGCACTTCTATATTCTATTCACGAATATATTACAGACGAGCGCCCATATTTCAAATCAGCTGAAGAGTATGATGATGCTCGCCTTGATGCAATGCTTCGCCCTTCAACTGAAGATTCGACTGAGCTTGGAGACGTGCCGCAGAAAGCCAGTAAGGGTTCGATGACTAAACAGATCGGACCATACGGCTTTCAATACAACTACTCCCTCGTCAGAGAGGACCAAGGTGAAGACTAGTGACATTTATTTGGTTCTCACTTATTTCATATGGCCTCACCCAGATCCTCGTTTACGGAAAAATCCTAGACCCAATCCGCCCAAAGTCCGGAAAGTTAGGGCAATTGCTTGAGTGCCCAATGTGCACCGGCTTTTGGGTGGGTCTATTTTTATGGTCCGTAAAGGACTATACTCAACTATTTACTTTTGATAATTCTTTTGTTACAGGCATACTGCTTGGTTTCGCCGGCTCCGGCTCGGCATACATCGGCAATATGATTTTTGGTGACGAAGGAATAAAAATTGAACATCTTGTAAGGGAGAAAAAATGAGAGACTTAATTACAATAAAGAGAATGCTAAGACCAGTAAGACGCTGTAAAGCCGGCTGCTAGATGACGCGGGTGGCCCCCGCTGTGAGGAAAAACATGAAACTTATTAGAGAATATTACGAATTATGCGAAGGCGGCGTATGCCAAGACCTTCTTACTGAAGATGACAAGAAGTTTGTCGCCGAAGGCGGCCGCATGTTGTCCGGCGTTATGCAAATGGCAGAAACTCAAAACGGTAATGGCAGAGTGTACCCACAAGCCATACTGGAAAGAGAGGTCGCTAACTATGCCAAGCTTGTAAAAGAACGCAGAGCACTTGGGGAACTAGACCATCCAGACAGTTCTGTCATTAACTTGGCTAACGCTTCGCATATGGTCACTAAGATATGGATGGAAGGCAAGGTCTGTAAAGGTACAATTAGGGTATTGCCGACACCATCCGGAAAGATCCTTGAGGGCCTCATTGACGCTGGTTGCCTGTTGGGTATATCCTCACGAGGTATGGGGTCGGTGACTGAGAGAAACGGTATTACTATGGTAGAGGATGATTTCCAGCTTCTTTGTTTTGATATGGTTTCAGACCCTTCAACGCCAGGAGCTTTCATGTTAAAAGAGGCTAAAGAAAACACAAACATCTTCACCAAAGAAGACAAGATTGACAGAGCTATAAACAACTTTCTACATAAGTTTGGAGAAAAATGAAGAAATCAGAGTTAAAAAACATCATTAAAGAGTGTGTAAAGGAAATATTGTTCGAAGAGGGCGTACTTTCTAATCTCGTCGCAGAGGTTGCATTTGGTATTGCAAAAGCTCAAGGAACATTGGTGGAAAACAACAAGCAACCCCAAGACACGAAAGCAGCGCAAGAATTAAAAGAAGAACAACAAGAGTCGAGAAGACAAAAACTTCTCGAAACAAAAAGAAAGATGCTAGATGCTATGGGTAATCAAAACATGGCTAACGTCTTCGAAGGTACAGAACCACTCAAGTCTGCCGGCACCCCTCAGGCTTCACCAGCCCAAGGACCGATGGCAGGAAGAGACCCTAACGATGCTGGTGTAGATATCAGCGGTTTGTTTAGTGTAGCAGGACAAAAGTGGAACGCTCTAAAGTAAAGGAGAAACGATGAGCAAAGGAAAAGTATGTCACGTTGAAATCGTGATACATGATCAGAACCAAGTAGAGAGGATGATCAAGAAGTTTACGCGCAAGTGTAAAAAGCAAGGTCTGTTCGCAGAACTACAGGAAAGAAGATACTTCAAAAAGAAGTCTCTTAAGATGAAAGAAAAACGGGAAAATAAAAAGAGGTTGTCCCAAAAAACAACTCAAAAGATGAAAGACAAATTTAACAAATTTGATTAGGAGAACACAAAATGGCAAAAGGATTTAGCAATGTACCAGCACCATCGCATGAGTTTAGAAGTGCATCAAGCTGGGGTAGGACAAGAGGCCCGAAGAATTTAGCCGGCACCAACGGCACGCAGGTGTCAGCTGCAACGGCGCCTCCAACATCCGTAACGAATGGTTATGCAACAGAGAACCAAAGGTATTTGCACTTACGGTTTAAAGAATCACAGAACACATCCAGAACAATAACGGTGTGGGCTTGGTCTCATGCATTCGGAGCGTGGTCAGCTTTAACAGACTTGACTGGAACGGCCGTAACTCTTACATGCGACGCCGAAACAAAATATAGAGTGTTTGAGATAAGCGGCGTCGACAGAGTTTATTTCCAGGCATCCGGTGCACTACATGGCTCTGACGAACTTCACGCAGCAGGCTCAACGTTCTAGGAGAAACCAATGTCTAAAAGAGTTAACTTAAAAGCAGTTCAGTTTTCTTCGAATGGAGACACAATAGATATCGCAGACAGCGACAACTTATCTTTTACAGATGGTTCGGGCACAGACAAGCCTTTTTCTATATCTGCTTGGGTGTATGTCGGAAATATCGCAACAGACTCAGGTGTAATAATTTCACGAAGAAATAGAGACGGCGCCGGCGTCCAAGACGGTGAGTGGATAATAGAACACGTCAACGGAAAAATTAAAGCTTACTTGTATGCTGATAATGCTTATAACGAACAAGCAGGCTTCTCAACTTCGAACAGGTTAATATTTGAATCTTCTGCCGCAAACCTAACTTCTGCTACCTGGCACTTCATAACAGTTACATACGATGCAAGTCAAGCCACCACCGGACTTAAGGTATACAAAGATGGGACGGAGATCACTGCGAACAAAACTGTACAGAAGAACCTCTATGCCGGCATGCCCAATTATAATATCGTTACTACCATCGGCGGCACCGACAGCCCCGATACAAATACGTTTGAGGATAACATTGCTGACGTCGTTGTTTTTGATAAGGAACTTTCGCAAACTGAGATAACAGAAATATACAATGGCGGAAAAGTTAAAAACATGACAAAGGCCACCACATACAACAACATTATCTCTTGGTGGAAGATGGGCGACGACACCGATGCTCCAATCGCCAATGGAATAAAAGACTATGTGGGCTCGAACAACGGGACCATGGTCGGAGACTCTGTTATAGTCACTGTACCCGCACTGGATACAGACAGGATAGGTAATGACGGAGTTATGATACCATCAAGTTGGGGTCGCACCCGACAACCAAAGAACATCGCTGGCGACCACCAGGTATATGTTCATGGTGGCATCGCAGGAAACATGCCGACAACAGTACCAAGCGGAGTAGACGCAGGGTATGCGCTGGAAAACCAAAGATATCTACATCTTTACTGGAAGGCTGCATCCACAACTGCAGCAGTGACAGCCTGGACATACAGTCATGCCTCCGGCGATTGGTCAGAACTATATGATACTGGTGGAACACAGGTGAAACTGTCAGTCTCAGGGGCCCCCGCAGATACCATGAGAATCTTTGAAGTGTCAGGTGTAGACAGGGTTTACTTTCGCCAATCCGGCACCGCACTCGCGGCAACTGATTTGTTTGCAGCAGCTGCCTCTAGCTTCTAGCAGAAATTTTTCCTTCCCTTTAGAAACTGAAAACACTATTTATTAAGAGGCGGACCAATCCGTCGTCCGTATAATATAATTTGTTAGGAGTCAAAAATAATGTCAAACTTACTGGAAAGAGCAATCATCGATGCAAAAGCGTTGAAGGAAGTGGCGCTTAAAAACGCAGAACAGCTTGTAATAGAGAAATACTCTGTAGAAGTCAAAGAAGCGATGAGCCAGATCCTTGAAGATGAATCTGCCGAAGCCATGGTCGACCTCTTCGGAGATGAACAGTCTGCAGAAGCAGGCATGCCCGAGTCTCCTGAAGGAGAAGAACTCGAAGATCCTATCACAACTAGTGATATAGAATCTCAGATACCAGATGCATTCATGTCCGACGACGAAGAAATAATCCAAATCAAGTTGGACTCTCTCGATGATGAAATCGAAGACGAAGATGCTTTGTTTGGAGGAGACGACAAGCTGGATGACGATGAGATAGGTATCGACATCACAGACGACGAAGAGATGGACGCGGACCTTGATGCCTCTATCGAGCCTGACATCGACCTGGGATCTGATCTCGGCTCCGACATAGGCGCAGGCATGGACACTGCAGGATTGCAAGAAGTCATAGCTTCCGCTTTACAGGATATTCTATCCGAGGAAGAAGAGGATGAGGAAGACCTTAACGAAGAGGACAAAGAAGAACTCGATGAGGAGATTGACCTAGATGAGCTTATGGAAAGAGTCAGAGTCGAAGGCACTCCACAAAAGTCTGGTTGGGCCGGAACACCAGAATCTATCATGAAAGAATACGAATCAATGCTGCTTGCTAGAGAGCAAGACAGCGAAGTAAAAGAAGAGAACGAGGAACTTCGAAAGAATGTTGCCGCTCTTCAAAAAGAAAACAAGACACTTACTTCTGCGGCACTCAAGCTGCAGGAGCAAAACAAAGATTTTACTACAGCATTTAACACATTGCAAGAAAAGTTAGAGACCATGAATGTTTCCAACGCAAAGTTGCTGTATATTAACCAGGCTCTAGAAAATGCCTCCTTGAATGAGCGACAAAAAAGAAAAATTGTCGAAGCCATTTCGAAAGCCGGAACAGTACAAGAAGCAAAGATTGTATTTGAAACTATGAACGACACAGTTGTTACTACTTCAGACGTGAGGAAAGAAACTACTTTAAGTGAAATGGTATCAAGAAAGTCTTCACTACTTGTCGCGGCTCGAAAAGAGCAACCAAAACAGGAAGCCAGCCCCTTATTCAATAGAATGCAAGCGCTGGCAGGAATAAAGACAAATTAATTCTAATAATATTACAGAAAAGGAGGTGAATTTATAATGTCTATTTTACAAAAATTAACAGAAGGCGTACAGTCCCGCGATATGCAGGCCGAAGGTGCAGCTCTTCTTAACAAATGGGAAGCTACTGGCTTGCTTGAGGGTCTCAATGAGGGATCAGCAAAGCAAGGTATGGCAGTTCTTCTAGAAAACCAAGCAAAGGAGCTTCTCCGTGAGGCTTCTACAATGGGTGCAGGCGATGTCGAAGGCTTCGCAGCAGTTGCATTCCCAATCGTTCGTCGTGTATTCGGCGGGTTGATTGCAAATGATCTCGTATCGGTTCAGCCAATGAGCTTGCCGTCCGGTCTCATTTTCTTTCTTGATTTCACACATAACAATTCTAAGGGTGGAGCCATCGGTGGCGATTCTATCTATGGCGGTAATGTGGTTGGTCGTCAGTTGACTGGCGGTGTTAATCTTGCAGATCCAGCCGGCTACGGCAACAACGTCGGTAAGGGTGGTCACTATGACTTCGGTCATGCACACTCATCACCAACTGGTTCTGCAACTTCAACAGCTACTCGTAGTACTGCTACCGGCGTCGGTTTTACTAGCAAGACCATCGCGAGCCTGGTTGAGGCTGATCTTAAGCTTATCGATTATGACGTAGATATCACGGAATTAGGCAACAGCGACTCTGATGCAGAAATTACAGTTCAGGTGATTACGGACGCTGCTGAGTTAACCGCGCTTAAAGCAGCAAATATCGACCTAGAAAATCTTTCTGGCCTACAAATCGCGGCCGCTCAACTTGATACCCCTGAAAGAATGGTTCGTAGGTTAACCAAAGCAATACACAACGCAGCAGGTGAACTTACTGGTATCCGAATCGTCCTCATCGACGAATCAGGCGCTGTCACAACCGTCGCTACCGATAATGTGGATTTCACATTCCCAGTTGTTGACGAGTTCACAAATGGTGTAGCTGCAGGTTCAGTTGTTGGTGGTGCACCATTCGGTCTTGAAGGTTCCGACAATAATGGCGGCGACTTTGATGGTGTTGGTCGCGACATAATGTCCGAGATCGACATCAAGGTTGACAGCATCGCTGTTACCGCACAGACCAAGAAGTTGAAGGCCAAGTGGTCTCCAGAGCTTGGTCAGGACCTCAACGCATACCACAACTTGGATGCAGAGGTTGAGTTGACTGGCATTCTTTCAGAGCAGATTGCTTTGGAAATTGACCGTGAGCTTCTTAGTGAGCTTGTTAACGGTGCAACCGCCGGTACTCGATACTGGAGCCGCGCTCCAGGTTTGTTTGTTAACTCTCTCGGCCAAGAAGTCGGTGCTAACACAGCTGCTCCAGACTTCACCGGTACAGTTAGCGAGTGGTACGAGACGCTCATTGAGACAATCAATGATGTAAGCGCTCAGATCCACAGAAAGACGCTTCGTGGCGGTGCAAACTTTGTTGTTTGCTCTCCAGAGGTTGCTAACATCCTTGAGTTCACCAGTGGTTTCCGCGCAAGCGTAACTGCTGACCAGGACAGAGGCACAATCGGCGCCGTCCGCGCTGGTAGCTTGAGCAAGAAGTTCGACGTTTACGTTGATCCTTACTTCTTGCGAAACGTGATCCTCGTTGGTCGTAAGGGTAGCTCGTTCCTTGAGAGCGGGTTTGTATATGCGCCTTACGTACCACTCCAGGTAACACCAACCATCTTCGGTACGGAAGACTTCATACCGCGTAAGGGTGTAATGACCCGCTACGCGAAGAAGATGGTACGACCTGACATGTACGGTCTTGTTGTTGTTCAGGATCTACTTGGTAAAGAAGGTAGATAATACAGCTACAAGCTAGCACAAAAGCTAAGCCCAGTCTTCGGACTGGGCTTTTCTTTTTCTATTGATTAAACCATGTACTATTTATATTGATAACCTTAAAACAGGAGGACCCCAAAAATGGGCAAGAAAAGAAGATATTTGACCAATCCCAAGAAGTTTGGCAAAAAGCATTTTGAAATTTTAGACAACATGGACGGCACTGATGACAATATTATTTCATCGGACAACGCCGTACTAGCTATAAGAACACTAGGACTCGTAGCAAACAATGACAGGACAATCTCTCTTACAACAGAGTTGTTCGGTTCAGGTTCAGACACAGAGTTCTTAAGGTACAAGTTCCCTGTTACTGGTGGCGTAGCAGTTCTCGCCGACATTATTGGTAGCGAGACTTGTGAGAGAAAAGTTACTTCCACTGGATATCAGTTCACGGCTTCATTGCCGGCTAACGCTAGCGTGGCAGGCCCACTGAGAGACGCCTCCGGAAATATCTTTGTCTTGCCCACAGGTAAGACAGATGTGTTGGCTGCCATAGGAACTAACTTTCCAGACAACATATCAACCCCAGCAAATGCAACGACTTTCTTGCAAGAGTCGGTAACAGTTAGCACGGCCCCAATCGGCGTAACCAGTACACTCTTGGATACCTCTCTTAGTAGCACCGGCGCACTAACAATGAGTTGTACTGCTGGATTAGTTGGAACAGGTCCACAACACGGTTCTGGTTCTGGAGTTGGATCGTCTCAGGTTTACTCTATCGCTAGCGCCGTCGGTCATGGTTTCCACGTCGCCTTATCTGGCAACTTGACAGGGTCCTTGACTTTGAGCCAGCATAGCGGTTTTGCAACGACGCCAAACTACCATGGAAGCTCATCGGTTGTTCTTTTGGCTTCCGCATCAGTTGCTGCACTTGCTGCACAGACACTTACTGTCACATTCACTCCACTGGATGTAAACGGAGCACAATCAACAAGCGAAGCGGTATCGACAACGATGACCGTACCATTCACATAATACGAAAGGATAAGTAATGGGTAAAAAGAAGAAGATTCTTCTCAAGTACAAGAAACTTGGCATAATAAGCAAGAAGTGGGAAAAGAAATTTGCTCACTTCTTGCAGGCCAACATCGACACATTCACTGCAAAAGTTGAAGAGACATTGGAAAAGGTTGATCAAGTTCTTGAATCAACGCAAGTTGTTATCGATTCTACAAAAGAAGTCGAACCAACTGAGCCTGTAGAAGTGGTCGTGGAAGAGAAGCCTAAAACTACAAGAAAAAGAAAGTCGCCTACAAAGAAGACTGCTACTACTGCAGATAAGAAGACGACACCAGCCAAGAAGAAGCCAACTGGTTCAACTGAAAAGAAAACCACCACTACAACTCGTAGAAGGCGAACCACCAAAACTAAAACAGAAGCCTAGGTGAAATGGCCGCCTGGACAACTAGTTATAATGATAAACTATAACTTGTGAGGATCTGTAAATGTCTCTACCAACTCTAACTCCAGCGAGCGCTCTTTCGGCCGTTGTACTTCCTGTTACTGGTGCAACCAACAAGGTAAACACCGCGGTACCATACAAGATTTACTCTGATGAAACATCGCCGCTTTACTCTTCTGAGTTTATTTCAGGCGCAGTGGATCAGGTATCTTATGTGTATAAGAAACTTGGAGGAGATGTACTAGACCTGGAGATAACAGAGGGAAATGTTTACGCTGCTTACGAAGAAGCTGTTCTGGAATATTCATACTTAATAAACGTCCACCAAGCAACAAACATTCTATCGGATACTCTAGGGAACACTACAGGATCGTTTGATTCAAAGGGCAACATAGAGTCAGGCTCATTGTCGTCTTCGTTGGGAGGCGAACATGTAGCGCTTAAGTACCCCAAATTCGAATATAGCATGACCCGTCGCATCGCTGATGGTGTAGGTGCAGAAGTGGGAGTTAATGGCTCGGTCCAATACTCAGCTTCTTTCGATGTTACTTTTGGTATTCAAGATTATAACCTTCAAGATATTATAAGTTCTTCTGAAGAATACTCCGGATCAGTTGGGAACAAGACAGTGCTTATTAAGAAGGTCTTCTATAAGACCCCTCACGCCATGTGGAGATTTTTTGGTTATTACGGTGGACTGAACGTCGTGGGCAACATGCAGAGTTATGGTCAATTTTCAGACGACTCAACCTTTCAACTGATTCCGACCTGGCAAAACAAGTCTCAAGCGCTGGCTTTCGAAGATGCAATATATACTAGAATGTCTCATTTTTCATATGAACTGAGAAATAACAACTTAAGGCTAAGCCCTATACCATACACTGGCGGCCCAACAAAGATGTGGGTTGAGTTCTCTATACCAACGGACGTTTGGGACAACGACGACACCGCAACTGACGGTATAAACAACATGAACACGTTGCCGATCGGAAATCTTCCGTTTAAGAACATAAATTCAATAGGTAAGCAGTGGATCAGAAGGTTTGCCTTGGCACTATGTAAAGAGACTTTAGGGCAGGTAAGATCTAAGTTTGGAAATGTTCCAATACCAGGTCAGCAGGTCAGCTTGAACGGTACCGCACTGGTCAGTGAAGCAAAAACAGAGCAGAATGCTCTGCGAGACGAGCTAAAAACTACGCTAGCTGAACTTACATATGCTAAATTAGCCGAAGCTGATGCGAATATGCTTGAAAGTACTGAGAAAGTTTTGGATAAGGTTCCAAACTATATTTTTGTGGGGTAATGTAAATGTCTGAAGATAACAAATGGTCACAACCAGCATCACCGCCGCCGCCCTTGTTTACGGGAAAGAAGGAAAAAGACCTTGTAAAGCAAGTCAACGATGAAATCATCGAAAGAGTTGTTGGGCAGACAATAGCATACTACCCAGTAAGCTTGGAGCATACAAATTTTCACGAAATCTATGGAGAAGCCATACAAAAGTCTTTTTTAAACCCAATAAGAGTCTATGCGATGGTCTCTTATGTGTCAGAGACAACCACGACCACTCCGCTTGGCGTAGACAGGGTTGAAAGAATAAAGGTATCGTTTCACAAAAGAAGATTAACAGAAGATCAGGACCTCTTTGTCAGAGAAGGGGACTTTGTACAGTACGGTGATAACTTTTATGAAATATTGACACTCTCTGAACCGATTTGGCTTTACGGACAAGTAGAATCGAAGTTCGAAATAACCGCAGAGTGCGTCAGAGCTAGAGAGGGTTTATTTAATGTCTGAAATTACCAACGATGTGAAAAAAGTCTACTTTGACCCATCAACTATTGAAACTATTGACAAATCTGTGTTAAACTTTATTAAAGGATTGAATCTTTTCTCGAATACTAATGAAGGGTGGAGAGAGGTTCCAGTGGTGTGGGGAACTTCAGAGAGAGCATTCCTGGTAAAGAACAGCAAGGACATAAGAGACCAGCAAGGGATCCTAAAGTTGCCAATAATATCGGTATATAGAAGCTCCATAGTGAAAGACATGTCGAGTAAAGGAGTATTCCAGGGCAATGTGCCTGGCAACAACGACGAACAAGGAGGAAGCCTTGTTGTGTCGAGAGTCATAAACCAAGATAAAACAAAGAACTTTGCAAACGCAGACGCAAAGAGACTCTATAAGCAGGAGAACTATCCTTACGATAATCAGAAGATTGTATACAAAACAGTCAGTGCACCAATGCCTGTAAATGTAACAGTATCATATGAAATTACGATAAGAACAGAATATCAGCAACAAATGAACGAATTAATGTTGCCTTTTATCACAAAACCTGGTACTATAAACTATGTAAATTTACAAGAAAGCGAACACAGATTTGAAGGATTCGTAGACGGAAACTTTAATGACCAAGGAAACTTGCAGAACTTCTCTTCTGATGAGAGAAGGTTTGAGACCAAGATATCATTAAGAGTTGTCGGGTATTTAGTCGGTGAAGACAAAAATGGAGAAAGACCACACTACTCGATCCGAGAAAATTTTGTAGAAGTAAAGATGCCAAAAGAAAGAATTATAATAGATCCCGATGAGTGGGACAAGACATAAATCAAAAAAGAAAGGATACTTAATATGTCAGAAGAAAACAACAAAGAGCAAGAAAACGCGCCACAATCACAGGAGGTCGTAGAGATCGAATGGGAGGAAGTCAAGGAACTTGTCAGTGTCAGAGCAGCACTAAGCCAAACAGAGAACGAACTAGCACGGTTTATGCTACAGGCTGAGAGAAGAAAGAACATGCTGGTGGCAAAAGTAGAGCAACTCGAAGCTGGCCTCTATCAGTTGGGTTCAGAGCTTAGAAGTCAGAAAGAGATTGATGACTCATTTACTTACGAGTTAAAATTACCATCCCAGATTGGGGAAAAGGGCTATTTTCTCCGGAAAGATTCATAAACACCACCACAGCAGACTACTTAGGTTATAACCGCAAGTTCAACATAACAAGGAGAGAGCGATGTATACAACTAGCGACATAGGCATAGCAGCTTATCTGCAACTAAGGAAGTTTAAGCTTACGGAGTGTAGGAGATTGGACTCTGGGAAGTTTCATTTTGTCTTTGAAGACCCTAATAATCAATGCTCGGTAATTGCACTTGAGTTTCTAGATTCTGACTTTTGCAGATTTGATAACAACGTTAGAAACTTAAAGAAAATTCTCTTCTCTTAGTGTAATCGGAAACTATTTATAAGCAGACGTTCGTTAGCTTCATTTAAATAACATTCCCTCATATTTAATACTCTTATATTTTATAAAATAATATTATTTTTTATATAACATATATAGGAGGAAAAATATATGGCTTATGAAATAAGTTCTTCCGTCGCAAACTCTACTTTCGCTATTCAGGGGGTGACCTCATCCGTTACAAACGGATTCGAGCAAGGCGGCAAGTTTAGCCCAGACGGAACGAAATTGGCTGTGGGCACATATCGCCATGGCGGAGCCGGATCAACGGACTATGGTATAGACATCTATACCTCAGCCTCATCTGGCGGATGGACTCGAACAGAATCCATCGACACCGGAACCAGCGGCCCCGGGGCCCACATGGAGTGGTACTCAGCCACTAATATCTTTGCGATTGTTGGAAACAACATCAAAAACTTTCTCAGTGGCGCTTCTGGTTGGTCAGCCGGTCAGGTTAACGTTGCAACTGGTGGTGATCGTTACTTTGAATTCAACCCAAGTAAAACGATTCTCGCAACATGGAAAGGTACAGACCAAAACTGGAGGTCTATCTATTCAGGCTCAGGAAACTGGACTTCAACATCAGACCAGTCCGCAGGCAGCTATGGCGACCTGCAGAGTTTGGCTTGGATATCTGATGATGTTATCGCTTTAGGTTATCCAGAGAACTCATCCTACAGAGGTATCTTGTTGACTTACAAGACAACTAACGGTGGCTCTAGCTATAGCATGGCTGAATATCTGAATGGCGATTCAGTCCAGTTGCCAGGTATGGGTGCTGCTTTGTATTATCACACGTCGAGCAACGCTCTTCTCGTGGGAACACGCGCCGCTGCAGCTGACACTGAGAATGCTAAAAACAAGCTAATCTTGATCCAGTCAGGTTCTGAAGGTCACCTACCTGCGAGCTATACCTCTCACACGGTTATAGACTCTGGTAAAAGACCGATAGACGGCTTTCAGACTGCACCACAGTCTGGAAACGGTGATAGAGTGCTCATGGTTACCCATGATGACGGTGCTGACGATGCTGACTTGTTAGCAATCGAATCCGGATCGGCCGGATGGAAAGTTACAGTAATCGATGATAACATTCAAGGCCCAAGTTCGGAAGGTAATATTGATATATCATCTCTCGGTGCTGTTGTTTCGAATGACATTGGAAACGGCTCCGGCCAGGCTACCTTTGTAGTCAGGCAGATGATATCTGCAGACCCAGCACTTGCATCTACTGTTGCATCGACTGTTGGCAGTTCCGGAGGAACCGTTAAGGCAGGTGGTACTAATTCATCCCCTGTAGGTCAGGTTGTAATACCGTCAAACGCGCTTGGCGGTAATGTGTCCGTCAGTGTTGATACCGCGCATGCGTCGTCGTCCGTCAAATTAGGCTTAAGAACGCTAGGAGAAGCTTCTAGTAATATAATTCGCCTAACGCCACATGGCACAAAGTTTAGTTCAGCAGTTACAGTTACGATTCGTTTGAAAGATGGAGCTTCAACCGACAACTTACAGTTGTTGAAAAGAAACAGTGAAACCGGACAATGGTATGATACCGGAGTCAGCTTATCTGTTTCTTCAGGCACAGTATCTTTCACCACTACTAGCTTTAGTGATTATATAATAATAGGAGGACAAAAAGTGGCTAGAACAAAAATAAATAATATACAATTAGATAGATTAGAGAGGGCAAACTCGGTCTTAGCTTCGGCTTTGAACCTTACAGCTTCGGCAAACACAGTTGCACTGGATGTGATTGATTCAGACAGATTTTTACTGCAATCAGCAAGTGGAGAATCTCAGATAGTCTCAGCATCGGCTATAGCAACATATATGGCAACAAAGGTACAGCCTACCCATATCCAAACAACGGATACGGACACAGCAGGGACATATAGAGTCACGTTTACAGACTCAACAGACACAGATACTACATCACAAATCTTTACTGATGGTGATCTAGTTTTTAATGCAGGAACAAATGCTTTAAGCATGGCAATCCTGTCAGCATCATCAGATATCAGCGGCTCAGCTGCACTTTTCGTAGGATCTAGTGCAACCGTTAATAATGGGCTCACAGTCACTGCTGGTGGCGCAACAGTTACAGCGGGCGGACTTACCGTCTCGGCTGGCGGAGCAAGCATAACAGGACCAGTAACTTCATCTGCAGCTGTAAGGACCGGTGCAGGCTTGATTACTGGTCAATCTATTTTGGACATTGGTACAGACAGTGATCCTGATGCACTAAGAGTTGGTTCAAGTAATGTTAATGTTTCATTGTCTCTTGAGTCGAGTGGTCCATCCTCCGGTGCATTTACTGTAGCCGGCGGCGTCGGTATCGGCGACGACCTTTTCGTCGGTAATGAAATATCTGGTTCTGGTGATCTTAAAGCAGGAACCATCACCATGGCGGAATTCACTGTTGCTAGAAATGGTAACACTGATATTGATGGTACCTTGAACGTTGAAGGTGTTCCAACTTTTCAAGCTGGTGCAGTCTTTTCGTCCGGTATTACAACCGCAGGTGCAATTGCAGGGGCAACAACAATCTCTGGTTCGAGCACAATCTCAGGCCATGCCTTGGATATCGAAACGGATGCAAACGTCGCAGGTGACCTTACTGTTGTTGGTGATCTTGTAATTCAGGGCGCCACAACAACGATTGAAACCACAAATCTTCTCGTGGAAGATAGCTTGATTGAGATCGCCCGCGGCAATGGCGGCTCTAGAGCATCCAATGCAGGAGCTGGTCTCTTTATTTCTGGTACATTGGCTAACGATGTTTCACTTACTGTACAAGGCAGCGGCGGACGACTTAGAGTCAGCGGTTCCACCCCTGGTTTTGATACTGTGTTTGGCGGTTCTTACGCCATCAACGGAAGCTCGGTCCTCAACAACACAACACTTGGAAGCTCTGTTGTTAATTCAAGCTTGACTTCCCTCGGGACACAAGCAGAAGCGTTGAACATGGGCTCTCAGGGCATTACTGCTGCTGGCGCAATCGCTGGTGCATCAACTGTATCTGGTTCTGGTCTTGCATCTGCAGGTGGCGGTCTCGCTGCCGGCTTTGGTAGCCAGTTCACCGTAAGCAACGCAGGCGCAGTTGTCGCGGCTAGTTTGAATAACAGCGCTGGTGGAATCACCAACGCTGGATCGATCAACGGCGCAACTACTATTTCTGGCTCTGGCCAGTTATCTTTAGCAGTTGGGATTAGTGCTGCAAACGAAAACTTCACTGTAAGCAGTGCAGGCGCAGTTGTTGCTGCTAGTTTGAACAACAGCAACGGCGGCATTACCAACGCTGGTTCAATTGCTGGCGCAACTAGTGTTGACGGTTCAGGTGATCTTACCATGGGTACAATCACGATGACTGGCTTCGCTGTTGATGCAGACGGTGACACTGCTCTCAAGAGTCTTACTGTTGATGATGGATCGACAATCGGTACAGACAGCGACTCAGACATGCTGACTCTTACCAATGGTTCTGACATCACCGTTGCTTCAGACCTTGATCTTGTTGTTAGCGAAGGTAAACTTAAGCTTGGCTCTACAGCAGTAACTTCTACTGCTGCAGAACTCAACTTGCTTGATGGTGTATCCGGTCTCGTCCAAGCTGACTTTACTAAGTTGGCAGCGGTTGACGCGACTGCTGCAGAACTCAACTTGCTTGACGCTTCTGCAGGATCCGATACGGCTCTTGCTTCTGGCGACGGTGTCATTTTTGGTGATGCATCAGACAGCAACAACACTAAGAAGGCTACAATGCAAAACGTTGCAGACCTTTTGGGCGCTGGTGATGGCTTGCAGGTTAACGACTCAACCGCTGCAATCAGAATTGATTATGTCAACGACATTTTCTCTTCAGCATCACACATGAACGCTGGATTGTCATACGATATGATAACAGCATCTTTAAGTGCAACACCATTATCATCATCATTGCAGGTTTACCTCAATGGTATGCTTCAGGTTGTTTCTGGAGCTGTCGACATCAGTGGCTCTTCTTCAGGTGTATATACTCCTGTTTCTGCTTTTGACTATAAGCTTTCCGACGGATCAAGTGAATTTGGTCTTGGAAATGCTATGGACACAGCTACTAAAGTTATCTTCGCAGAGCCAATTGACAATGATGACGTAGTACAAATCAAGTACATCAAAAAATAATTGATCCCACCATAATTCCCACCTAAGCCCGCCTTTTTGGCGGGCTTTTCTTTTTCTTATTTCCTTTGCGCAAAGGAAAAACTATTTATTAAGTAAAATAACATTTATCTTGATCCGCAAAGGAGATATTAACATGGCATCTAGAAAGTTTAGATTCGTTTCACCAGGAGTATTCCTCAAAGAAATAGACAATTCACAACTCCCAAGGACACCCGAAGGTGTCGGACCAGTGATTATCGGTAGAACCCGAAAAGGCCCATCAATGAAGCCTTATAAAGTTCGTTCATTAGAAGAGTTTGAAAGGGTATTTGGCAAGCCAATGCCCGGAAACCAGGGAGAAGACCCTTGGAGAGATGGTACCGGCCTTTTAGCTGAATCTTACTTGCCGTATGCTGCAAGGGCTTATTTGTCCGCAGATATTGATTCACCAGTTACAGTAATAAGACTTGCTGGTGTCGCCGGCGACGATGCCGCTGCCGACGGAGCAGGCGAGCCAGGCTGGGAAGCATCAAACGCTTGGGGCTTATTTGTAATGCCCAAAGATTTCAGCGCATCCGCCGCTGATCTAGAATTAGCTGCAATATTTTACGGAGCAACAGACTCGACGGCCTCCGATTTTGGAATAAAAACAAAGGGTATACACGCTTCTGGTGGAGCAGGCACAGCCGGAGGAAGTGATATATTAACAGTAAACAATACAGGAACTCAGCTTGGAACCGACGGTCGTTTCACGGTTCAGCTTTCAGCTTCATCCGGAACAAGAGAGATTTCATTTGCATTCGAAGATATAAGAAAAGATTTTAACACAAACCCAGTAATGACGAATACAACAATCTCTTCTGTCGCATCCGGCACCCTAGCAGAACATTATTGGCTGGGTGAGACTTTTGAAGAAAACTACAGAAAAGTTTCATCATCAGCCGGCCAGAATGGGTTGGTCGCGGTAGCGATGCAGTTAACAGATCTGATGGACGATTTTAAGAGCTTGGAGCACGGCCTAACCGAGGCTAGAAGTGGCTGGGTTTTTGGAAACGATACCTCTGGGAACCCCTCTGCCTTTTCGGAAGCTAATCAGCAGAAGCTTTTTAGAATTATTTCAATCCAGGAAGGTTTTGAAGCAAGTAGGGACTTGTTGATTGGGATTGAGGATATCCGACCAGCACGCCCGGGTGCATTTGAGCGCTTTGGCACGTTCTCTGTAGTAGTGAAAAGAATAACTCCGTCAAATGTTGTGGAAATAGAAAGATTTGATGGATTAAATCTAAATCCAGAGTCAGCCAACTTCATCGCAAGACGAATTGGGGATGTTTATATGGAATGGGACTCTGTACAGAAGAGAAACAAGATGTACGGAAGCAATTTGAATATTTCAGAATTTATCAGAGTTGAAATGAACTCTGAAATAGAGGTCCAGGGTGGCCCTATAAATGTTGAAACAGTGCCGTTTGGTTTTTATGGCCCAATCGTCCCTAAAACTGAAGCAAAGGCAGTGGCGGGCACAGGTGGCGTAGCTTCCGTGGGTAGCTTCAAGGCCCTAGATGCATTTAACGCTACTGGAGCAAATGGCCGCACATTTAGAATTAAAACAGTGGCCAATACAACTGGGTTAGTGTTCGAACTCAAATCAGATCTGACTTCCGCAGCCGCGGCATCATCAAATGCTGCAGGTCAGGACAATGAAGCGGCACCAAAGGTTGGAACCAACGGAATTAGTGCAGGTGATAACGCGGCATTTGCAGCTGCAGTAAAGGCAGCAATTGAAGGGTCAACATTAGCGTCAGATTTAACGGTATCCGCGGTTGTTGCAGACGGCTCCGACTCTGTGATAACGATAACACAAAAAACCTTAGGTGCTGTAACTACTGCAGCACATGAGACCGCAGCCGATGGGAATCACTTTACGATCACAGAAACAAACGCCGGAAATAACCCGGAGTTTCTTGTCTCGCCAGGCTTTTCGACTTGGGCAACGGCCGAAGTTTCATTATCTGGAGCGGTAGCTGATTCATCTGATATAAGTCTTAAGTGGCCACCAGCACCGCTTGTTGCAACTGGGTCAAAAGAACCAGGTCAATCAGCAGGGTATATGTTTGGTGTTACTCCATTCAAACAAACTTACACCGGTGGAGCAGGAACTCCAACAAGAGAGATTAATAAGGGCTATGTTGACTTTGTTAGAATAATGTCCGATTACGGAACCTTAATAGCAGATCAGACGTCAGGAATCGACGGCACCAACGGCGAAGCACCTTATAAGTTTACATTGGATGAAGTTATTATTACACCTAAGACTGGAGTCACACACGCAAATCTAACAGGCCCAGGTGAAGTGAAGTCTGCAGTGTACACTACAGGATCACGTACTGCATCCGCCGCCGGCGGTATAGCCGCCTCGTGGACTCAGCACGTCGATAAATCAGGCTCATGTGATATTAGAACTTTACTTGATATTGTTGGCGGCTTTAATATGCCACTCGCCGGCGGCTCCGATGGTGTTAACATTATAGAAGCAGATCCATTTAATATGGGAGTTGTAGACGCCGACGCGACAACTGCAACATCTTATGCTTTCGCATCCATAGACAGAGCGATTGAGATGATAAGGGACCCAGAACTGATAGAACATAACCTCGCTGCAATGCCTGGTGTCACAAACACCACATTGACAACAAAGCTTGTCAGAACATGTGAATCAAGGGCAGACTCTCTGGCAATCATCGATTTACCAGATGTTTATGTACCTCCATTTCAGGCAAAGTGTTCAACTTTCAAACAAAGAGTAGATGGTACGACACCAGAACTCTCAGCGAAGAATTTAGTGTCGCGACAGCTCAACTCTTCTTATGGGGCAACTTATTACCCATGGGTTAAAATTAAAGATGAAGTCTTCAACAGGGACGTCTGGGCACCCCCTTCAGTGGTTGCACTCGGCGTCATGGCATACACAGAAGAGCGCGACGATGTCTGGTTTGCTCCTGCAGGCTTTAACAGGGGTGGGCTGAATACCGGCAACGCTGGCTTACCAGTGCTTCAGGCTTCTGAACAACTATTGGCAAAGGACAGAGATACACTATATGCAGCAAACATTAATCCAGTTGCACAATTCGTATCAGAAGGCTTGGTCATATTCGGACAAAAGACACTTCAAAGCACACCTTCTGCGCTTGATAGAATAAACGTCAGAAGACTGTTAATCTTTGTAAAGAAGGAAGTTTCTAGAATTTCTAACGGTCTTCTTTTCGAACAAAACGTACAGGCTACGTGGTCAAGATTTACAAACCAGGTAGTACCTTTCCTTAACCGTGTAAAGACACGATTTGGATTGTCAGATTTCAAGGTTATCTTGGATGAGACAACAACAACACCCGATCTTATTGATAGAAATATCATGTATGCCAAAGTTTTATTAAAGCCGGCAAGATCAATTGAGTTTATTGCAGTAGATTTTGTAATAACAAACACAGGAGCTTCTTTCGACGATTAGGAAAAAGTTTCTTTAACACTATTTAATTTAGGAGATTTTATAACATGGCAAATAACTTTTGGAATATAGCGAGCGTCGAGCCAAAGCGTTCATTTAAGTTTTTACTTTACTTTAACGGGATGCCGCAGTTTGTAGCGAAATCTGTAACAAAACCAAACTTTCAGATTACCACAACACCGCATAATTTTTTGCAGCACCAATTTAATTTTCCAGGAAAAGTTACTTGGCAGCCAATAAATATTACTATTGTTGATCCGATACAGCCAGATTCTGCACAGAGCTTATACAACATTATAAAGAACGCAGGATATGTCACGCCGCCAAACGTCGCATCAGATGGTGATTCTGGAAAGAGAACACTTAGCAAGGAGGGTATGGTAAGCCAGCTTGGAAACAGAATTCAAATAGATCAGATAGGTCCCGGAGGCGCACAAGATGTTAAAGAACGTTGGCATCTTAACAACCCCTTGATTACTTCTGTAACTTTTGGTGATCTAAGTTATGAGAATGACTCAATTTTAAACATTACGATAGGTATAACCTACGATTGGGCAGATCTCAACGACGGCGGCCTACCAGTAAACCCAACACCGTGGGCTTCATCCACAGCAGTGGGCGGCAGTACACTTACATAATAAAGAAAGAGAGGCGTTATGTCTAGAAACTCAAAGAAGTTTCAAAAACAGAGCAATTCAGAAGGCTCAAAAGATACAAAGACAGAAAGACAGGACCCAAGAGAGAATATTCTTTCCAAACTGTCTTTTGTCGCAAGCACACAAACAATACAATTGCCCACCGAAGGTTTACATTACCCTAAGAGCAGCCCTCTTTATGGCGTAGCAGAGGTAGAAGTCAAACACCTTACAGCCAAGGAAGAGGACATGCTAGGCTCCCTGGTAGCGTCAAATTCAAGGGAAATTTTCACCCGGGTCGCGCAGAGTATACTGATCAGCCCTCAATTCGACACATCTTTGCTTTGTCAAGAGGATTTGACGGCAATATTGCTGCAAGCAAGGATTACGGGATTCGGAAAAACTTACACAGCGAGTGAATTCTGCACAGCGTGCACACAAGTAACACACTTTGAATACGACTTGACAAGACAGGAAGTCATTAAGCCATCCCTCAAGGGCGTATCATATGATCCGTCAGAAAACACTTACGAAGTTGTGCTTCCAACTTTTGATGATATGAAGATCAAGTTAAAGGTTCTTTCTGAAGAGGACTATGCTGCTCTCGACAGAGAAGAGCAGAAAAAGAAAGAGCTTGGAATTGATTTCAACAGAACGGAAGCGTTTTTTAAAATGGCGATATTGTCTGTAGAGGACAGGCAAGATAAAGATATTATAGAGACATTGATAACCAACTTACCGGCATTAGATTCCACTGTTATCAAGCAGGTCTATACAAATAGTAGACCAAGAATCTCAACCATGCAAGAAGTAGAATGCCAGAACTGCGGAGCAGTCAGCCGAAGGGAGGTGCCCGCTTCATGGGCCAGGTTTCGCCCTGACAAAGCAATATATTCAGAGGGTTACTTATGAGGAAATATTCTACCTCATGAGAGAGTGCAACTTTTCTTTTACTGAAGCCTACAACTTACCCATCGGCCTCAGGTCTTGGTTTGTGGAAAGAACAGTCAAATATCTAACTCCACCAGATGATAAATAAATAAAATATATCCTATTTATAGTAATGTAGACTTTTGAGGAGTGAAGCAAATTGGCTATTGATTTTAAAACCGCGTCCAATGATGATATTCAGAAACACATCCAGGGTATAGTTGACAAAGCAGTCAAGAAAGACAGGGACTCTAGAAGTGACTCGAAAGAACAAAAAGAACGATTCAGCAGACTGTACAAAGATGACGCTAAAGAGCTAGGGACGGTGACTGAGCTATTAAAATCTATAAACGAGCAAACAAACATATATAGAAAATCTCTACAACAACTCGGTGGCGAAGGCGCCTTTTTTGTTAAAGGTGGTCCACTGCAAGAAGGCCTGAACGCTACGATCAAAAAAATGGATGCGCTCACTGCATCACCCGAAAAGGGAGCAGAGGCATTTAAGCAGTTAACTGTACAAATAAAGAACTTTGCTCAACTGGCGAAGGCAACAGAGGACGCCCAGGGCGGTTTGGCTGCTTCATTGGCCGAACAAGCAGCAGTTCTCAATGATCTGGGGCTTAGTTATGGAAATTTTAGCAAGAACGTGGACTTTGCAATATATTCCATGGGTCAATCCCGCGGCGCCGTAGACGGCCTAAACACCTCCTTGGTGAATCTGTCAAGCCAAATAGGAATGCTGCCCGATGACGTATCGAGAAATTTTCAAATGGTCGCGAAAAACTTAGCATATAGTTTTCAAGGAATAAAAGAACAGTTTGTGGGAATCCAAAGACTCTCAGCAGAAACTGGTGTTTCTATTGACAACTTGATGGGCAAGTTCGGACAAAGGATGGATACTATATCAGGAGCATCCGAAATGGCTGCAAAGATTAACTCTCTCCTGGGAAAGAACGCGTTCAGCGCAACCGAACTTTTAACAATGACAGAAGAAGAAAGAATGACCTCAATCCGTGATGAATTGATGGATTCAGGCGCCGCCAGCACAGCGCTCGGCGATGGAGTGCAAGGCAAATTTGCTCTACAATCCATAAACGAGGTCTTGGGATTGGGGTTAGATGATACAAGAAGATTTCTACAAACAGGTGGCCTCAAGCAAGATATCACAGATAAGGTGAGTGGAGACTTCAACGCCGGCTCAATGGACAGCTTCACGAAGGCAACCGACAAATCAGCTGACGCCTTGGAGGACTTTACAAATATTATATTAAGGTTTATGACACCAGCACGAGAGCAAGCAATTAGATCAAGAAGGGAAGCAATGGAAAAACCCAGTACCCTCCTAGGAGTCGGAGTCTTTAGAGATTCGGGCGAAACAGGCGACATCAACACAGCGATGATAAATAACTTAGGCTTTAAAGACCTTATGTTTACTTACAATCAAGACAAAACCAAAGCCAACAACCTTGGAGTAGACGAAATTACGCTGAAAGGAATCGCCGCGAGTATAAACGCCGGAGGTGCCTCTGCACTTAAAGCCCAACAAGAAGCTAGAAATCTGAATATCATGTTAGGATCATCTTCAGCAATACGAGGAGGAATCAGTCCACTTCAACAATCAATAATCGCCAAAACCCCTGAAAAGTTTGGCATGAGAGCAGCGCTGATAAACCAATTCCGCGGAGGAACAACCGCTGCCGAACTAGGTCTAGATGCAGACTCGAAGAAAGAAGACATCAGAGGTGCCTTCGATTCAACCACAGGCACTTTTAAAAAAGGAGGTGGGGCGGGCCCGCCTCAAGCTCAAACCCGGGTCCCAGTTTTGAGGCCGAATTTTTCATACAACCCGACGGTTAATGTCACTGTAAACGGAAAACCAGCTGAAAACGTGCTCGTTGAGCACCTTAAACCATTAGACCCCGACGAATAATAGGAGGAATAAGATGCCATTTTTTGATGAAATAGCGAAAAAAGCAGGACAGATCATAACATTTACATCTGTCGCGACAGGAGATGAAGTAAGCTTTCCAGCTTTTATAACACAGTTCAATGACAGTTACAACGTAGGATGGTCGGGAGACACGCTCTTCGGCCGTACTGATCCTGTGAAACATTACACGTCAACAACCAGAAGAATAAACGCAGGTTTCGATATTCTTGCAAGAAATAGAGAAATAGCAGTGAATAATTTTAAAAACTATGGTAGACTAATACAGATGCTTTACCCTGTTTTTAGCGAAAAAGTCGGACCAAGTGGCAACTCTAGGACGATTAAAGCTGCCCCGCTGATCAGGATCAAATACGCAAACTATATAAAATCCTCTGCCAGCCAATCAGGGCTTTTAGGATGCATACAGGGTTTTAGTTTTCAGCCTGACTTCGCCGCCGGACACTTCTTGACAGGAGAAAACGACATGATACCAGTAAAATACGCCGCATCAATTGTTTTTGAACCGCTGCACGAGACACCGCTCGGATCCAACATGCAGGGAGAATTCTTGACTGAAAACTTTCCCTACAACCAGGAGCCGGGTAGAAGAAAATCCCCCATGCCGGGCGATTTAACTAATATATTAACTTGAGGTAAGAAAGAATGACTAAATGGAATGAAGGAGTAGAAAAAGTAGCAAACGACACAGATATCGTGAAACCTTTTCTAGATAAAATAGGTGTGACAAAGGTCAACCACTACAGTTTAGCCTTTTTTGGTGATCCTGTGGATGAAGAATTCTTAAAAGAGATAACTGTGACTACTCACATCTTCTCATCGGGAGATAAGCTAAGCAAAATAGCATATGATCACTATGGAGACCCTCGACTCTGGTGGGTCTTAGCTTGGTTCAACGCTAAGCCAACGGATTTTCACTGTAAAATCGGAGATGTGATAAGAGTACCAGAACCCCTACCAGAAGTTCTGCTGCAGGCTTACAAGAGGGATGAAAACTGACGGTAAAGTAATATGGCTAAAGAAAACAACAAAGAACCAACATTTTTTCCTCAAGGCTTTTTGGTCTACAAAAAAGCTTATGGGTCGATTTTAGATAAGAGCTTGTCTCTAAGCAGCCTGGGGCAAAACGGAAACACCTATACTCCTGTCGCAAAGCTAAAAGGAAACTACATGCCAGAAGTGGTTGTCTCAAGATTGGTTAACACTGACGGGGTATCTGTTGACAACCGGTTGTTGAACCTCGAAAACCACAAGCTCTCAGCCCTCGTTCCTGAACTCAGGCTTTATAGGGTCGTCGAAGGGGATTCTCAAGCAACTTTACCCTTCTATTTCCCCATCGCTGCAGAGTATGATTTTGATAGCGACGGTAAATTAAATCTAAACAAGTCCAGCTTCTCTGCAAATGCAGCCGTCATAGAGAATTTTGGATTTACAATGTCTGGAGTAAACCCATATCAAGTAACAAGAAAGTTTTTAAACTCACAACTGAGCATAAAAGTCGATAACCTTTCAGTGTTGTTCAATGAGAAACCAGGCTACGCGATGTTAGCAGACCTTTTCACAATCCGAGCCGGAGGTCGGCGAACAAACTTCCCGGGATCCGATAAGGCCCACACACCTGGCGCATTAGCATCCGGAAGAAGCTGCAGAGTAATAGCCACAGTGGGGTATTCTGTGCCAAGAGATCACAACATGTTTACAGCAGAGGAAATAATATCAATAGAACAAACAAAACAGATAATAAACCTTTACTATTCCGGTCATGATTTAACCGTCGCTGCAGACGGTGCAACATCAGTGTCAATAAAATATACAGGATATTTGGAAACCATAAAAGACGATTCTAGTTTTGATTTTCTATCTGACTCTTCCACTAAGGCTGGCAACCACCGCAGAGAATCCAAGACTGATAGAGCGGCGAAGAAGCTAAACAAATCACTTGGAAGAGAAGAAGATAAGAAGGGGGATGAAACAGAGGAGGACAAAAAGGAGAGACAAAAGAAAACACAAGACGACATCGCTGCAGCATTCCGAGAATTAATAAGCAACATGTACGAGCTGAAGAGGATACACAGGACAGAATTTGACCCAACCTATTATTCTTTAACCAGCGCGGACTTTGCTGAGGAACAAGGGCCCCCTGCCCCACAACAACAAGCGGAAGAGAAGAATGAATTTTCAATTTTCAACAGACACGCGATTCATTACTTTACTTTTGGAGATTTTGTTGATTCGTACTTCAAAAAGATAGGCAACGATCTAGACGAAGCGATGAAGAAGAACGAACAAAAAAAGCCGAAATCTAAATCAAAAGAGGACTTGGATGAGGCGATTAAGAAAGCACAAAACGCCAAGGAGAGTTTGAAGGCATTAAATATTTTAATGTGCGACATCAATGTACAAAGAAAGAAGGAGAGTTCTCAGGGTTATTCATTTATAGAGAACGTGGCAGATGTGCCTATATCTTTGGACACTTTCTACACTATGGTCTGGCATGCAATAAGAAAACAGACAATTGCGTTTTTCGATATGAAGTCTTTTTTGAAACTTTCTTTGGAGCTTCTAAATAGATCCCTTGATTATTTTCCGGGCGCCCCAATCATAGAAGATATCGAATACAAGATGTCTACCTATTCGTCTAGAAAATTGAAACAGAAGATCAACAAGGGCATAATAGATATTGACCAGTCAGAAAAATCAGCAGGGTCTTTTACGAAAGGATCCATAAAGGATCTTGCAGAGTATATAGTGTTCCACCAGCAGCCCGCGAAATACTCAAAATCTCCAGGAAGCGGAAATAGAAACAAAGATTCAAGTTCAGGTATATTCCACCTACAGCCCAACAAAGACAGGGGGCTTTTGAAAAATGTCTCCTTCTCCAAAATCAGCCAGCCCGCTCGCGAGGCAAGTCTGGTTGTGGGTAATGGTGACCTTTATGACGAGCTGAGGATCCCCCACAACGCAACCGCAACTATGTTTGGAAACTTCATGTTCTTGCCAGGAAGCCAGGTTTATGTAGATCCGAATACTTTGGGATTTGGAAGTGTCAGAGACAAGAACTCAGCAGCACGTCGACTAGGGTTCGGAGGATATTACACAGTAGAAAGCGTGTCAACCTCCTTCGCCGGAGGTAAATTAGAGACGTCCTTGAGCTTGTTGTTTAACGCATTCCCGGAAACTAACAGCCAACTTTCTTTGTCATCTAATTCGCTGAAATCAATCAACAAAGTAACAAACACGATGGGAGCTAAGAAACCATGAGTGAAATTTTCCGAGGCGGAGCCACCAATAACTTTGCAGATGAATATAATGAAAAGGTAAAATACAGAAACTTTCTTCTTCAGTCCGGGTATAGCTTTTTGGACACTCTATATAAAGATACGTTGTATGGTTTTATTAATCGGTCGTATGATGTCATCGCTCCGGTCCCAGATACGACAACCTTTGGAGATTATTCTGCAAATGCGGAAGGGTTGGTTTACGTTGTAAATCAATTTAACGATTTCAGGACATACTACCTGGAGAAGGCAGCCCAGGGAAACTTCACTGTTCCTGCGCTTATCACCGACCTCTCTCCACGCGTCAGTTTTGAGGACTATGAGGTCAATTATTTCAGGTACTTGGACAGCTATAAGACATCGATGATACAGAAGGTCCCCACCGGCCGGAATACTGCGCCCTTGGGTTTTGAGCCATTTGTAAGGTTTTGCCATCAGAAAATCTTTGAAATAGACATGTTAGGGCTTCCAGCTACGAAGTCTGGTTTTATGCTATCAAACAGCGCGGATGTTTACAACACAGGCCTCTACATAGATATGAGGCAAACCCCTGCCCGGGCAGTGGATCAACAAAGAGCGGACTTCATATCGGACGAAGGGTTTCCTTGTTTTATGGAGTTGGCAAATAAGTTTGGATTTTATGTTGATGGAAACTTCCCCTGGCGAATCGCGGTTAATCTCAATCACGAATATACGATATCAAAATTGATGAATGGGCGCCCGACTCCTATGTTCCAAAACTTGTACTCAGACCAACACACCATGAAAGTCTGCTTAGATGACTACGACGCTATAATCAGAATGTATAAAGAGATGTACGTCGCATACAGCGAACTCAGGGGCACTCCTGTTCTTAGCGGCTTTGCAGACACCGCACCCCCGAAGTTATTTTTGGAAACCCTTTTACTTCACAGGTTTAACGAGTTATCGATGATGAGGGATTACTCGGAAAACTCATATTTTAAAATAATTTTAAGAAATACTCTTGACATATTCGACCGTTTCGGGTTAATATCTAATAGTGGAGCAATCGGATATATAGGTAACTTCTGTGCCCAACAGCTAAAAGATAAGATTTTAGGACAACAGTGATATTACAGACACTAGACATAAAAGACAATTGCAAGGGCATCTTTCACAAAGGTGCTTTTTTGCTTGAAGATACGCAGCCAGCCATATCCAATTATTCTGTGGCATGGAAGCACTCCTCTTTGTTAGATGACGAGAAGTTTCGTTATTTGTATCTTTCTCTGAAGAGCGATGATTTGTCCGGCTATTGTCATGATCCTCATATATTCTCGACATACAAAAAGAAAATGTCAGCACAACAAAAAGCTGCAATTGCAGCAAAGATAAGTCTACAGGACGAGTGCTTTTTCGACCTACTGCCAAAACATCAACTTACAAGGTGGTTCCAGCTCCGACAACAGGCCTTGGAAAATCTACACAAGGTGTCCAAAATAGAAGATGATTATGACATCCTTCATAAGGCACATGTCCTGACTTCTGAGATTGGCCGCCAAGATTTAATGTTCGAGGGCAAGAAAGGCAGAGTTCAATACAACATCTTTGGCTCGGCAACAGGAAGACTGACCACAAAGAAAGGTTCAGTGCCTATCATGACCCTAAAGAAGGAAGACAGGCACAAAATAACCCCTCAGAACGATGCTTTCGTGGAACTAGACTTAAACGCAGCAGAAGTAAGAACGCTAATGGCTCTATCAGGCCGAGAACAGCCGAAGGGGGACATTCATGAGTGGGTCGTGGAGAATGTGTTCAATGGAGAGATAGAGCGCTCAAAAGCAAAGGTAGAGCTGTTTGCGTGGTTGTATAATCCTTCGAGTTCGGAAAGTCGATTTGACGAATTTTTTTCGCGGCAAATTTTTCGAGATTTTTTTGCCCCTGAAGACCAGACGCTGAAAACTCCATTTGGCAGAGTCTTGGCGGTTGACGAAAGAAAAGCGCAAAACTACCTACTCCAATCGACGACATCAGATCAAGTACTTGAAAACGCGTACAAGATTATGAAGATGCTTAAGGGCAAAAAAAGCAAAATAGCATTTACACTACACGATTCGATTATTATTGACATGTGCAAAAAAGATGCTATAATGTTAAGAGACATAAAAAAACAGTTTGAAAAAACTCGATGGGGAAGTTTTATGAGCACATGCAAAATCGGTAAAACTTTCGCCGATCTAAAGGAGTTGAAGCTTTGAAAAACATTTTGGGCATTGGAACCGCTGGCTGCAACATAGTAGAGCAGTTATCTGAATATCCTGTATACAAGTGCCACCATATTTCAAATGAAATAAAAAAAACTTCGAAGTATAAGTTTGCGCTGACAGAGCTAGACGGCCCTGAAGAGTACGAGTCAATGGACATGTCCAAGTTGCACAAGTGGCTCTCGACAATCGAGAAGAATTGCACTGTGTTTCTGTGCGGAGCATCAAACTCGGCCGGCATCACGCTTCGGGCACTACATGTACTACACCAGAGAGGTGTAAAAGTAGAGATAGTGTATTTCAGACCTGAAACAGAGGTCTTATCAGAGGAAAAAACTCTTTCTGAAAGGGCTTTCCGCGGCATTTTGCAAAATTATGCTCGAAGTGGTCTTTTTGAGGGTATGCGCCTTATTTGTAATCTCCGTCTGGAAGAGATTGCCGGGTCAACAAACGTGTTCGAATATTACAGTCAAATAAATCGAGTGTTCACAAACACCTATTATATGATAGATGTGTTTAAAAACACAAAACCAATCACGTCGACATTTAAGCGCCCAAAAGATTCTTGCAGGATATCAACAATAGGCCTCAGCGCTGTTGAGGGGGAAGAAAAGTTATTTTTTCCTTTCAATCAGGAGACGGAAGTGGTATACTATTATGGTATCAATGAAGAAAAGTTGAAAACTGAAGAGAACCTTTTCAGGACAATCACAGACAAAGTAAAAGAAAGAATAACAGATGAAACAAAAGTTTCATTTGGCATCTATCCAACGCAATATGAAGTAGATTACGTTTACGTGGAAAACTTCTCGCCAAAAATTCAATAAGGGACACATGTTTCAAGCAAATATTTCAGATCTACGTTCAGATCGACAGAAGCTTAATTATAATCTAGCTATCGATTCGAAATTCGAAAAAGGTGTAAACCCAGAGGCCCTCAATCGACTGTGTGAATACCTTAGCATGACAAAGGAAGAGGTGGTATTGAAAGCATCTCGTGACGAGGCTTTTGAAAAGACCGTTGCTATGTATGTCTCGATAAACGCTAGTAGGCAAGGTACAAAAGACGAAGCGTTCATTGTCCAAGGTATTTCTCGTGAGGTTAAGAAATATGGTATCGATATTAGAAACTATACCACTAACGAAAAGGTGCCAATCCGAGAGAGCAGCCAGGTCTTGCCAAGATCGCAAGCTAAAAAGAAACACGACAGTCATCTTTTGATGAAATCATTTGACTTTGGCGGTAAGATATGTGATAATAGGAGAATAGAAGGTTTTGCAAAAGTATGCCTTGGGTCAGGAGGACACCAGGATAACGTATTTCACGAAGCTTCTGAATTCATGAAATGGGCTTCAGAATACGGCAGCAAAAACACAATCTATACCGTTTTGATTGACACCGATCAAGAGAAAATTTTCAACAACTTAAAGAATCTAGAAGAAGAATTAGGAAAACAAAATTTATGGGTAGCAAGCCACAGAGAACTCCAAGAAAGATTAATCTCTCTAAAAAACGAGAACTAGGCCAATTCTATACTACGAAGTACGACTACATCTTAGAAGGCATGAGTATTCCTGCGCGATCCAAGGTTATCGAGCCTTTCGTAGGAGCAGGGGACCTTTGCCTATGGGCACACCAGAATGGAGTTGATGTAAGCGAGGTAGAGTGTTATGATATTGACCCACCATCGACTCTACGACTTGAGTTTGATATTCTAGTTCGCGACACTCTGAAGAGTCCGCCTGATTATGACAACAAATTCATATTAACCAATCCGCCATTTCTTGCAAAAAACAAGGCTAAGCAGTCGGGATACGAAGATATATTTACTCGATGGGCTACAAATGATTTGTATAAATGCTTTTTGGAGTCTTTGATTGAGCAGGATCCTGCAGGTGGCGTGGTGATTTTGCCTCTTAATTTTTTCTGTGATGATAGAAAAGTCGAAACGAGAGATAGGTTCATTAATAAGTTTTCTATAAAGAGGGTCAACATTTTCGAGGAACAGGTGTTTGCAGATACGACGTATACCATTTGTTCAGTCGAATTTGAGAAAAGGTCCAGTCCTGTCCTTCCTGTTATAGACATAGACACTTATATTTATCCAAGAAGAGAAAATATCAAGATGTCCGTTTCTAGCTCCACGAAGTGGAAGGTAGGTTCAGAAGTACTCGCACGGAAGCAGAGTGAGTATAAAGTTTCTAGATTGACCCATTCAATGGTGTTTGATGATTGTGTTAGGAATAAGACCTTAAATCCAGAAAAAGAAAATAAAGTCACAAATATCTTGCTAAAATGTGTTGATGGTGGTAAGATGGATTCTAGAATAAAGTTGGAGTGGAACAAAGTGCCTCTTTTGGCAAAAGATACTGACAGAGCTTTCTGTACTGTTGTTATCGACCCGCCAATCTCCAACAAAAAACAAAAAAAACTTATTGACAAATTTAACAAAAAGTTAGAAAATTATAGAAGCAAATATAACAGTCTGTTTTTGGTGAACTATAGAAACTCATCAAAATCATATGCAAGAAAGAGAATGTCTTTTGACATAGCATTTAACTTAATCAAAGAATGTCTAAACGAGTTAGACAAGAAGGAGAAAAAAAATGAGCAATGATCATTTTGTGGGAATACCAAGTATTCACCTACTGAAAACATATGAAAACAAGAAATATCCAAATATATATGCAGCATTAGAGGAATACATCGACAATTGTTTTGATGCTTTCGAGAGAGTGTATTTTGAGGAGACAAAATTCCTCAAGCCGCCAACAATCACTTTCTCTCTAGGTGGAGATAGTATTGTAATAGGAGATAACGCCTCAGGAATGGACCAGGAACAATTAAAGACAGCCTTAAGGCTTGGGGACTCGGGAACAGATAAGTTTGGACTTCAAGACTCTTTAGGTATGTTTGGTTGCGGCGCCTCATCAGCCGCTTTGACTGTTGGGGAATCTCTTGAATTTCTGACAAAGACCAAAGAAGGAGATTTGCTTTATGGTGCACTAGATCCAGATTATATTCAAAAGCATGGCAATTGGGCTTACCCCCTTCGACAGGGGTCTGAAGCAGAAGGGGTCGTGTTTGAGAATATTCTCGGTACCGACACGGAGTCTGGAACGGTAGCATCTGTACGTGGTCTTGCGGAGGCCCCAAAGAATAGGACCAACTTCTACAGCACCTTGAAGACCAAGATTAGAACTAGATATAGTCATAAATTTATGAACCTAAAACAACAAGGCAGAGAGGTTTCGTTTAAATTCTTAAAGGGTGACAGTAGGAACTTTAACGCCACGGAGAACGTTGTCGACGTCCTGTGTGATGAGGATGCGAGTAAAACTAAATTCTTTAAAAATTTCGGTGGTCCAAACTGTGATGTGTCATGGATAAACGTTTTTGGGTGCCAGGTTGGTGTAAGGGCTTCATTTACTGAAAGTTATGACGCTCACCTCTCAAACAAGCGAGAAAAGGGAACTTCTGAAAATTACTGGGGATACGGAATTAATGTAAATCAGAAGCAGGGAATATACTTTTACAGAAATGGAAAATTGTTGGAGACCAGGAGCGGAGACCCTATTTGGAAGTATCACGGCGCGCTCCGAGGACTGTTGGTCGAGATCCACATAACCGAAGACCTTATTGAAAAAGGACTTGTAAAAATCGCACAAGAGAAAACTTCAGTTATCTTAAGTGAAGAGCTTAAGAAGGAGATGAAGAGGATCTTTCAACCAATCACGACTAAAGTCCGAGGATTGCGAGAGAGCGAGTCCAGCCAAAGTGTGCACCTAACGGACGAACAGGAAAAACAAAAGGCTGCAGCTACCGTAGAGGGAATTGGCAGGGCCCTGAAGACCAAGAGGAAAGAAACTAAAGGATCTGATTCTTCTTCATCATTAAGCGAGGTTATCAAACAAACTTCTAGAAAAAACAAAAGCTATGTTGGATCTGGAGACAAGGTAGAGGTAACAAAGTCTAACAAAAAGCAGAGTGACTTTGATTACAAGTGGGTCAACCAGACTAGATCAAAGACTACCCCGTTTTGGATTGAGTATACCAACCCGGAGGCATCTGTTGACAAAATCAACACTTCTAAAACAATTGTCCTCAATCAGGCACACCCAATGATGGGGGAGTTGAAAAACGCGAACCTGACTCACACAGCTATTATTCTAGCAGTGGCAATTGCTTACGGGATAAACAAGGACAATGATTTCTCTACGGAAGAGTTTGAGGAGACAGCTCATGGCATCGGAGAGATAGCTTTGAAAATCATGGACAGCATGAAACCAATAACCAAGACAGAAGAAAAATCATTTAAAGTTTTAGCAAATAATGCTTGACGCAAACAATGAAATCTGATATTATATAAACAGTTGGTCAGGATATTTGCTGACCTGCTATAGCCAAACGTGCAAAAAAACAACATACCATAGGAGGTAATAACAATGGCACTTAATTTAGACGCTATGAAAGCGAAACTCGATAAACTTAACGGAAAGGGAGACGGAAAGAAAAACTTCTGGCGACCAGAGGACGGAGAAAGCAATATCCGTATCGTTTCCACGAAGGACGGCGACCCGTTCAAGGAAAAGTTCTTCCACTACGGTGTTGGTGGTCAATCTTTTCTCTGCCCAAAGCGCAACTTTGGGGATGACTGCCCAACCTGCAACTTCGCCAACAAGCTTTGGAACGAAGGTACAGAGGACAGCAAAAAGCAAGCAAAGGAGATGTTTGCAAAGCAACGTTTCTTTTCCCCGGTTCTTGTCCGCGGAGAAGAAGCAGAAGGTA
>Ga0209658_1000043_pt1 | contig 106166 bp, 79 predicted proteins | sample SaaInlV_150m_DNA_6_FD_184656 | JGI IMG/M metagenome (GOLD analysis project Ga0209658, IMG submission 184656) | Marine microbial communities from expanding oxygen minimum zones in the Saanich Inlet - SI037_S4LV_150m_DNA (SPAdes) (version 2) | ecosystem: Environmental > Aquatic > Marine >...
TTATGGATTACTCATTAATTCGTCCTGCAGGCTCTCCTATTAAAACGTTTGGTGGGACTGCTTCAGGTAGCGCACCTTTAAAAGAATTTCATTCTGCAGTATGTAAAACATTAGATAAAAATGTCGGTAGTTTAATTACGCAAACCACTATAGCCGATATATTCAATCTTACGGGTAAGGTAGTAGTAGCAGGTAATACGCGTCGTAGCGCTATCCTTATAGCAGGTGATACTTCCAAAGAGTTTTTAAATTTAAAAAACTACGAAGTGAATCCCGAAAGAGTTGGCTACGGTTGGTCATCTAATAATAGTGTAAATGCTACACTAGGTATGGACTACAAAGATATAGCTGAGAGCATTCGTATTAATGGTGAGCCTGGGTTGTTGTGGTTAGAAAATGCGCACAATAATAAGAGAATGGGAGATACATCTAACGGGCTGCAGGCTGACGACAGAACACAAGCTACAAATCCATGTGGTGAGATTTTCTTAGAGAGTGCAGAAAAATGTAATTTATGTGAGGTCTTCCCTGACAAACATGAATCTAAAGAAGACTTTATAAAATCCTTAAAGTATGCTTATCTATACAGTAAAACTGTGACACTTTTAAACACTCATTGGCCACAGACTAATGCAGTTATGTTGCGGAACAGACGAGTAGGTACTAGTGTCAGTGGTATAGCTCAGTTTCTTAATAGTCATAGTTTATCTGTGTTAAGAGAGTGGTTAAATGAAGGGTATGACGCACTAAAGGGATATGATAAAATATATTCAAATTGGATGGCAATACCTAGAAGTATAAGAATTACAACAAATAAACCTAGTGGGTCTATTAGTTTATTAAATGGAAGCACGCCAGGTATACATTATCCAGAGTCAAGATTTTATATAAGACGTGTTAGAATTGGTAATCATAGCCAGCTTTTAGATCCACTAAAAGTGGCTGGCTATAAAGTTGAATTAGCGGAAGGACAAGAGGAGTCTACATCAGTGGTGGAAATTCCAGTAGACGTAGGCGAAGGTGTTAGACAACTTAAAGATGTTAGTATGTGGGAGCAGCTTGAATTAGCTTCTTTTATGCAAGAACACTGGGCCGATAATTCGGTATCTGTTACTGTTACTTTTGATCCTGCTACTGAGGGTCCTTATATAGAGAAGGCTTTAGATTATTATCAATATAAATTAAAATCTGTTTCTTTTCTCCCTAGAGTTAAATTAGGCGCCTATCCCCAGATGCCTTATGAGGCAATCGACGAGAAAACTTATAATAAAATAATGAAGGTAGTAAAACCTCTTAGATTAGCGGGGTTAGCGGGGGAAGAGGTTGATGTAGAAAAGTATTGCGAAAATGACAACTGCATTATATAACAAAACTAAAATAAGGAAATAATAAAATGAGTAATTCGAATGATATCTATAATGATATGCAAGAACTTTGGGAACAATTCTCAGAGAATCATGCTGTGTTTGCTGCTAAAGGAACTAAAGCAGCTGCAGCTAGAGCACGTAAGGCAATTAATAATTTAAAAAAACTTATTACACCTTACAAGAAACAGTCTGTAGAAGACTGTAAATAATTAATATAATAAATAACACGGAGAAAATACCATGAGTATTAATGTTACTTTAAGCCAAGATCAAATTAATAAAATTATATCTTCTGATCCTGAGATTTATTTTCAGGCATTTAGAGACGATAATGGCACTGAAACAATAGACGAGCGTTCTACCTTTCCAGAGAAATTGAAATTCTATATGAATAAAATTAACAAATCTGTTGGGGATTTAGTTGACTTTCTTTCTACAGAATATCCTCTGATAAAAAGTAAAGCATCTGTACACCATTATTTGTCAGGGGTTCGTACTCCAAAACTTAGTGTAGTTTTTGCTATCGCTGAGTGTTTAGAGATTGCGCCTGCTAATTTATTGCCGGGCGTTCCAGGTAAATATATAGACTATGTAACAAATCATGTTGAGATGTTAGATACACCTACCTATTTCGAGAACATCCCTGAGGAGCTTACCGATTTAGAAGAAGCTGATACTTCAGATGAAGCTTCTTTAACAGCTTCTGATTTAGAAGACCCAGAAGTAGATGAATGGTCAGATTTTATGTTCGACGAAGAAGATGAAGACGGTATCGTTGCTTCGACGGAGTCTAATGAAGGTGAATCAAGCTCTACTGAAGAAATTATGCCTACAGAGGCGAACGATTTTGTAAAACAGCCGTCTGATGATAAAGTAGAGCAAAAAGAATTAGATGAAATTGATGACCTAATGGCAGCAATTTTAGGAGATTAATATGAGCGTTGTGCTACAGGGAATAGTTTCTAGAGTTATCTATAGTAAAGATGGCTGGACTGTTGCACGTCTCACAGAAGATGTTACGGATAGGGAATATTCCTTTGTAGGGAACATGGGGACAGTCATAGGAGAACACCTAGAACTTACTGGAAACTGGAATACTCATGTTGATTTTGGAGATCAATTTAAAGTAAACTCCTATAGTAGAAATATACCTACCACAGAACAAGGGGTAATAGCTTTATTGTCTTCTGGATTAATAAAAGGTATTGGAAATGCTAGAGCAAAATGGATGGTTAATCATTTTGGACTAGAGATTGTTGATCTTATAAAGAGCGCAGATGATCGTCTTTTAGAAGTTCCGGGTATTGGAGAAAAGCTAAAGGAAGATATATTTACTCAATGGCATCAATTTTATGGTAGAGAGCAATTAGTAACTCATTTAGCAAGCTCTGGGTTTACTAAAAATATGATTAGACGAATAATAGTACAGTTTGATGATAGTACTCTTTCTAAAATTGAGGATAATCCTTATGAACTCATGACTTTACCGGGAGTAGGTTTTTATAGAGCTGATTATTTTGCTAGATTATTAGGAGCATCTGATATAAATGAACGAAGGATACAAGAATCTCTCGTTTATTTATTAGAGGAAAATGGTAAAGGAAATACTTACTTACCTAAAGATATTTTATTTGATGAATTTCAGGAACGAATAAAATTTACTACTAAAAATATTGATAAAATATCTTTATTTGATACTGCTTTAAAAGCTTTGTCTAATATTAGAAGAGTTATTATTGATAAAAAGGGAATACATTTATCTAAATTTTCCATAGCTGAGACTAATATAGCAAAAGAACTAATAGAAAGATCCTTAACTGCGCCTGATGTATTTTCTATAAAACTAATTAGAAAATATATAAAAGAGTGGCAGGACATAGGAGGTTTTGATTTAAGTCTAGACCAGGAGAGCGCTATTGTTCGCTCATTATTAGATAATGTTACAATTATTACTGGAGCTCCTGGGACAGGTAAGACATCTACACTTGCAGCTATGCTTTATGTTGCAAAACAGAAAGAGTTTAAGCTAAATGTTACTTTAGTTGCGCCTACTGGTCGAGCCGCAAAACGCATGCAAGAGACAACTGGAGTTCCATCATCCACTATTCACAGACTATTAGGTTTTGGGATTGATGGAGATTTCTCTTTTAAATATAATAGAGAAAACAAATATCCTACAGATATACTTATAGTAGACGAAGTCTCTATGATCGACGTTATGTTAATGAATTCTTTATTGAAGGCCCTCCGCAGATCCACCAAGCTTATACTTGTTGGGGATAAAGATCAATTACAGTCTGTTTCTGCAGGTAATGTATTGGACGATGTTATACGTTCTGGGAAAGTCAATACAGTTGAATTAAGATTTAACTTTAGGCAAAAAAGTAATGCACTTTTAGTGGAAAATGCTAATAAAATTAACGCAGGCCATGTGTTAAATAATAAAAATCCCCTTATTGGGGGGAGTTCCTGGGGCTCGAATGATTTCTACATTACTAATAAAGTAAACAAGGATACTATTTTAGATATTGTTACAAAGCATATACCAAAAGCATACGGTATTCCTTCTGAAGATATTTTGGTTTTGACTCCTATGAGAAAAAGATTTGGTGAACTAAATTGTACAACTTTAAACGAGGAGTTACAAAATCTTCATAATAAAGGAGGGGCTGCTCTTCCTATTGATGAGTGTAATTTAAAAGTAGGAGATCTTGTGATGCAAACCCGTAATGACTACATGAAAGATGTATTTAATGGCGATATTGGGAAGATTTCTGCATTTACTAAAGTCAAGGGGAAAAGGTCCGGAACATTTACAGTAGAGTTTTATAACAATGAAGTACAATATGACTTTATAGAGTGGAAACAGCTTCAGCACGCCTGGGTGACCACAATCCATAAAGCTCAGGGCTCTGAAGCAGAAGCTGTTGTATGTGTACTTCCAGATAATTACATTACCAGAATGATGTTAACTCGTAATTTGCTGTATACAGGGATTACGCGTGCAAAAAAAGTTTGTGTTTTGGTTTCTAAGGACAGAGAAATTGTGAAAGCAATTCAGACGTCTGGAACAGATTTAAGATATACAGATCTGACTGATAAATTAGAACATTGGTATATTAGATTAAGTAAAGTGAAGAGGTATTAACATGAGTAATTATAAATTTAAAGGCCCGGCGAGATTAGTTAGACGAGGACCTAAAGAAGGAGTGAGTTTATATTCAGCGTATAGGCCATTAAGGTTTAGAGAGTTGTATGGATCTGCCTTTATTGTTGGGGAAGGGCTGCAAAGAGAGCTATTAGCTAATAATAGCAAATTGTCCAGCCCAGCTATAGCTTTTACTGGTGGTACTGGAACAGGAAAAACTACACTTTCTTTAATAGTTGCGTTATCTCTTAATTGCCAGGACCTGCAGGCGGAGGTTGAACCGTGCTTAATGTGTATAAAGTGTGTGGGAATACTTGAACGTGCTTTTGAGGGAACTGATCCAAATTATATAGTTAAAAATAGTGCTTCAATGAAGTTAGATGATACTCTTGATATGATAAACTTAAATTTAAAAAGCGGCACAGCCCTTGTAAATCGAAAGAGCGGAACTCGAGTTATTGCATTAGAGGAAGCGCATAATCTTACAAAGAAAGGTATTGAAAGTCTATTAATGCCAATTGAGACCGCATTAACTAACCCAAGAAAACCAAGAGTTCATTTATTTCTTACTACTTCAGAGAAAGATACCTTATTTACTAGCAGAGCCTGGCAGTCTAGAGTGTTAACTTATAATATTCAACCATGGACTTCTCAAGATATTTATGACATACTAGTAGACATAAATATGAATGAATATAAAGAATTAAATAAGCCTAAAGTATCAAATCAAGTTCTTGAAGTAATAATAAATGAGTCAGATTTATCTCTTCGCTACGCAATCACATTACTTCAGGCAGTAATAGAGCAGGGAATTTCTACTAATGGCGTTATAGAGCTCCAGGGGACTGGACTTATACTACAAGCAACTCCTGAAGAAATGGATGGCGTTGATCAATTTATAGACGATCTTATATTAGGAAAAGATATAGGATGTTATCAATACTTAAAAGCTGGTTATACTTCTAGGAGATTACCCTTTGATAGATTTGCTAGTAGAATTGTTAGCGGCTTAACCACAAAAGGAATTTATGCTTTGGCAGCGGGTAATGCGACTAAAGGCCAACTACTTATGTCAAAGGCTAAGGTTTTTAATGATACATTAAGTAATTCTATTTATCAGGATCGATTTACAATAGTTGCATTGGCGACTGTTGCTGCTCTTAACGTTAAATAATGGCAACTTTTGACCAAGCCTATGGTTATACGCACCATTGTCCTCTTAGAAGAATAGATGAACCAGTTTGTTCTGAAAAGCCTAATTCTATTTTGATGAGAGATTATTTACATAATATGTTACTTGAAACATTTGATAGTGTGGATAGCAGTGATTCTGCTCTTATTCTTAAAAACATGGATTTTAAGAGAGTAGACAGAGGTATTACAAGTAAAGCCGTGTTGATCAGAGTTCAACAGATTTTGATTAACTATGGTATTTGGAAAGTAAAGCATTCTGAGGGCGAAACAATAGATAAAAACATTAAAGGAGCTATAAATAATATGGACTTTAATGTGGATATAGCTAGAATAAAATCTAATAATTCTCGATTACAGTTAATTTGGTTTAGATATGATTTTTTATATCCAGATTTAACTGGATTTGCAAAGCTTATAGAGCTAGCAAATTGGAATGCCAAAGCTTACGAATTATCAGTAGAGCAGCTTCCCATGCAGTTGACATACTTTTTTCCTATTTTGGGGGCAGAATATTCGTTTTTGTATAATTCAGAAAACGGCTATGATATTGTTGCTAAATTAATAACTAAGGAGGCCTATTATATGAAGCCATCAGAATATTGCGATATATGTAACGCTTGTCCCATGAGTTGGGCAGGCTTTAAAGAGGAATAATATATGTATAAAGATATATGGAGCATAATCAAAGATGCTTTACAGGATGAATCTCCTATTTCTACTTATATCTTGCTTGCACACACCGCCTATGGGCACAGTGCTAGACAATTAAGTAGAAGTATTAAGGAACCTTTTGAGGAGGTAGAGGCGCGACTAGAGAGTCTTAAATTAAAGTTAAACACTAGAATCATTACTGAGGGACTTAATCCCAAAAATATAAGTAATTTATTTGCTATAAATGATGTTATAGAAGTGAATGAGCAGATTGATGATAGCTTTGATTAATGAATAAGCAGCGTAGACATTCAAAAGTAGGCGATAGAGTTAGGGCATTAGATATAACTAATAAAGAGAGGTATAGAGAAGGAGTTATTATTGCAATGACAAAAACAACAGTAGATATATTAATGTTAGATAATGGACTAAAGAATACATATACCTGGAAAAAAATAAAGGATTAAGATGATAAAGAGTATTATTTACGCACCGCCTATAAAAAAAGATATTACTGATTTTTCTGAAACGTTTTATATAAATTCACATAGTAATTTTATTGCAGAAAAGTATTGTATTTTACGGTCAGATTTAGTTATATTCTTGGCAAGCACTCGGAAGGACTCTATCCACATTGATTTTTGTGAATATTTTAAAATTCCATATAAAATAATGCAGATACAGGATGTTATAAAATTAACTGATCAAAAAAGTGTTGCCTTAATAGGAGACACACAGAATGCAAAATATTTAAATAAAGTATACAAAATCTTAAAAGAATATAAACATAATAATCTTACTATATACACTTCCGGTTCTAAAAGATCAGGAACTATAATAGTAGAAAAATTAATAAACAAGGACTATAAAAAATGACTAAAAATGAATGGTTAAACGAGTTAATATTTGTAGATATGTATGGCAGAAAGCCTAATTTATCTGATGTTCCTATGACTATGATGGTGAGAAAAGAAGCTTTTAAAAAACAAGGCATAAATTCAAAAGAAATTAAACAACAATGGAACGATCTGGCGGAGAATTACCTTGTCAAGAGTCATTGAAGTATTTCATATCGAAAATGATTTAATGTATTTTGATTTTTTTCTAGAAAAGTCCTGGAAAAATATAGTAAATAACTTTTTTATTGAGGGAGGATTGACCTTTCCAGAGAAAATAAATCAGAATAAAAGTTTAGAAGAACTAACTGATAGCGATTATATATCTTTTTTTGAAGAAATAGGCTATGAATTTGTATCTTTTAATGAATATGATTCATCTAGACACATAGATTATGTGATAAAAATTCCAAATGAAAAGGAGATAGCACAAAGTTAATGAAAAACATGAATATTGTTATAGGCTTATGTGGGGGTCGTCTTAGTGGAAAAGACACAGTTGCTGAATTTATACAAGAAATATACCATGATGACGTATGGATTTGCTCTTTAGCTGATCCTATAAAAGAGCAATACGCAAGAATAATGAATTTAGATAAAAGTATTCTTTATAAGCAGGGCAAAACGAAGGAGCAGCACAGAATAGGTTTAATTACCTTGGGAGCTGTCCGACGCTCTGACAATATAAATTGGTGGTGTGAAGCCCTACACGGCACTCATGAAAACGAAAATGTTATAATTCCTGATATTCGTTATGCAAATGAACTAGACTACTACAAAAAACATAGTAATCTATTTATTTTAATAGAAGTTAGTTCTCTTCCAGAGGTGTTAGTTTCTAGGGGATGGAAATCAAGTATTGCTGATGAAACTCCTTCAGAAAGTGAACATTTAGGGTTTGTTAAACAAGCTAACTACTTAATAAAAAATAATGGAACTAAAGAAAACTTAAAAAACAAAGTAAAGAAAATTTATAATAAATTTCCAAAGGATACTAATTTTTCCTTGGAATACGAATGGGGAAGCGGTAAATTCCCTACTTATTCAAATACACGATAGGAGGGAAGGTAAATGCCCAAAAGTAAAAAAAACACTAGTAAGCTTAGAACTTATCGGGACAGATTAGGCACGTCGTTGCCCATGTCAGAAGATCAGTCTAAGTTTCATGAAAGCTGGGGGCCTGAAGATTGTATTAACGAACTTAGGAGACTAGCAGAGGAGAACAAGAATAAGGTTCTTACTAGGAACTATGTGCGTGTTAACTCTAATATGTCAGAGTCAACTTGGAATAGATATTTCGGCGCTTTTGAAGAATTTAAGAGACAGGCTGGAATTAAATTAACAAGACAGCAGCACGCACACGAACGTGCTATTGCAAAGCATGCCAGTATTGATCATTATAGAAATCTAAATGATAGACATGACTGGGGAACAGACTATGTAAAAGATAGTAAGAGCAATGAGAAAGTGGTGCTAGTTGCTTCAGATTTTCATGATATTCATGTTGATCCTTTCTTTTTACGAGTATTTTTAGATGTTGCAAAAAGAGTAGATCCCACTGATATCTGTTTAGCCGGGGATGTCTTTGATTTACCCGAATGGAGTAGCTATGCAGTTGATCCCAGACATTGGGATCCCGCAGCACGTATTAAATTTGCTCACTCTAAGATTCTTAAACCGCTGCGAGAAAACTGTGCTGATAGTAATATCGATATGTTAGAAGGGAATCATGAATATAGATTAGTCAGAGAGGGGGTAGACGCAACTAGGGCTCTTGTAAATGACTTGCATGGGATGGATACACGAAAATTGCTAGGCCTTGATAAGTTTGAAATTAATTATATTTCTAAAGCTAATGCGGCCACTTTTACAAAGGCTAATATAAAAAAAGAGCTAAGAAAGAACTGGAAAGTTTATTACAACGCGGCTCTGGTACATCATTTCCCAATTGGAAAACGAATGGGGATGCCTGGATGTCATGGACACCATCACAAACATATTGCATGGCCTGGCTTTAATCCGGTACAAGGTGCCTATGAATGGCATCAATTAGGGGCTGGTCATAGTAGATCTGCTACATACACAAATGCCGATGACATGTGGCAAAATGGATTTTTGATTATGTATATAAACGATAATACTAAGTCTGTTAATTTTGAGTATATTCAAATTACAGATTTTGCTATAGCAGGTGGCAAAAAGTATCGTAGACAGGAGTCAGAACACTATTAACTTAGGAAGTTTTTAATGAGAATTGGAATTGATGCTGATGGAGTTCTTAGAGATTTTAATGCTGGAGTTATTCAGAAAATTTCGGAAACACACCCCAACCTAGTAGAGAAAATACAGCCTATTGAGACCTGGGATATAGAATCCTGGCTTCCTTTTTGGACTGCAAAAAAAGGATATGAATATATATTTGATAATAACTTTAAAGATATATTTGAAAAAGCTCCTCCTTGTAGAGACTCTAAGGAGCACTGGAACAGTATTCAAAAGTGGGCAGCTGCTAGAAATCATCAATTGGTTTTAGTTTCTGCTCAAGAGAAGCAATGTATAGCCCCTACTCTTAGCTGGCTAGGAAATCATAAGTTTTCTTTTGATGAGATCCATTTTACTAAAAATAAGGAAACTGTTGATATTGATATCCTTGTTGATGACTATGACAAAAATCTAATCAATTTTTCTAATATAGGAAAATTGGCTATTTGTTTTTCCCATCCGTACAACAAAGATATTCAGGATTTATTTATTACTATTTCTTCCTTGAAAGAGCTTCCAGCTGTTGTTGATACTATTGAAGCAGAAAAAAACCTTGTGGATACAGTTGCCACTATGGCATAGGCTGTCTGTCATTATTATATACTTTTGTCATTTTAACATATAAGGGTGCAGTTATGTCGTTTATATAGAGATGGTACATATTTTGTACTGTTAATAATAGAATGATCTCAGGATTTCAAACATTAGAATACAAAGAAAAGCTCTATAGGATACGCTGTAAGATAGGCGTATCTAGGATTTCTAGTCCTGAGGATTTAAAGAAACAATATAGAGCAGATCTTGTTTTAAAAAATGCAAACTATTATTGGATATTAGAAAGAATAATAGATGCTGAATTTGAAGACATAATATAGGAGACTACTAATATGACGATGTATGTTACCCCGTGGAAATCAAATAGCTTTATCAGAGATATTGAAAATGAATTTACTAGAGGATTAGATGTTATGAGGCATTGGCCTTTAAATACAGTTAATTCTCCATTTAAGTTTAGCTCTCGTGTTAATGAAAGCACTTTGGTTATAGAGGGAGTTGTTCCGGGACTAAGCAAGAAAGATCTTACAATGGAAGTAATTGATTCTGTTCTTTTAATTTCTAGTAAAAAAGAATCAGAAACTGGAAATATGAAGTTTGAAAAACACTTTACTATTCCAGAAAACAGCGATATAGACAATATAGGCGCTGTATGTAAGGACGGATTACTAACAGTAACTATTCCTCAAATAGAGCCAGAAGTAATTTCTAAAAAAATTACGGTTAAGTAAGGAATAAAATTAAAGAGGTAGAAGCTAGCTTCTACCTCTTTTTGTATAAGAATGAGTAAAGCCTCTGATGCCGGAAAGGGAGACACTCCCCGCCCTTTAAGTATTCCAAAAAAGGAATATGATAAAAAGTGGGATAAAATATTTAAAAAGAAAAAGAAAAAGAAAAAGGAAGTTCATGAAACAGTATCAAGCTCTTCTTGGATTAAACGAAGAACAAATCACTGCTGTTGCAGTTACAGAGGGTCCCCAGCTTATCTTAGCAGGAGCGGGATCAGGGAAAACCAGAACCCTTACCCATAAAATAGCATATTTATGTGAAAAGGGCATAAATCCCTCTAGAATATTAGCTATTACATTTACTAATAAGGCGGCTAAAGAGATGAAAGAAAGAATATCTTCTCTAGTGGGAGCGTCTTCTAAAAAAATACTTGCATCAACCTTTCACTCCTTTTGTAATAGAATTATTAGAAAAAATCATGAATATGTGGGACTGGGAAGTCGTTATACAATTTATGACCAAAAGGACCAAGAGAAGCTTATTAAAAACCTATTAAAAGAAAAAGATGATTACGGTATTGATTTAAAAGAAACCTTAGATTATATTTCTTCTAAAAAGAATAAAATGACAGAGCCTTCTACAGCTATGGCAGAAGCTAGCAGTGTCATAGAAGATCAGTTGGCTTCTATTTATAATCGGTACAATAAGCAACTGCGAAAAAATAACTCTGTTGATTTCAATGATTTACTTTTGTTAGCTCTGAAAATACTTAATAATAAAGAGACTGCGGCTTATTGGAAATCTAATTATCGTTATATTTTTGTAGATGAGTTTCAAGATACAAATTTACCGCAATTTAAATTAGTACAAGCTCTTGCAGAAAAGTATAATAATATTTGTGTTGTTGGAGATGACAATCAAGCTATTTACGGCTGGAGAGGTTCTGAAATAAAATATATACTTGATTTTAATAACTGGTTTAGTAACTCCAAGCTATTTAAACTTGAGACAAACTATAGATCTACTCCAACTATATTAAAAGCGGCTAGTAGTGTTATTGATTTAAATATTCTCAAAACAAGTAAAGAAATTATTCCGTTTAAACAAGATAATGAGCATAAAGTTTATTTAATGAAAACTTACGATGAGTATGACGAAGCCTTTCAAATTGTAAAAAGAATTAAAAAACTTTTAAAAACTAAAAACCCTAGGGACTTTGCAGTTTTATATAGAACTAATATGCAAAGCCGTGTTCTTGAGGAGGAATTTATAGCTAATGATATTCCTTATAAAATTGAAAAAGGAACTAATTTTTATGCTAGAAAGGAGATAAAGGATATTATAGCCTTTATTAAGGTTATACTAAATACTAGGGATGAAATCTCTTTAGAAAGAATACTTAATTTTCCTCCCAGGCGTATAGGTAAGAAGGTATTAAATAGTTTAAAAAACTACTCAAAATTACACAACGTTTCCCTTTGGAAAGCCCTTCTTTCTAAAAAAGATAATATACATATTAGTTCTTTTGTAGAAAAAATAAAAGAACTACAAAAAATAGATAGAGCAGATACTTTGGTAAAAAGTATTATTAATGATTTTGAACTAATAGAATATTGGCAAAAGATAAAAAAGGATATCAATGATGTTCGTGTTGAAAATATCTATGAATTTATAAGCACCGCTCAGAGATATTTTACTAAGCACAAAGGCAAAGATATACTAGCTTTTTTAGAATTCTTAAGCTTAATGAGTAGTGAAGAAACAAACAATCCAGATTCTGTTACATTGATGACTGCTCATGCTTCAAAGGGACTGGAATATCCCATAGTATTTGTTACCGGAGCTGCTGAGGGTCTTTTTCCTCTAGCATGCAAGTCTAATAAACAATTAGAAGAAGAAAGAAGACTATTTTATGTTGCTTTAACAAGAGCAGAGGAGATTGCATATATAACCTACTCTACTAAAAGAAATGTATACGGAAGAGCAGAATATTTTATGAGATCTCATTTTATAGACGCAATAGAAGAAAGTAATTTAACAAAAATGGAGTTAAATAATGATAACTAAGATTGGAAAATACTATATATTTTATAGACATTTTATATACGGTAGTGCTTTAGTGACTGCTGCTTTTATTTCTCAGTACTATGCAGAGCATTCTGGTTTATTTCTAACCAGTTTATTTATTGGAGGATTTTTATTAATGCTTTCCAGTATAGTTGTGACGGGTACTATAAATAAACATCCAGAGGAATTTAAAAAAGAGATCAAAGAGCTAGATAATTTAGATATCTAAATCCGTCTAGGAGATATTTTAGAAATTCTAGTATCTTTTTTCTTCTGTGGTGTGGCGCCGGGGTTCTTTATTTGATTTGTAGGGACCCCGACTTTTATTAGTTTATTGTAAGCTCTTTTCTCTGTAAAAGGTTCGCTAAACTTCCATTCAATAAACTTAATTCCATGTTTTTTAATTAACTGTTTTTTACGTACATCTCGTTTTTGACCATCTAAGAATTGTTTTTTATTTTTATGGAAAAAGTTTGGAAATTTATAGTGCTGCTCCCCGTGGTATTCTACTGCTAATTTATACTTTGGAAAGTATATGTCCAAATACATCAAAGTATAGTGTTCTGTCTCTAACCAGTCCCACGTAACCTCTTGGTTATACTTAGCATTATTTAGCATACGGGAAAATAAAAGAGCTGTGCGTAATTGCCCCTTAGAGCACTTGCCTTTTTTTAATGTTCTACGTACAGTAGTAAGGACTTGCCGTATGGCTTTCTTACCCTTACTTTTAGGGCCTACTTTATTAAACCCGGTTCCCATTATTTGCAATAATTTGTTCTTTAGTAAAATGCGTATATTTAGTTTTACCGTTTATCTTTTTAGCTACAGATATTTTATTTCTATTTTCACTATTCTTTTTATAAGAGATGTGAATCCAACTATCAAATTCTAAAATAATTTGATCAAAATCTAAAGCTGATTCCATTATAATCCATCTCCAAATATTAGCTAAAGCAAGAGCTTCACTTATAATAAAATCAGCAGCTTCTCCTTTTTTATGTTGAGAGCGCATACTACTCCCTATTTTTGTGTTAAGATCATTGCATCTAAAACCACTAGTAATATGTATAGGCTTATTATAATGATCCCTAATAGGGTCTAAAATATCAATAGAAAGATCTTTAAGATTTTGTAGTTGTACTTTATTTGGAGTATTATCTATAGAGTGTCTAGTAGCAGTTTGACTTCTTATGAGCTCTTCTTGTGAAAAATGGTTACTTAAATAGCCCGGTTTAATTTCTTTTATTAAGGGTTTATTTATTGGCTCTTCAATTTTCTTTTTAAAGATAGTGGAGAGTATATTAATTATTAGTTTTATGATATTTCTCAATTGTGTTTCCTACGGAATAAGGCCACCTAGCCCTATGCCGGATAAAAAGATTAGTATAAGTTCTAAGTATTTATAAGCTACTGGAGCTTCTTCAGTTCGTACTAGAGACTCTTGTATTGCTATTCTTTTTTTAAATAAAATAATAGTAGAATCCTGCAATACTATAGTTTTTTCTTGTTCTAATATTATAGAATCTTGTAATACTTTCTCTTCTTGTAGAATAGTAGTAAGCTGCGCATCTATTAACAATGCTCTTACTTGCTCCGTAGGTAAACAAATTTCAGAGGTATCAAGAGTTTGACTTTTTAAGAAAACACTTGAATAAAAAATTAAAATAAGGGTTAATAGAAGTTTTTTCACTATTACCTATTATTGAACCAAGTATCTACTGCAGACTTGAGATCTTGTTTTTTTAGTTTTTTGGTATTCTTATTTATAGTTTTCTTTTTATTAGAAAGAATATCTAATTTCTTTTTAAACTTTTTTGTTTTACCTTTAACGGTATTTGTTTGTGTAGCAAGATTTTCTATCTCCGTATCTATAATTTTTTGCTTTTGTTTGTAAGATTTGGTAAGTAGCTTTTGAAGAGCTTGTATTTCAAATTTCTTACGTGTTATGTAAAAAACTGCCATAAGAGAAAAAACTCCTGTCATTATTAGAAAATATTTAAGTTTATCCCACATTATTTATGTACTTGTAAGCCCCGTTCTACAATAACAAAATCTGTTTTTGTATCTTTAAATCTATTTTTCCTCATCCAATTAGATTTTATAACTTGATATATTATAAAACCCCACACGGATTCAGCCATTAAAAGTACTAGAAGTATTCCTAATTTACTTATATATAATCCTTCAAATAATTCAAACATTTTAGTTTTTTAGTTTAGTTCCGTTAATTGGTAGTTTTTTCTTGATAGTTAAATTTTTTAATCTATCATTAGGTACAATTAATTTCACGTCATCGCCTTCTTTATTCTTCATATAAAAAATAGTTTTTCTAAGACCCATGCGAACTACACGTGCGGGTCTATCAGCTGAGCCCAAGTAAACTACATCATCTCCATTTAAATCATTTCCAATCCATATCATAAAGCCCTCTACTGTATTATGTATAAGATCTTTAAACAGGAGAGCAATAAAACCAGTCACAAATAGCCAACCGTAGTTACTAAATAATTCTTGGCCTAGCTTTTCTAAATCATTCATATTTATAATTTAGTTCAACAGATTCTGGATATATTAATCCATTTTTAATATAGTTTATTTGTTTTTTAGATGGCATTTTTTCTATAACCTTAAATAAACCTGGATATATTTCTATAGAATCTTCTGTTTTGTCCCATTTAATTTGATTGTTTATTAATACTTTATTCATTAATCTATATTTAGTCACTTCTTCTTGCTTTATGTTTATATTTTTATCAACTAAGGAGGAATACTTTGGTAAATGTGAATACCACTGCATGTCCAAATTAAATTTAAATTTATAAAAAGCTAATTCATACCCTTTAAGAAGGAGCGTGTGTATACTCTTCATAGGTATGTCACCCAATACGACTATATCTATATCTTTCGTATTAGATAAAGGATCTAAAAATCTAGAACTTAGCCATAATTCTGCACGCATAGATTTAGCCAGGGGAAGTATATCTTTGGCCCAATCTTTAAGTAGGGCTTCGCTAGGGTTTTTAATAGAATAGTGGTTAAACTCTATTGGACCTATTTTAACTATCTTTTTCATTTTCTAATTTATTTATTTTTTCTTTGAGACTTTCTATTTCGAAATGTAGCTTCTTTATAGAATTTATACACAAGTAAACTAAAGGTCCTGGATCTACTGTTTTTAGGTCTTTTATAGCCTCTCCGTCTTGAAAAGTTATTTCAGTACTAGAGACTATGGCTGGGATAATTTTTTCAGCATCTTGTGCGATTAACCCTATGTGCTGTTTCTCTGGATTTAATTCGGCCTTGGTATACTTAAATAGTACAGGTTCTAATTGTAATAGTTCTCTTAAAGACGAAGAAAAGGGACCATTAATATTTTTTATTCGAATATCAGATAGAGTGGTCCAAGAACCACCTCCTGTCTTTAAAGCATCCCCGCTTACTTTTAGAGCTCCATTTAAAACTAGCTCCCCTCCGATTTTTGTTCTGGTGGCGGTTACTTTAAAATAATTCCAGGGACTAGCAATAAAATTTATTCCTTTTTTATTTATTTCAGAAGTTGTTTCATAATAATTTAGATCTAGATTTGAATAAGTAGACATAATTTAAGATCCTCCGTAATCCCAGTCATCGTCCCCTCCATCTACTGCCACAAAGTGTAAGCGATATGAAGGGTTATGACTTTCTGTTTGAAAAGCAAAATAAAAAGTTGCTCCGGGGTCGGAGTAAGCTCCTAGGTGTGTGGTAAATAATAGATCTACAGTGTGCCAAACTCCGCTGCTTCTATATACTTGTAGATAAATTTTATACTTCATTCCTTGGGTGGGCGTTATGAATATATTTCCAGTTATATAGCGATCACTCCCTAAATTGCTTAGTGATTTATCATTTGTATCACCATCCCCATCACCCAAAGTTCCAGATTGATTTGACATAAGAGCGGAACCGGTTAGATCGCTGGGCTCTTCATTTATAAAAATACTATTATTATTTAATTGAACTACGTCATTTGTTGTAGAAATAACCCCACCAGTAATCTTCGCGCCTGAAATTATGTTTCCTGTAAAAGTGGCTGAACCATCTGCTCCGAGTATGATACCCCCGGTACCAGATATTCCACTATCAGAACCAATCAGAACTCTTGTCCCATTCCAATCAAAGGCATTTCCGGTTGAATTTTGTAGTCTAAAATTTCCGCTGCTATCCATATAGGTGGCCCACCCGTCTACGACAGAGGAGCTATAATAACCTAGGTGAGTAGAATCCATAAAAAGACCTGAGTCTCCAGAAGTTGGAGCATCAAAGGGCAATCCAGATAGCGTTAAAGAAGCCGAGTCGGTGACATCTTCTATGGTTATTGAGTCTATATAAATTATCCCCGCAGAATCTTCATAGTTGACCAATATTAATGGTCTAAAATATCTAACATTAGTATGGAGAGCTGAGGGGGATTGAATTGTATTAGTATTAGTTCCACCAGTTACTGATGTACCTCCTAGTCCAAAATAGCCGGTATAGTTCGTGAACGCTCCTGGAACTTGTGTTCCGGATGCTGCAATATAGTGTTGGCTTGACCAAGAGTTACTTCCAGATCCATTCACCCAGCCGCCTCCCGAACTTCGACCAGCTACTCCAAAATAAGAAAGCCCAGTTCCTGAGACTTGTTTCGCAATAACTGTCATTTTATATAAACGATCAGGGTTATAAGGGATGTCAGTGCTATGTATGTACCATGCTTGGTCATTGCCATAATTGTCTCCAATTTTTAAAGAACGCGTTCCTGAGTAGTAGTGGTTTGATACAATAGTTGCGCTTCCGCTGCCGCTATAATTAATCCAACCTGTGAAGGTATCATTTTCCCAATCGAAGGACGCGCTTGTTCCGTCTGCTCCATCCGCACCATCTGCGCCGCTCGCCCCTTGCTCTGTTAAAACGTCCCAGCTTGAATTACTAGAGATAGGCGTAACATCGCTATTTGGTATAACAGTTATCCAAGATGCCCCTTCGTAAGATACTGCGTCATTAACTTCATAATCAATGGAGCTGCTCCAGGCCCCTAACCAATTCATTCCAGTCCCTACGGGAGTGCCGTCGGAGAGATTTATACTTCCAGTAATTTCCAAACTATTTGTGGATGGGTTCCAAACTAAGGCATTACCCAAACTAAAGTTAGAATTATTGTCTATATAAAAGCCTGTATTAGAATTACCATGGACGCCTGTTCCTGTAAAAAGTTTATTTTCTTCTAAAAAGATTCCACCAATACTTCCTTTTAAAGCAGTAATGCCGCTTTTATCTAAAGTGAAATAAGATAAACCACCAGTTGTCCCTCCTGCGGACTGTATTATGCCTCCAAATTCTTCAGTAAAGGTTAAGATTAAGGCAATTATCACCATTCCCCCACTGCCCGGTCCCGTGGAGCCAGCCTCTAGGGTAATTTCGGTGTCTGTGTAACTTAATAAACGTTTTGTTGTGAATGTGTAGGTTTCCAGAGAAATAGGGTCAGTATATTCTCCCGTTACAACAATTGTGCTCCCCGAGCTGGCTGCGCTGATTGCATTATTTACCCCAGAAATACCAGATATTACATCACTTTGGTGTAGGGTACCAGAAAGATCAAGTATTGTGCTATTTAATGAAGAAGTTTGTCCAATAGTCAGACTGCGGGTGACAGTGGCATCTTCGGCAAGTAGAAGGCTAGTAGCCACAGAACTAAACGTGGCCCCAAAAGTGGACCAATGGCTTGTATTGGAAACCGGATTAAGACTAGAGACGCTACTGTGTGTAGTTTTACAGATATAATATTCTTCATCTGATCCTTGTACAACATCCTGTCTATTATCTATAGTATCGGTGGCGTAGTATGTAGTGGAATTAGCATTCCATATTCCTCGAAAAACTGAGCCGGCTCCTGCTGCTCCATCTGTTCCCGCTGCTCCGTCTACTCCGTCTGTTCCATCTGCTCCGTCTGCTCCGTCTGCTCCCGCTTCTCCCTGGATACCGCTAGATGCGTATATTACCCAAGGAACCGCTAGAGACCCTGAAGTCTCGTTCAAGCCGGGGGCTCGAGGATCTATGCCGTTTCCGGGAGTTCCGTATCCCCAAAACCAGTAATCATTTAAGTGCTCAACAATTTGACCGGCACTATAAGTAGTACTGGCAGAATAGGGGCCAATAAAATCATAGTTATAAGTAATCGAGTCGAGTTCATCTGATACTTGTGCTAGCTTTCCAAATAATGTTAATTTTCCATCAGTAGCGTCAAACATTAATTTATTTTGCCCATTACCGAATGTAAAATCTCCAGTATTAGAATCTAAGTTTATAGTTTCTTCTAATTGGGTATTAAACATTCTCATACCCAGAGTATCCATTGTAATTCCGGATCCCGTGGGGGCGCCTTCTACAAAATCGCCACTCCAAATGCTTAAACCAGTTTCTAATCGAAGAGTCCCCCCTACTATTAAATCAGCAGCAAGTATTGTGTTAAAGTTTATATCATCTGGAGAAAGAATATTAGTAAGTTCTTGATTAAATTGGGCTTTCCAATAATATTTATTCTGTTGAGGCGTCATGTTAAAAGTATAACTCTGGTCAGGCTTAAGTAATAGTCCAACTTCAAAAGTTCCAGCAGAGATAGCAGTATTAAATGCCGTGACATCTAATGTGTTTAATCCTGCTCCTCCCCCGCTAAGATCTAATGACGATGTTCCGGTGCTAGCTAATGTTAAGTAGCCATAGGGTACGGTAGTTGATGTATAAATTTCCCCGTCAACTGCCACCTGCACTAGGAAAGGCCCATATATATTTTGTAAATGCGAGGCAAGGGTTATTCCCGTTAAGGTGCTTCCAGAAAAAGAAGAAGTTGTTGGCGGTTTTACATAGAACGGTAGAGTTGGCTGCCCTTTATCTAATAAATTATTTATATAGGAAGGGGCTCCTGTATCATCTATATAACTTCCTGTGTCATCCGCATACATTAAATTAGAAAAACCTAATAAAAATGGAGTTTCTTGAAAAGTTAATTCAATATTTGTTAATACTAATCCCCCACCCCCAGGTCCTGTTGTTCCTGTTTCAAAGACTATAGAGCTATCGGTATATGAGATAATGGCTTTATTAATTATTTGTAGATATGTATGGGTATTGATAATATAAAAACTGCCAGATACTTTAATTTTAGATATGTCTTGCACTGTGTTTAAAATAGAATTAACGTTACTTAGGCCAGATATAGTATCTGTAATGTGTAAAAACCCAGAGGCATCGCTTAAATTTTCACTAAATAAAGATCTAGTCTTAATGACCAAAGCTTCTACTGGGCTAGAAATACCATAGCGAGCCAGTATGCTATCATTAATCTCGCTAGAACTCGCAGGTTCTCCAGTATCAAAATTTATTAATGTTTTTTCTAAACGTAGGGCACCGTCTACGTCCGCTGGAACAAGAGGCTCAACTTGAACACCCGCGGTAGAGCATAGTAGAGGAGAGATATTTGATGCTAGTTTGTTACCGGCAATATCTACTGCAACCCCCCAATATAGATAGATTTGGGTTCCCTCATCAGAAAAATTAGTAAAGTCATTATCTGTGAATGTATAGTCAGACGGACTAACTTCTCCCACTTTTTTAGAGGGCTTAGTTGCGTGCTCCTCATAGTAATCAAGAGTATACTGATTTGTTTCCTTTACTGCTCTATATATTTCAATTTTGTAAATTCCGGAGGGGGTTTCATTAAGCGCAGAAGGGTCCACATCCACAGGAGCTACTGTCCACTCTAGACGAGCTAAGTTAAAACCGATAACAGGGGCCTCTACTTGAGAGGCGGATATATTCCATTCCGGATCTGTTTTATCCCACTTATACTCTATTGTATAAATTGGGCTTGTGGGTCCCTCTAGATTATAAGTTCTTACTTGTAGTATTTGATTTCCTTCAAGAAGTGCGACATAAAATTCAGAAACTCCTACGCCTGTTGGGGTGGCATTAAACCACGCAGCCCCATCAGTGCTATATTGTATTTGAAAGTCTGGATCCCCGCTTGGGTTCTCTTCTGAAAGTGCTTGTAGAATAATATAAGCAGTTGAAGCATTATACCAGCTATTCTCATTTGTTATAATATTATTAGAAGATAAAGTCGGTCCTTCTTTAAATTGATAGCTTAGTCCGGGCGCTAAGCTTAGTGTAGCATCATATTGTATAGTATCCTGTCCAAAATCAGCAATACTATTTTGAATATTTCCCGCATTATCTGCCGCGGCTATAAAAAAACCATATATGTAGTCGGTGCTACTTTTAATAAAACCAGTAGGAAGATCCTGTTGTAAAGAAACTGTTTGTACAAGATTTCCTCCAGCTGGAAATGTTGAAGGCCAGTTGCTAGGTATATCAGTGTTTATAGAATGTTTAAATATTTTATAAGAATAGGCGGTCATAGTTGCTAAGTTAGCTAAACTTCCTGATGTATCCGTAGTCACAATAGAGTCTCCACTCTTTGTGACTATTTTCTCTATAAAAGAAATTGTATTATTTGAAAATTCTATATAAAGATCAGTTGCATCTGTAGCGTCTATAAGCCAATCCCCAAAAGAATCTAAAAATTTAAATGAGGCGTTCCCGTTGTAGAGAGCGCTTGAGGCTGTGCTTTGTAAAAATGGCTGCACGTATAACTCTTTTACTCCAGATCCTGCGTCTGTGACAGCGCTTCCTGGTATTATTAATAGAACAGTGGAGCTAGGCGAGACTGTTTCTTCTGGGGCACTAGCAGAGGCTGCAGTGCTTGTAATAAATATCGGACCAGAGTCTATTATTGGAAAAGATGTATCGAAGGATAAAGTATCTGAAATTACTGGAAGTATATTACTCTCCCCCGGGGTTGCTTTAAAATAATAATCCGCATCTACCTCATTGCTAAAGGTATAAGTATATTTATAAATGTGGGGAAGGGCAGTATTATATTCTTCAGATAGATAAGATATATTAGAAGAAATAAGAGTATCGTCGCTATTATAAAGATCGACGGTTGGGGGAGATATTAACTCGCCGGCTGGAATTCCTGACGCATAGGCGCCGACCTCTAGACTAATAATATCGTCTGCTTTTGTATATGGATAATTAGTATTACTAGAAATTAAGGCAATTGCGATAACTTTATTAGCTAAAGCAAGGGAGAGAATACCTTCTCCATCCACTAAAGGATTCAAAGTCCTAAGATATAAATATTCCTCTTGAATAGTGGAGTGAAGTAGTAAAAAGGAAGAGGTATAGGCTGGACGTACGTACACATCATAGTTTTGAGGGGTGCCCTCAAAAACAGCTAATCCCTCAATATTAGTGGGAAGATGTGTAAAGTCCCCAGGATCAATAGATCCGGATGGAACTAGTCTAAAAGTATCCCTATGCTTGGCTCTAAGAGAGTAGCTAATAGCCATACTAAATATTCTCCTAGATTACTGGATCTTTAGACTGAAGAAGTTTATTATAGAGTCGTACTAAGTTGTCTTTTAATGCTTCTAGTTCAACAGCAAGAGCATTAACTCTTGAAATACCGTTTCTAAGAAAATCTACTTCGTCTTGAGTCATGTAAATTCTATTTTCTGTAGGAACAGCACCTGTTTCTATTTGTTGCTCAATATTAGTAATTCTTGTATCATTTAAAGCTGCAGTATCTAGAGCATTGCCAACTCTCAAATCTACATATGCTTGTGTTGCATAGTCATTAGGCATAGGTGGTATCCTCGTATTTAATTTTTAAGTAAGGTAAAGTAGGAGATGTGCCTTGATATTTTTTCATCAATATTTTAATATATAGATTTATAGACGTTTCTCCGGCTTCTTTAGTAACTGTCTTTACTCCAGTAAAAGGAAATCCGTCCTGAGACGAATTATATATTTGAGTTGAAAGGGAAGAGTCAGAATAAATAGATAAGGTACTGCCTTCAGTTAAAGTTAGATTATTTTGAATAGTTGTAATATTTATAGAAGCTATAGCATTATTTAAGGAATATCTAATTGTAGAGGAGCCTGTATCTGTGAAGGGATAATAATTTGCCCCCAATTTCATAAGCCCAAAGCCTGTCCCGGAAGGAACTGAAGTCCCAATTAACTCTAAGCTAAGACGGCCATCAAATATGTCCCTTTCTATATAGAAATTAGATGTCCCTGTTATGAAGGCAGTTGCCATTGAAGAATCAACTACTTTTCTTGCCTCACCGGCGTGATAAAATAGTCTATAAGAGGTCCCAATTAAAGGAGTAATACTAATTTTGTTCATATAAGGAGAAAGCCCGTCAGGTAGAGTGAGGTCAATTCTGCCAATATTATAAGTCTGGGTTGTTCCAGAAGAATCAGCTAATTCTAGAGTCTCTAGACTGCTGGGATTTACCACTTCTGCCCATACAGCGGAGGGGGAAAGAATATTATACAATTTAGTATTGTCAAACACTGAACTAGTTATTTCTGTTCCCAGGCTTGGTTTTTGCTCTCCATACTCATTAGTTGTAAGAGGAACTCTACCTATAATATCACCAGAGGTAGGTAAAATAGTATAAAGGCCGTCACTTTCTAAATCGCTTGAAACTATTGTTACATCGTTTGAACTAGAGGCACTCTCAAAATACTCTCCTCCTATAAAAAGCTCATAGGAAGTATTTCCGTTTACAGGAAGATCATATAAGCGCCTATTTTTTGAAGCGTCTCCTATTAAAGTTCCATCTCCAGCGATATCAAAAATTTGAGAAGAAATTGTTAATGCAGCATTAACTGTATCTAATTTTCTCTTTAACAGATTATTATATGAATATGCTTTGCTTAACAAAGTATAAACCTGATTAAATTTAGAATTTAATTTTTCTGGATTTAAAGGTTCGCCGTATTCAAAAGGTTCCCAGCCCATTATAAGTGTCTCCAGTTACTTGTATGTTCGTTTTGTATATATTCAATTTTTTTATTAGAATCTTGTTTTGTTAATCCTTCTATCTTTGCTAGTTGCTCTAAGACTATATAATACTCGTTAGAGGTCCCTAGCTCAGCTAAATCTTGAGATAGCATTGTATAAAAATCATATAACATTGCATCAAATACATCATTTACCCTTTTTGGGGAAATTGGAAAACCGTCTCTAATATAAAAAGGCTTACTCTGTTGACTATTGTCTTTCAAAAGCTAATCTCCTAATAACGGGCGAAGATGTCTTGTTACCTTCTAAAGTCGCCATTAAATGCAACTTTATATTTTTTGTAGGATCATCTTCTTTAACAGTTACATAATAAGATATGTCATAGAAATGTTGCAACATACTTTGATTATTATAAATCTCTTCTATTTTGGAAACTTGCGATCTAATATAATCGTAGCTAAATTTAAAATAAACAGAAGCAAAATATTCATAAGAGTATTGTATAATCAAAGGTTCACTAACAGCCATAGTATGGAATGTTACTGTTACTGTAAACTGCTTGGAAGAGGACTCTGAATAAAATTCTGATAAATCAACTATAATACTCTCTAAGTCAATAGAAGAGATGCTAGATGTTTTATTCACGGTTGAATTATTATTACTATCTGTAACTGTTACAGTAATATCATTAAATTTGGAAGGAGATATACTAACAGAGGTTTCATTATCTACGGGAATAATATTAGTCTGCGTACTCATTTGTGCTGAAGAAACTTCGATAGTTTGTGTTACTAATTTATGTAAACCTGCAGTTGTTGGAATATTACTTATAGTTAGTAATTCTCCTCCTAGTATACTAAAGGAGGGTCTTACTGTATATTTTACCCAAATTTCATCGTGTAAGGAGTAGGACGTAGTGGATAAATCTACTATAGAACTATCTGAAGAAATATTAATAGTTTTTTCTGGGAAGGGAGTAGTTGAATTCCATACGGCAGCCTCGTCCCATGTAATTACTATATTATCAGAAGATAAAGCTTCTCTAGATAAATCAGCATATAGAGCAGACAAGGAATTTTCTTTTACCACAACTGCTTCATAATAAGTAAAGTCAGCTGTAGCTGTATTTTGTAGGGTCTCTGAAAATACTTCATTTATTGAATCAAAATTATAGGAGAATGCGGTGACTCCGTTTATAGGAGTATTAGACAAGTCTACGTTAGTAAAGCTTTCTTCCCCGGAATAGGAAAATTGTTCAGTTGTTGAAGTTGTTGTGTCTGGTAAATTAGCTGCAGGGACTGTGGCAGATTTGTTATCCCATACTACGTTAGTTGTAATATCTACGCCTAAGTTATCCCATACGCCATTCACAACTACAGGAGAGAAATAAATATTAAACACGTAAGCTGCAGCTCCGTCCCCGGCATAGTTCTGTAATTCCGCAGTAATGGTTTCAGTAAAATCGGTAGAATAGATATCATTAAATAACATAACATCGTAATATTTACTTGAGTTTTTTAATTTTCTAGAATAAATATATCCATTATTGTTTATAAAGAAGGAGTTTATCTTTGTTTTTTCATCTAAGTAAGGGTAAAGAGTATTATCTACCTCGGTTAAACTATAGGGCTGGATCGCTAAATCAAGTGCCCTTCCTTGGGCATCAGGATTAAACAATATAGAAATATCTATAAGATAATCCTGTCTCAATATTGCTATAATATCTGAATAGTTGTCTCTTTTTATAAAGCTTCCCTCTGTATCCTTTTCAATAGAATTATCTAAATTAAAAGAATCATTTTGAAATAGCTCTAGTGTCATTTTATGGGTACCCTTTGGAATATCGATACTTATTGTTTCTTTGGGTTTTTCATCAAAACTAAATGTATCAGAGACGATTGAAATTCTTTTATATAATAAATCCCCATTACTGTTAATAGAGGGATTATATAAATCAAGAGTATATCCAGTTTCTTCTTTAGGAGTTATATATCCTATAAATCCATAAAATCCAACAAGCTCTTTAGTAACAAATAAAATAGCACCCTTTCCAACACTTAAGGCAACGTTCTTAGCATTTATATAAGGAAGCTTATCTAGAAATTTAACTGTTTCTTCAGTCAATTCTGCAGATGAAGGTTCGTAAATTTTTTCAATCTTATTCCAATCAATAGGCATATAATTACCAGAAGTATCTTTATTTATAGTAAACCAGTCTGTAGTATTAGAGGAGTATTCCCATTTTATTGATGTTCCGTTCGGTAAATATTCGTCGGGTTTAAATAATAAGCCACCATAAGATGTATCTATATCCAAATCAACAGCCACATATCGACCAGAGCCATAAGAGCCAGCGGCTGAATATTCCGATGAAACTACTTTAATTTCTTTTATTTTTAAGTAAACCTGTGCTGCTTCTCCGTATAAATTTAAGGTTATATTCTCTTTTATTTGTTTAGATATGTTTAGAAAAGTAGGCCCGTCTAGTGTTTTTGTAAAAAAAGATACATTATCTACCATAACCTCTATTGTACAAGGATTAATATCCAGCTCAATTTCAGATACAAACGTTTCTTTTATAGATAACTGAAGAGAAAGTCCCTTGTTAGATCCCTTTGTTCCAGATATTATAGCCTCTATTGGATTTATATCATTTAAAACTTTCATAGTAGTGCCAGAATTGTTTTCTGAGTAGAGTGAGCTTTTTATAGAGGCTTTTATTAATTTCTCAGAGGATTTAGTCAATGAAATTCCCTCAGGCCCTTTTTTAACATTATGGGCAGCTATTATTATACTCTGTGTATCCGAGTCATCCTCTATTAAATAGAGATCTGCAACAGAAGACGCCCATAAGAAAGTTTCTTGCATATCTCCTGCGTCATACAGTTCAGGAACTTGATTGTATACTGTCTTAAATGTATTATCTTTTTGAGTGTTCAATATGCTAGAAATTTTATCATCTACGGATTGTACTTCAAATATAGTACTGTCAAGAGTTCGTTTTGTTTTATTCTGTAAATTCTCTGCTAGTTCTGTTAAGTGGATTCTATCAGTTAATAAACTTTTTAGTGTTTCAGAAATATAAGGAGCTACGCTCTCGGCTCCTTTCAAAGGAACCATCGGCTTAGTTAGCGGAGAATAAGGCAAAGTCTTAGCTAAAAAAATATTTATATCTTGCGCAGATGGCACGTGTCCTTTACTTTTTATAAAAGAAGCTACAAAATTTTCTAGTATTTGCTGGGTTCTAAACATTTATTCCACCGTCCAACGAAGTTGTATATATAAATTTAAAGCCACGGACTTCTGGAGTTAAGTATGCTTCTAGAGGCCCTTTAGTTAAACTTGTTTTTAAAGTCCAAAATACAACAGGTTCTTCAGTAGTAATAAATTTATAGCCAGTTTCATTTTCTATTTTAGATTTAGCTTCTTTGGATATTCCACTGTTTATATAATATAGCCTAGGGCGGGTTGTATCCCTATTTGACGGCCCAATAGGATAATCCGTGCCATTTATTGTAATGAAATAATTAAAGAATCTATCTAAAGCTTCCTCAGTCTCTAGTTGTTCGGTTGCTTCGAAATAAATACTTTTAAGAGTACCATCCTTACAATAGTATGGAGTACTTATAAAGTCATTAGAATCTTTGTAAGCTCGAGAGGATATGATAATTTTACCTAATTCAAGTCTTGTTTTTTGATAAACACGGAGATCTCCTACTAACTCTATAAACTCAGGTCCTTGAGCCTGGGGGTCTCCAATAAAATCCTCAGCTGCTTCTATAGCCGCTTCCGGACTCCCATCTTCGTTTTCTATTAAAGGAACATAGATTTGAGAGTTAAACGGAAGGGGCTCAGTATATTGTATATCAAAAGAAACATATTTTACTCTTTGAGGGTTTATTGCAATATTGAGGGAGCCTACTATTGGCTGCAGTACTGACGGTTCATATACATAATTTTGTCCAATTTGGATATTTGAAACTGATGCTGTAGAATTTAGAGGTATATATAATTGAGTTATTAGTACCTGAGAACTAAATTCAATATGAATTTTTCCTTCAAAACCTACTTGATTTGTAATAGGAATCTTTAAAATAGAACTTAAATCAAGTTCTGGATAAGCAGCAATAAGGGGGACTTCTCCTGAAGGATTTATTCTAGAGATCATTTCAACAAAAGTTCTGGTTTCTTTAGCTCGGAGCCATTCTCCCTCTACTATTAGACCAGTCTCTGCATTACCAAAAATAATATAAGTATCATATTGTTTAGCAGGTATAAAACTTATAGAATTTATTGTTGGCGTGTGTATGACACTATTAGCTATTGGAAGAATTAGTTTTATATCAGAATCTACAATAGTCCCTGTTCCTTTATTTTCTTGTTGGGAGGTTCTGTTAGTAAGATGAGATGTTAACCTACCTAGGGAAGCATTTACTTTTTCTTTATTTTCCTCTATGGTTTTTTCTAGTTCTATTAATTGTAAATCTAGATTGGTATATTCCTCTTCTAGTTTACGAGAGCTAAATGCAGTATTACTAAATATTTTAGAAAATATGTCTTGGGTAGCAACAAATCCATCCTCCGGAAAGTTTAATATTTGAAAAGCACGAGCTAAATAAACACTATATGGGGAATGGTATTCTCCTGTCATCCAGGTTCCATTTTGCATCTGGTGTACATCTCCATTCCATTCTTTTCCATTTGGTAAAAAATATTTTGAGGTTGTAGTTGTTGGTTTAGGCATTAGACGACGAAGGCCCGGTATTTTCATTGGTATATACAGGGCGGGTTGCTCCTATTAAAGTCAGAGTATAATCATTTACTTTTGCATAATCAGCCAACTCTATATCTAAATAGACAGAATTACACATACTTTCATAAGTTACTAAAACGGTTTGATTAATTTCTAGCATATTAAAGTTGGTATATAGTTTTTTGTTATAGTAATAAAATTGTTTTTTGGTAGAGTCCGTGAATTCTACAGGACCATTATAACCGGATATATTTTCTATTGAAGAGGAATCTTGCCCTGAAAGAGTTATTACAAAATTTTCTGTATTATTTTTAAGCCAGGGAACAGCTGATAATTTAAACACATACCCATCTACATAATCATGCTCATCAGTAACAGTTGCTGCAGAGCTAAGGATTGCTTCATGCTTACTATTATCATTTACTTTGTATTCTAGAAAGAGGTATTGGTCTGGCTGAACTGTCTCAGGAATTGATATAATATTTGTAGCAGTTTCTATTTCAAAAGAAACGCCGTACTGATCAGTTATAGTTATTACATTATTTTCTTTGAGAGGGAATGGAAGGGTGATGGAGTCTTCTCCATTTTTAAAGAATTTAAATATTTTGGCGGTATTCATATCTCGAGGGAGCACCTGTATAGGTTCTATGTCCTTTCTGCCGTCAAATCCTATTTTAAAATTGCAAAAGCCCTCAAAATTACAATCAAACTTGGTCTTGAATAAAGCTTTGTCAGACGTGTAGCTATAAGATTTAAATTTACCAATCAGTCTTTCTGTAAAACTATTTTTATTAAATATTTTTATATTATGAAGTCCTAAATTATAATAATAAATTCCATCAATCAATTCTCCTGAAGGTATATGTAGTTTTACTCGATAAGAGCTATAAGATATATCAGAATTTATCTCTACAAAGGAGGAGTCTCCATAAGAGGGATCTTTTCCTAAAAAATCCCAAGTTAATCCATCGTCTATAGAGCCCTCTAAAGAGAATATTCTAAAAAATCCACTTCCTTTTATAGCTGCCATAATAGGTTTATTATTTCCCGAGTCGGCGCCTAATTCTAAAGAGAGTAAAGCTCCCTTTATCATTCTGTTATTTTCAAAAAATTCAGGGATTGAGGGAGTAACTACTCGTACCCAATAAGAGTCAGTTCCTACTCCAGTATATATAAGATCTTCTAGGTTGCCTGAGGTAGATACCGTTACATTATCTTGTATCGAAGCTGCTGGCGAAATAACTATATTTATATTAGATAGCTTAGAAAGCGTGCCAAACTTTGAAACACTAAGTTGCCCATCCTTAATCATCGTATTATTATGTATTCCAGAATCAACATGTTCTTCAAAGGTTTCTTTTATATTATCTGCTTTTTGAAGTATAGTTTTTTCTAAACTATGTATTTTTGTTAGAGCCTCCTCTATTGTTTCTCTTGAGGATCCTTCTAATTGGTTTATTTTAGAGTTCATGTCTTTAGCATGTAAAAGCTGTGCTATTATATCTATCAGCGCCAGTCTAACTTCCGCTCTATATTTGGAAGAAGATGCAATTACTTCAGAAGTAAAGTTAGATAAAACATCATTAGTTTTTAACTGTGACTTTATGGAGGACGCAATATCTAAGCGCTCAGCAGAATCTACAATATTAAATTGAGAGAAAGCTTGGTCAATAAGCTTGTCGATTTCTATATTTTTATAATTTTGAATACTCATTATCTATTGCTTATAAATATTAAATTATTATTAGTGTCATACACTACAGCTAAAATTCCAGCAGATAGATGTCTTGTTATATTTTGTAGTATTTCAGTTTTCATAGGATTTTTATTTAAAAGATCGTCAGAGTTCAGGGGCTCTATTGCCCACTCTGTCTCCGTCTTCCATAAAGTAGTTCGTATGAAATTTATATAAGTCATTCTATCAATAGACCAGTCCCAAGTAGGAGTATGGTCAGAAAATTGTATTATAATAGTCTCTAAAACAGAATCAGGGAGGTGAACTGCTATTAAATTTAATTGAGTAGGATTAACCCCCATAAAACCATAATTAGTGTGAGAATCTAAATTATAGGAACTTGTTTCTATATTATCTCTATCTAACATTCCTCCCGGCCGTCTGATATCAATCAAAGATATTTCTTTTGTTTCGGGAAGGAGATGGCTTGATTTTATATAAGTAGAAGCGTTCAATAAATTACTTATTATTACATGGTTTGTTTCAGAGCTATGAAGAAAAGCTTCTGTGTCTTTTCTATAATGAACTTTGCCTGTTTCAGTATTTATTTCTATTCCTAAATAAGAGAAATTGGCTCCAGATAAAGGATTTAAGTCTACGTCTATTTCTTTCCAATGCGCATTATTGAGCTTATATAGTACTAATAGCTGGGAGGGGGCTGGATTTTTTAACAACAATATTCCTCTAGCAAAGTTAAAGGATTCTATTACTATTCCTTCCTTATTAAATAAAATATTTGCTGAAGATCCGTCAATAAATTCACTATTAAAATAGCCAATAGGAAGAGAAGTTCCCCAAGAGGTGTTTATAATATCTACCTCTTCTAATTGAATTAGGTTATCTTTTAATAAAGTAGCCTGCTCATCACTAATTACACTGTGTCTAGATTTGCCCCCTGTGATAGTTAAAGCTTTTCCCTCAATTAATTCTTGGCAGACTCTGAATCTTGGTTTCCAAGTAGAATATTTGTTCTTTTGCGGAACATAGCAGGAAAATCTCGTTAGAGGATTTTTAATAAAAGTCAAAAGAGATTCTGCATAACTAGGGCAGCTAATAGAGCCGTCTTCATTAACAGTATAGGGATACCTGGCAGTAGGTTCTAATATTGTTTTATTTCCTTGATTATCGCTCCAAACTAATATAGTTTTATTAGAAAAATGAGTTGCAGCTAGATAAATGGTTGAACTATTTAAAGTAGATACCTCATAGTCTGAAAATGGTTTTTTAGTTATATAGTCAAAAATAACTTTATTCTCAGGAAGACCAGTTACAGATACATTTCTATTTGTTGGTCCTAGTAAAATAGAGTTTTCTTCTATGCCAGCAAATCCAACATCTATATTTGTATTATCACTAACTTTAGAAACCAGGGGCGTTCTTAGGAAAAATGTATCATCGTTTGTTACTTTTATTTTGCTTTTTTCCTGCAACATAGAGATAATTGGGACTGTCCCTGTTGGGATCCCATTAGATACTAGGGAATCTGTAAATTTAAAGTCTAACATGCTTTAATTAATCGGTTGATTGCTTCCCGAATTACTTACAGTAACTATATTTCCATGAGAATAATAAACATTAGCAGTAAAATCTACTCCGTCTGTTATCTCCGTTCCACTGCCGTCGAGATGCTGCACCCCTACGGATATAAAAGTACCAGCAGTAATAGGAATACTTAAATCAGTTATAGAATAAGTCTGATTTGTATTACCTCCGGTGGGAATTTCTATTACTTTTTGATCGTTGGCATCTGTAATACCATCATACTCTAAAACAACATTAATTGCTGTAGCTGCAGGGTGCCTATGTACATTAATAATAAAAGATTCAATAAAGGTATCTCTTCCAAAGGAATAGTATGCTAATGTTTCTTGAGGAGTAGTATCGTCCAGTAAAGAAAAATCGCTTAACTTCCAAACAAGTTTAGAGTTATGTCTTCCCATGCCCATACTAAAACCTGTTAAAGAAACATCTGAGGGCATAGTTACTGTAGTTGGACCAGCTATTACAGAATCTGATATTACACCATCAGACATTACACTTCTAACAGATGCCATTACTTTTTTATTAACTGTGGCTGGTATTTTTACTGAAGAACTAGTACTGTATATTGTTGAATGATTGGAGTATCCGGGGCTAAAAGGAAGGGATATAGAGCTTGGAATTGATGTAGTTAAATCATATTCTTTATAAGTTACTAAGTAGCCAACAGGGGCTTCGCCTGAACTATCATGTTCGATATCTAAAGTAACTCCATATTGAGAGGAGCTAGACTCAACAGAGATAATTTCTGCAGCAGTTTTACTTGCGGTAGTGATCATGTCCTCAGAAGTTTTAGAAATAGAGTAACTACTGCCGTTGGCACTAACGACTTCTGCTCTAAAATCTGCTCCTAAAGGAAGCATATTAAATACAGCCATAACAGGAGACGCAGACCCGCTCTGGGTTAATACTGCATACCTATCATAGGCCCCAAGATAAGTCCCATTTTTAAAATGTTTTAACCAGACATAGTACCGCTCGGCACCTGGTCCTACTGATACAGTTGATTGCTGTCCTTGCGGACAGACTCCTTTTACTAAGTATACTGAATTTCCACTTAATTGATAGTCTAATACTTGTGCCACGTTTAAACTTGTATTAGGACTTTCTACTTTATGTACAATCTTAGCAGAAGAAGACATATTTGAAGTCCAAAACTTTAAACCAATTAGATTTTCATTATTACTATTCATATTTACTAATGAGTAGTTTTCTATATTTTCATCTCCTACTCCGTATTCCTGCATAATAGTTTGCACGTCTAGCGAATTAGCTGCGACTTGACTAAAACCAGGTACACAGTATACATACCCTGTTCCAACACTTCCATTTTGAAGTTGCACTTCTTCAATATCTCTGCCCCATTTAACTGAGACTTTACTATTATTATTTGGAAATATTTGGCCTATCGCTGAATCGGATACAGGAGCAGAACTCACAAATACTTTTCTAGGAGAGTCTACAGGAGTTGTAGAGTCCCAGGAAGAAAAGAAAAAAGATCCATAATCATATGTATGTAGTTTGGTTGAAGTAGTACTAGAGTCACTTAACATTAGAGTTAAGGTATATTCTTTTCCTACCTCAGGTATTTTCACAGTAGGCGTATTGGTACTAGCATTTTCTATATACTGAGATTTGTCTGTATTTCCATGAGTTAGTGACCACGCAGTAACTGTAACTGCCTGTCCCGGCGGTATTAATGATATATTTTCTGGAGAAAATTCTGCAAAGCCTCCTGGTGTTAACAAGGGCTGATGAGTCACAGGAATGTGAATTAGAGGCACAGTTGTAGCTATTGCGGCCTGGCCGTCTACTATGTGTATGCACGGTAAGCCAAAGATGGCTGAGGTAACAGTTGTTTCTGCGGGATTTGTACCGTCATTAAAAATATAAGTAACTTCACATATTACCTCTAGGCTCGAGCTAATCAAAGCCCCACTATGGGATATTTGTACTTCAGCAACATTGCTATCAGCAATTCCATCTTGATCTAAATCAACAAATGAAAATCCTGTACTATTTTGAATTGTCCACTGATGACTAACTGTGTAGTTTGAATTAGGTAAGAATTCGTGACCTAGTTCTTTTAATTTTATGGTCCCTGGCATTACTTCTGTCACAGATGTTAGTGAGCTTCCTTTCCAGCCAATCGAGGGCGAACTTGTAGCAATTTGAACGGGTCTTGTATATTTATTGTTTGCCTGTGATTTACTATTAATATTGGTAAAGACGGTATTAAACCACTCTGGAGTAGCTAGATTATCAGCCGTTGTACTAAAGTAAGAAGTTGAAGGGATTATTGGATATGAATCTGACATTGTTTAGTTCCTCTAATCAAGTTTATTTAAGGTTATATCTGCTGTTTTTGGAGAGCTTGCTCCCTCTTGAGTAGCAGTAATTGTTACTGTAAAATCTGTTTGTATATTAGATATGTCAATTTCTATAATAGCTAGTCCTGTCTCATTGGTAAGAGCAAGAGTTGGAGAGAATATATTATCTATTGTAGAAGAAGCTACTATAGATATATTTTTCATATAGCATTTTTCTATGTCTTTGATAAATACAAAGAGTGTTATAGAAGAGTCTTCCGTACTAAATAAAGTAGAGTTTGCTAAAATAGTAATAGATGCCTCGTCTATCCCATGGTTAGTATCCCCTATACATAGAATTTTTTTATCAATATCTAGGGAAGGTTTAAATTCTATGGGTACTTCCATTTTATGAGAATGTCCTGTCCCATATATTAATGTGAAAGTATTAGGACTGTTACTATATGAAGGATATATTTTTGGAAAATCACTAGCTTGGTCTTTTATGTAATAGTGATTCTCCGAAATATCCATGGGGTTAGTTAGCAAGTTCGAAATATCATTTATGTTTACAGTACTAGGAAAATTGACCATTGGACGTACAAAGGCTGCTTGTGAATTTATATAAGGGTATTGCTCTACCATTAATGAACTGTCTATTAATTCTCTTACTGTAAGGCCAGTTGTGTTAAAAACAGATCCTGTAGAATTAAGGGTCCAGGTTCCATAAGAATTATCACGTAACGTACTAGGAGAATTGCCGGCAGGGATGTCTGTAAGAACTGTTCCACTGACATCATATGAAATTCCTTGTTGCCAGGTCGTTGCCTCTGGGTATAAAAAACATTCCCTGTTATCATAGTAGAATACACCTGTATGAAGTTCTATTTTTTTATTATGATTAAGTTTATTTTTAGTTAAACTGAGTGATTTATTACTAGTTCCTGCTAGAAAATCAGTATTAGAGACACTAGTCATTCCAGAGTCAAAATAAAGGGTGGGAATCCCTGTTTGGATGTTTTCTCCATCAGACCATCTATAATCGTCCCAAGAGAATGCGTAAGCTTCACTAGACACGGAACCGTCTCCCCACTTAAAATTAAAGTCTTTTGTTGCTTCAGTTAGAGCCTCTTTATAAGGATCCGGAATTGCATTTATAGTGGTTGTTTCTTCTAGAAGAGATACTAGTTTAATATTAGTTCCGGGGTTATATAGCTCCTCATTAAGTATGGAGATAGTTTCTTCTGTATAATAATATTTTCTAGCAAAAGAGGTTGAACTAAGGAAGAAATCAGATATAGACGCTTTAGTATAATATTTAATTACCACTTCAGCCTTATGAGGGGGAAGCTCGTTATCTGTAAATTCAATTAATCCTACATTACTAAAAGGCTGATCAGAGATTTTGGTAGAGTTGGTAGATTCTCCAACAACAGCTGTTGTGGAATTATAAGTATAACTTGTTAATGGTTTATACTCAACAATAATATCAAAAGAAGTCAAGAGTCCCGTGGTAGGATCTCCCAGTCCAAGGGCTATAGGATTTATACTTATTCTAGTATAATCCAAAGATATGGATGTACCCTTAATATCTAGAAGAGCTATATTGCTTAAGAAGTCTGATTTAATATCTACCCCGCTCATTGATACACCAACTACTCCTTTATCAACTGCAGAGGCTGCAACAAGCGTAGGGAAGTTAAAATAATGATTGGTACCATTTACTACTTCAGAGCTTATAGTTTCCTTAACTCTTGCAATGGAGTTAGTAAGACTATATACGTTATTTTTTATAGAATTGTAGCTAGGTACTGCAAATGTAGCAGATATCCCCTCTAATGCTTTTTGGAGATTAGTGTTCCCCTTTGCTATAGCTATATTTGTAAGTCTATTAGAAAAGGTTAACAAAGACTCATCATCCCATCTATCATTTCCTAAAATTCTACCCCATTGATCAAGAGAATGTTCTACTATAGCTTTACTAGAGTCAAGTATGGTTTCTACATTAGAATCATAATAGCTAGAGGAGGCGGGATATTGTCTATAATAATAGTAAGCAAGAGTGGGATCTGTTTCATAGCCATACTGAGTTAATTCAAATGAGGGGGCGAAAGCTTTATAGTCATATGCAGGAGTGTGCTTTACTTTTGTAAATTGAGTAGCAGAATCAGTTTCTAAAAACACTAATTCAAAGGTATGATCTTTTAGTAAGGTTAAACATATATTTGAGTAAGTAGACGGGACTGCTGTTTCTTCCAATTCCACTGTTCTTGCAAAGGATAGATCATCTACTTTGTAGTAATCAATATGAAAATTTCCTGGGGAATCAACTAGAAGAGCAATCTCCGTTTGAAATCTTTTTATAGCTACCGTGTCTAAATCCACAGGAATTCTATATTGTATATTTCCAGACAGGCTATACTTTTCTAAGTAGCTACCCGCACTTGAATGATTAAGAGAAACAAATCCATTTCCAAAATCATTTTCTTCAAAGTGAGTAGAGTATGGATAATATATTAAAGAATGATGAGGAGTTGTTATTACAGTTAAGTCAGCAGAAATAAATAAAAAGTTAGATATTTCTTCTAAAATCTCATCCAGTAGCAATTCAGAATAGTTAAAGGATAGACCTTCAGTTGTGTATACAATATCTGTATCCTGGACTACGTTATTACCAACAGTTGCATTTACTTCAACAGTTTTAGTATATACAGCACGTACATCTACGTAGTCTCCTATATTAATTTCTGTTCCATCATTTAAAGCAATAGGAGCAGTTCCATTTTTAAATACTTTTACTAAAAAAGGAACACTTGAACCTTCGTCTATTATCCAACTATCATTTCCCACAGTTTCAGTATCACCAATAATTAAACTAGTAATACTTCCAGAGAGCCAGTCTGATGGCATTTCTATAGTTATTCCAGTAATGCCCTCTCCAAGTCCCGTGAATAGAGAAGCTTCTGTTCCTTCATTTATTTTCTCTTTACTTATTAATACAGTTCCTTCGCAGGATCCGCCAATTTGTATTTCCTGTTGTTTAAAAAGAAGCCGCCCATTATTTATAACGTAGTTTAAGTTTCTTGATGTTTCTTCAGAGACTAGGTATAAAAAATCTCTAACATTTCTACTATTTTTTAATACACTATAAAAGTCTTCTGAGTACGTTATAGATTTTAAAGAAGACACTGGAGCATAATTATACTCTATTACCATCTGTTTTTCTAAATAATCGGAATGTTGAATAGTTATAGTATTTCCGGATATTGTATAAACATCTAATATTGCAGCAGAGTTGTTTGGATCTACTATAGTAGCAGGTATTATTTCCGTAGAATCAGCCGTAGAAGCAAGAGCATTTATTAGTACTATGGACCCTGCATCAATATTTTCATTAGTAAGTGTATAGGAATTACTATTATCTAAAGAAATCCATTCATCTTCAGCACTATCCCGATTTTGATAAAAAGAGGGGAGATTGCTTGAATTATATTCTGTTAGAAAGTCAGTAGAAACAAGTTTAACTTGTTGGCCAAACCAGCCCTCGGAAGAGTTAGTTAAAATTGCGTAGGCCTCTTTTAGTTCAATAATGTTATAGGCCGAGTCTAGATAAAAAGCTGGCGATAAATAATGTATATCTAAAATATCATATTCTAAATCAAAAGTAGACTCAGTACCGCTAGAGAAGGAGGTGGGTGCTCCAAAATGCAGTTGTTCTTTTTTGTGTAGCCCCTCCTCAGAGTAATTCTCTATAGAGACTTGTGTTAAATATAGCGACGCTGGAAGAGAAAAGTTAGCTATTGCAGGATTAACACTTAGTGAAGAATCTCTAATAGAATCTCGAAGCCTGTCTAACTCTATATTAGGAGCATTTAAAAGCTTGTACAAAGAGCTTTGGATAGTAGTATCTACGAACGGAAGACTTTTCAAGCTTTGATAAGCTCTTTGTGTCTTTATGTTATCAAAGACATAATCTCTTTGAACTGTATAACTATAATTAGCCATTTTCTACCATGCAATACGATATCAAATCAGAAGAACCAAACCATTTTTCATAAGGTCCTAAGTTTTGCTTTCCGCCCACTTTTAATTCTATATTAGTTAGTTTATTGTCTGTGATATTATAATCTCCAACACTAAAGTCTGCAATATCTGCATCAAGTACTCGATCATCATTTAAAATAATACGTATTAATTCCTTTGGGTTTAAAGAATCCCCTCGATTAAGATTATTTATAGTATTTACTAGAGAAGGGGTTAGTTCATTATCTACGTCTGAAACTATATCTGAGCCGTCTTTAGACATTAATTCTACTTTCATAGAAATACCTCTATAGGTAGGCCTTGTTACGTAACCTGTTGTACCAATAGCTTTAATTATATTTAAAGTAGATTGTGCTTGACTTAATAAAGAGTCTGTAACTACAGGAGAAGTCGAATCAATGAATACAGAAAAAGTACCTGTGCCCCTGTCAGCATTAAATAGGGATGCTTGTGAGACTCCCGGCAAAGAACTTATTTGTTCTACAATAGACTCAAGATTCGTTCCTATTCTTTTTCCAAATAAAGACTGTAAAGATAGTTGAACATCTGTATCTAGGGCCGTATCCGTTCCTCCTATTATTGGAAATCTATTAGACACCTCTACATAGTCGTAATCTAAATTATGCGTAGTGAGTTCTGCTGCTTCTACATTATTTGATGCTCCAGACGTTAATGCTTCTACGGCAACAAAAACAATATTAGGAGTAGTACTAGGAATATCTACTGATGCTGTGGTTTTGTAAATTTTTGAATTTCCATCACTTACTAAGGTTCCTTCTGGTATATTTAGATTTCCATTTAAATTTCCGGAATCTCTCACAAAAAAGTGTACATTATTTGTAGTTGCGTCAGAGGCTACAGTGGATAAGCTTCGTTCTATTCCAAAGAATTGAGACCAGCTATCTAGAGCAGCTCCTGTAGAGTTTAGCGGGAGGGATGTTATGTAAGAGGTTGTTAGGTCTTGATAGATAGTAAAAATATTATCAGTAAGGATATTCAACAGAGCATTTTCTGGAGTACCCGCCTCTAGGCTAATAAATCCAGCTGACTCAAAATATGCAGATAGCCTTGATTTAATAGTATTGCGTGTAGGGGGAATGTAGGTCATAATTATTTCCTCAGTAGAAATGGGTTAGTTTCTTCTTCAATAGAACTCATATCTTTAGGCCAAACTTCTATTATAATGGATTTTCCTATTGGTATTATGTTCTTTAAAATTAAAGTCTCTAGATTTTCGGTTATTTCATAATTTGGATAAACTCGTTCTGACTGGATTTGCTCATTTCCAGAAGCGGTATAGGATACTCTATGAGAGTATTCAACAATATCATTAAAATCTAATCCATTTTGTTCTTTGTTTTTTCTAAAAATATAGTTTATATTGTAGCGTATACTTCCGTTACTTTTTAAATATTCAGTAGTTGCTACAAAATTTACTTTCACAATATCTGGAATAGATTCTATAACTTCTATAAGTTTTCCATTTTTAGTTTTAAACAACCAGGTGATGTCAGAGGATGAGCCAATTAAGTCTACTTGTAGTAAAGTTTGGCTAAGTTTAGTAACGGATACTGTAAAATCTGTAAGAAGATTATTAAAAGCAAGAGCATTATTAATTGCTAGTTCGAAAAAAGAAACATCATCTTCAGAGATATTAACCTTACCAACAAGCATATCATGTGGAATTCCAAAGAATTCATCATACTGATAATCTCCTGGTCTTATATCAACCAGCATATGAAGTCTGTTTAGTTCAGCTGTTTGATTATCAGCATCTAATAAAGACCCATCGGTGTTAAGAATAATCTCTCCCGAACTATTAAACGATAAATTCATTTAAGTAGTTTGCTGTCTTTGTTTTTTAACTTCATCAGCAACTCCCTTTAATAAAATCATATTTTCAGTAAAGTTTTTTATTTGTTGATATGCTAAAGTTATATTTGGTACATTAGGAAAGGGCTCAAAAGTTAGAGGCTTAAATGGAAGCGCATCAGGAATTAAAATTTGCATACATTTTCTAATTGGATTAGGCATAGTCAACCAGTTTACAAAATTTCCAAAGTTACCAAATACTTTAGAATTTCCAACATCAAAACTAGAACCAAAGGTAAAAGATTCCTTTTTAGTTATAATTTTTACAGTTCCAGACTCTGGGTCCATTTGCATACTAGGCCCCTCTGGATGTCCAAATGTTTTCATGTCCTCTGCTGTTGCTCTATTTTTGTTTCCTGCAATCGGAAGAGTTGCCTCCTTGTATGGCTCTGCCTTTTGAGGTAACATTAAAAAGCATATCCCATTAATTTTTGTATTAGCCTTAAGAAGGGCCGGATCTAGCTTTCTATTTTTAGGAATTCTTTTTTCATCAGCAGGCCTATATATTTCATATACAACATGTTTACCCGGCTGAGGAGAATTATACCCAGGAATACCGCCAATTAGTTTACAGAAATGTCTACGCTCGGGATGGGTTTCGCCCGGAATTGCTAAAATTCCTTGTTTTTTATTCCAAATAGAGTCGTCCAGTTTAGAAGTATCTGGAATATTAATTAAATCAATGGGTCCCCTAATTGTTAAATTATGTTTTTCTATTAGTCCCGTTGTTTTTAGTACATTTTCTAAGTTCATATTATTGTCCTTATTTATTTAGATATGTCATTTTTATCTAATTAAAAATTTCTGAATTGCGCATTATTATATCTTGTACTAGTATAGAGCGTCTATTTGAACCAGAAGATCTAAATCCCATAACTACTTGACTTGTACTACCTGTAGTTCCTATAATTCCCTCTAAGCCCGCTACATAGTCTTTTCCTGCAGGGTGCTCCAGAGGAAGTATAGTTAAGGCGTTAGAACCTGCTAATAGATTTGCTTGTAAAATTGAAGATTTAGCAGAGGCTTCATAGGTATCCCATAACCATCTAGCGCCCTCATAAATTAATAGTGCATTTTGAGTCCAGTTCAAGGCTCGCATGCCAAATTTCATTATACCTAAACCGCTGCCAAGAGAAGTAGTTATACTTTTTCGTAAAGATCTATTCATAAGCTTTGCATTTACTATACGTCTGTCTAGATATCTTCCCTTAGTTATCTCTTTTCTAGCTTTATTTGCATTTTTAGTAACAGCGTTTTTTAGCACTTTTACTTCTGCTTTCAATTTTCTTCCTTCTTTTATAAGCTGTTTACGCTTCTTACTTTTACGAGATACATCTGCTATTTCTTTTTGTATTTTTCTTAATTCCGTGACTTTGGCTTGTAGTCTACTATGCACCCTTTGTTGTGCTTCTTTTATTTTAAATAATTCATCTTTAGGAATATTTCTATAATATTTTATTTCATGAATTTCCTCCGCTGTTTTTCTCATCTTTTTTTGAAGCTTTCTTATATCGTCATCTAGTTGTCTTCTTTTAGAAGAGTTAGTTGTATTTGCTTTAGCTTTTTTAGCAATATTTATATCAACATTAAGCTGGTGGTGTGCTTTTTTAACTCTTGACAAATCAACTCTTCGTTTAACACTGCTTGGGTTTTCATCTTTATAAAATTCATCTATTTCATTTACAAGATTTTCAGACGCTGTTAGAAACTTATTAGTAGCGTTTTTACTAACATTTTTTGCACCCTTAGCAGTTAATAATTCTATATGACTATTTAATTTCTTTGTTCCTACTTTTATCTTTTGTAGTTGTTTATCAAGCTGAGCAAAATCAGTACTGCTTGCATGTCCTTTTAGTATTTTTCTTTCTGCATCATCCAATGAATCAAAAAATTCAAAATTTTTTGAAAAAGAACCTGTACCAGTTGCTCCTCTTAGTGCGCTTGCCATTTTGCTATTTTTACCCAAACCAAAAATTGTTTTTAATTTTGTTAGGGGCTCCTTCGTAGTTTGTATTTTATCCCGTAAAGAGGACCTAGCCACGCTATGCGCTCCTACAGTAATTACCCCTAATGCTGCCCATTTTATCGCAGTCCAAATAGTTGACATAGTTTGTATTTGAGAAAGAAGACCGAGTGCAGATTTACTTAAAGCTGCTCCTACACTATTATGATAAATTAGGGCATTGGGGATTATAGTTGTTGTATAGCCTGCTGCAGATATACTAGTTACCACTTGTTCTACCTCTATAGGGCCATACATTTGGGTGGTGTCGTCATGAATATGAACGATATCCCAAGGTTTGATGTTTGGATTTCCTAATATTGTTAAAGTTCCTTGGTACATTGGTCTCATGACATTCATAAGAACATGGTTAGCCACTCTGTGTGGAGTTAATGCAAATGCTTCTGATAATTTATTATCAGTGTCCGTTCTTAGTTTGGATTCAGCTACATATACATCCGCAGCTGTTTTATCTAAAAATATATTTGGGTCTAAGTTTTTTTGATAGGTCTGATAACTTCGTAAAAAATCAGGATCAAGATCATAGCTATAATAGGCAAATGCTCTGTTTCTAGCATTACTTGGATTTGCTTCAGGATCTGGTTCTCCGGGATAAAGAAGCTCGACGTGATTATACATTTGATCTGCTGTGGCTATTATTCCATTTTCTATTATATCTTCATAACTATTTATTGAGTGTTGTTGAACTACGGCCCCCTCTACTAAAGAGGATCCGCTATCTGTTCCAAATAGGTCAATCATAACGCTATCAAGATCAAACATTCTAGGATTGGTATTATAAGTCCTTATTGACTGCGTATTAGATACTTCATTATAATATTTTCTTAAAAAATTAACAGTATCTACGAATATCATAATATCTTGTTTTTGGAAATATGTTCCATAAAGGTTCCAAAATATATCATTCCCTCTTATATTAGCCTGGACTTTTTGCGTGCTAAAAACCATAAATGGATCTGCTGTATCAAGATTAAAAGCCGGAGAACTTGTAAGGCTTCCAGGCATAGCCAATATATGGGTTAAGGCTGAGTCAGTATTCTTATGTCTTTTATAGAAAGCAGTGTCTGTTGAGTTATAGGTTGCTATATCTTCTCCACTTATTTCTGCTAATTGTAATTTATTTATTAATTCTAAATCTTCAGAAGTATAACTGTATCCTGTCTTTGCTCCTTTAGGATAATATTTTCTATTAAAATCATTTAATAGTATTTCATGTATAGTAGCTATATTCATTTTGGGATTAATTAGCTCCACTCGACCATCCGGCCAGGTATAATCGGCAGCCACATCCCCTAGAAAGACATAGACAGCAGCTCCCACTATAGCAGTAATAAAAATTCCTCCTACACTAAGCCAAACAACGACCGCAGCAGCACCAGCAACTCCTGCAGCTCCTACTGCATTAGTGGCCTTTCCCCCTTTTTCGTCGTATGCGGTGTAGGTTGTAGGAAGAGTTCCGCTTCCCTCCTGTATTAAAAGCATATTTAAGTTTCCTAGTGTGTTTGTAAATCCATTTAATATTAAATTTTCTTTAAAATTAAAGTATAGCTCGCTTGTATGACTTTCCTTAGCCCAAGAATCTTTAATTTCATGTGCAAATGTAGCATCTTCATCTATACTTTTTGTAGACTGATGCAAAGAATTACTTAAAATGCGTTTTCCAATATCTACTATAGAATCAAATATTTTTATATCACTGATTTGTTCCTCTGTGAGGGCTTGCTTAGCTGAAGATCTTGCTTTAAGACCCGACAATTCAAGAATATTTTCATCTATTTTGGTATCTGGATGAAACATTTGATGATCGCCTACTTTTAGAGTACCCGCAATAGGAGTATTTGTTAAAATTTGTACAAGTTTATTGTCTACTAAATCAGCATTTATATTTTGCAAAAACATTGATGTATTTATTCTGGGAACTCTTGATGTTTTTTTATAATAACCATCTCGGGGCCCAAAGTATAAGGTTTCTCTAGGCACCTCGCTAAATAAATCAGCACCTTCATTAAATGGAAGAGTGGTTACTATATAATCTCCAAGAAATAAAGCAACTTCATGCAAAGCATCCCAGGCTGATTGTCTAACTACGTGCCATTGGAAGCCAACCGAGCTAAAATCAAGGCTTCGTATATTTCGCAAAGAGGAAACTGTATTGTCTAAGAAATTCCAAAAACCGTAACCATCCGTACTGGTGGTATTAATCATTATATTATCGTATAATGTATTCCCCAAGAGACTTACAATAGTATTATTGTTTCTATACTCCTTAAATACCCCTGTTGAAGTAAAAGGTAATCCGTTTCCTTCGGAGTCTAAATAGCCTCCCAGTATATCTCGAACATTGGACTGTACAGGAATAATATCTCCCATCCACGTAGACATTGCATTAAGAGCTCTAGCATAATATATATTTTTAAACGAGGTGGCAGATATTTTTGACGGATCATTAAGATCAGAGGCTCTAATTGTCCATCCCCCTAATTTTCCTATTCCAGAAGTTTGTGATAAAATATCAATCACAGCGCTTCCTAAGGAAGTTGCTCCAATTACAGAAGAATAAGTGGTGACGGCTTCAGATCCTACTTTATTTAAAAGGCCAGCTCCCCATGATTGCGCTGTTAGTTCTATAATTGGTCCAGGAGAAAGTTCTGTTACTGCTCCTTTAAATTTCATTCTTAAATGTCGATAATCTGGCCCATAGCCTACAAGTATCATTATTTCAGCTCCAACTTTTATTCTCATAGCATCATTTGGTATTGAACCCCAGCTATCTTTTTCGCTAAACAGTCCTTCTAGATCTGCTCTTAGCAAGTTGCCAGTAACATTTGAAAGCTTCAATATAGCTGTTTTACTAGCAGCGTGTTTACTTTCTACAATACTTATATCATGTACAGCATCGTATGAATAAAAATCATCAAAAGCATGCCAGGTATTGTTATCTTCTTCAATAAAGAATATTTTAAAGGTCGGGAAAGCCCGGCTCATGGTTGCTTTTCTTTTTGTTTGGAGATTATCTTGAAAGGTTTTTAAAAGATCAGCCTTGGCTTTTTCTGATTCTAGATTTCCTACTCCAAAAAAATCTAGAAAAGATGCCCAATCTCCCGTCTCTGCAATTGTATTCATACTTTTTGCTAATTTTAATTTATCCCCTATCAGTTGAAGAAAGGCATCATTTCTTTGTGTCTTATTTTGAGCACCATTTCTAGAATCTTCTTCTATAGTTAATCTTTCTGTTTCCGTTAATTCAAATTGATTTTTCATAACAGATAAAAGACTATTGGAGGCATCTTCAGGAGTGGAGAGATTTAAATTTTTAGAGGATGCAAGATTAAACACCAGAACATCTATTTCTTTCTGTAGAGACTGTATTCTTACTAAACTATCATTAATAACAATTTCATGTTCATCCATATTTTCTATAGTATTTGTTTCAAGCTTATTATTAGGGTTCCTACGAATCCAAGTTGCTATTGCTCTTTGTCTCTTGCCAACCTCGATAGCAAGTTCTTCTTTTTTATTAATTAGCGATGGATAGGCTTCTGACAAATGTAAATCGGCATTAACTAATGTTACTAAAAATTCCATTATAGCCGTAGAAGCCATTAATTTCATTAGTTTTTCTTTTGATATTTCAGCAGATAATAATCTTTCATCATCCTCTGAAGCATTATTAAAAGTTTCAGTAAATTTTCTTGAAAATCTATGCATATTTTTAAAACTTACTTTTCCATCTTCCAAAAAGGCAGACATTCTATGTTCTATATTAATACCGTTCTCTGTTAATCTTTGTTTTAATAACTTCGATAATAGTTTATCTTCACTAATATTTGTAAAGTATTCTTCATCTTCTACTCCTTCTTTATTTTCATTACCAGTCTCGCTATAGAGTTTATCCAATAGAGACGAGTAACGTTCTCTATGTTTATTAGAGCGCAGGGCTGCCATTTGGTATAGAACATGTAATCTCATTGTGGATATAGCTTTGTGCATTTCCATAATTTCTAAGTAGGGGTCATCATGTACAAAAGGAAAATAAGGAGAAATATATTTATGCCCAGTATTTTCAATAGCTTCATCTGGTAAATTTAAGTCTGGGAAATTAGAGCTAATTCCTTTATTTACATTTTCTAAAAACTCTGACCAGGATATGTCTTCTATAAAACTGGGAGAGATAGACACAACCGTTTCTTGTGCTTCAACTGCTAACTGTAGCTCTGATAAACTATCTGATAAACTAGGTATTTCTGTGATTTGAAGGAAATCATCAGATGTTGGGTCAAGGCGAGTTTCTAGTTCCGTTAAAGCCTGAGTTAATCCATCCAACTTTACTTGTTCGATACTCTTTGGATCAAGTTTTAACTCATCTAAGTATCTTCTAAAATCTTTATGTCTTATAAGAGTATACATAAAATCAGTAATTAGATTATCAAGAAACAAAGACTGAATATAAAAAGTATTCCTTGTAAAATCTATAATGCGTTTTTTAGATACAGATGGGAAGGAAAAGTCAATATCAGCTTGTGTTAATAGCTCATGATCTTTATTCCAGTGACTTTGTTGTACATCTCGAAGAGTGTAAACTAGCTGGGATAAAAAATCTTTGCAATAGGCTGAATATATTTCCGTTATACTATACTTTTCTACGGTGGTACTATCTTTTCCCTCCTGCCCTCTTATGTTATTTTCCCAAGCAGCAATATCTTTTAAAGTGCTACTTAGGGTGCTTACAACACTATTGCTACCTTTTGCAATCATATTTGTTATAAAATTTTCTTTCTTTTCTTTTTTTTCTGGGCTAACTCCAAAGACTTCAATGCTGATTTCTTTAATATCATCTTGTTTAGCTCGGTCGGCATAAAGATAGCTAGGAAGTTTTATTGATATATCTTCTCCATCCTGTAGAAGAGTCATTTCAATACTAGGAACTTCCTGCTCCACCACAGAAGATTCTCCGTAATACGGCGTTATGTTTGAATAATATGATGAAACTACTAATTTCTTTTCCATAGGGGCACTCTGAGTCAAATGGGTTGGAAAAAACTTATTTTTTAGGTATTCTATATTTAGGGGTAAAGACCCTTTTACTCCTTTGGTGGATTGTAATCTTTCGTACCGCCTTAGATTTTGTGTGTTTTCTATAAAGTCTATAGAAACTTCCCACCATCCAGGATGCCCATCTATACTACGTGAGCTTACATTTCTTATATTTGCAAAATTAAATCCAACAGAGTTTAGAAGGTGTCCTGAGAATCTTCCAGTCTCTAGTCCTTGCAAGTTTCCTGTTAGAGCAACAGAGCCGTATGGAGATAACTTATAGTTTCCACGCATAAGCTGTGCTCCAACCTCTTGAGTAGAAGCAGACATGTCTCCTATTAATTTATGCAATCTTTCATCTCTAGTACGTAGTACCATACTAGCTGATGCACTAGCTATACCCATGTGTTGATATACGGGAAGATTAGAAGAATTTAAAAAATAAGGGGTTGCATTATTTCCAAAACTATAAGAGATTGAATCTATAACAGAGGGAGCATGATAAGCTATCACTGTTCCGTCAAAGGATTTATGAGTATTAAGCTCAGTGAGTTCCTTAAGAGTATGACGTTGATGTTTTCCAGGATCAAAAGTATCATTCCATTCAAATTGGATAGCAACACTATTATAATTAAGAGGCGAGCTAGGGTCGTTAGGAAACAGATCAGCAGCTGTTGAGAATTTAAGAGTATTTAGTAAAGGATTCATAAAGGCCTGCATTTCGTCTATAGCGTCTCTATCGTTTTCAGACCACTCGCTAGGGAGTTTATCTTGATTAGCAGTACTTAGTCTTTCTAACTCTGTATGCATATCTCCCCACATTAATTTTATAGCCTCTGAAAGACTATGTGTTATGGTTCCCTTATCATTATCCCATACAGAAAAAGCCTCTTCTAAATTACTGCTTCCATCTAACGCTAAACTTTGTATATTATTTTCGTCGGTGGCGCTACTAAATATTAACTTAGTACTTATGGAACTGAAGCTTTCCGCCCAATCTCGCGCAAGATTTCTCCAAATTTTGTTAGCCACATCTATTGCGGGCTTAAATGAAAATATATTTGTCATATATTCTACATAAGAGCTTAATAAATCACCTGCATCGAAGTCTTCAAATATAGAAAAATCGGAATCCATATCTAGTAGTTGTGCATTTGTTGCCAAAGAGTGGGCTATACTTTGTAAACGTGTAGCGGCTTCGTTTACTGAGGAGAGCCTATCAGCAAATACTGTATAAGGAGTATCAAACTTAGCTGGGGCTTGATATGTTAGAAATAAACTATTATTATGCTTTTTTGAATACTTAGGCCAAAAATAGGTTGCACCTGCTTCATTATTTTTGAAATTTCCTTTATACTCTTTTTCGCTTAATTTATATTGATACTGTTCAACAAAAGGTTTGGAGTTTTCTGGAAAAATTGTTGTAGTGTTATCATTTGCATCTGGCATTCCGTGCACTGCCCCGTCAATGGAATTTGGAGTACTGGAAATAGTTCTTGAGTATTTTTCATAAGAACTGTTTAATACATCAATCTTTATATCTTTTCCAGAAGGTTTAGCAGAGATAACAGTGGAGTCCATCGCATGAATGCGTGCTTCCCATTTTGCAGCTTTTTCTGCATTATCCCAACTCGTCCACATGCGATTTGAGAGACTATATGGAAGCTTATTTATATTGGTAATGGATAAGGTAGCTTGTACTGAGTTTGGAAAGCCCGGGATAGTATTGAATGTGATGTTTTCAAGATAGCAAGAAACAGGTTTAGTTCTGTCTAGGTCTTCATTTAAAGGAGTTAAGTCTTTGCGAGATATCCATGCATCAAATATTGTAGTATTACGTATAGTGGAAAAAGGCATATACTTAAACATTGCAATCAAAGGGCGGAGTTCATTATTTATAGAATCTTCCCCATTAAAATACAAAGTAAGAGTAACTCTGGGGATGTGATTATTATAAGATATTACAGCATCTCCTTCAGTACGAATAGTAGGAATTGCAGAAGACTGATTGACCCAACTAAAATACATTGACGTTGGGGGAACATTAAGTTTAATATCTCCTATAAGTAAGGTACCCGCTGTTTCAAATAACTCTTGTTCTTTTGCAGTTATTTTTAACTTTTGAGTAGTATCTTTATTACGAGAAGCAAGGTCTTCTTCAATCGGCTTAGCCTGCTCTATAAATATAGTTTCCATCGTTTCAGATTTTACATAGGGAGATATAGGAGTTTTTTTAGATTGCTCTTTTGAAATATCCTTTAATACATTATTTTTGATTAAATTTTGTTTTTTTGGTACAAAGGTAAATTCGGTACTTCCAGTAGGGTCAAATATATTATGGAGATTATTTAATTTCATGTTATTTAAAAATGTTTGCCAAGCTTTTTTATCTTGAGATGCCCTTTTTATAAAAAAGCTATAATATAACTTTTGCTTGTCTTCAGAGAAAAAATTTAATAAGTCTGGAAGTTGTATAGTAGTACTTTCTGGCGACTCTATATTTGAGATTTCTGGATTAGAGTGGCGAGCAAGTACCATTATATTATCGTTTATGTGTACGCTAAGGGACTGTACAGTTATACCTGGTTTAAGTCTAATGGTAAATTGACTGCTTTCTGAAAAAGAAAAAGCCTCAATACTTTGAATGGTGGAGGATTCTGGAAATATCGTACCATTTATTCCAGAGATATCCGGAATAGTATTTAGTATAGTGCAAATTAATTCATCAAACTCGTTTTGTTTTTTAATAAAATAGCTAAAAGTTTCCGGAGTAGCTTCAAGAGGAGTTTGATTTATAGTTGTATCAGGATTTAATTTAAAAGTTATTATAGTTCCATTTGATTTTACCGAAGTATTAGGAGTTCCATAACTATATTGAGAGTCTAAAGGAGAGGTAGAGCCCGAGCTTCCAGAATAAGTTTTTATTGTGTTTAGAGCCGGGAGTGTGTTATCAATGTCTGATGTTATAGAAGTTATATAATCTTCTAAAAGTCTAGTATCTTGTTTCAGCTTTTGAATAAATGGATGTGTTATGGGCACGTCTGTTTCCATAATATATCTCTTTATAAAATAACTATCCAGCTCTTTAATAGTTTTTATTGTCATCCCTTTGTAGCCAATGTTCCATGCTTTGGAAAACGGAGTATATATTAGAGAATTAAAAGTTAATCTCTTGTCTTGGTTTCCGTCTAAGGTAAGACCCTCTGTTTCTATATGTTCTACAATTCTAGTAGTAGTAGGCATTATAAAACCTCTGTATTAAATTTTTCACGATTACCATATATTCTATTTGGAGCGGATGGCTTTCTAATAGTATTAAATACTGAAAGTGATTTTGTAAAGTCAAAGTCATTTATATCCACTCGTGCTTGAGTATTTGTGAGTTCACTACAAATCATTTGCAGGTACCCTGCTAGATCGATAATATTGTGATCAAACGGAATTTCTGGAAGAGTTATTTCTATATTAATTCTTGGCATTATATGTTAGATATGTCATCTTATAAGGATACCATTCAGCTTTCTAGAATACTCTTGTAGGCTTAATTCATTATTTTTATAGCTTTCATCTCGATTATAATTTAATCTTCTAGGTGCAGTTGGAATAAATTCTGATATAATATGTTTAGATCCATAGTGTTTAGGAAAATTAGCTTCTTGTATAAGCTTATCAACTGTCCCTGGTAATAGATTTTTTTCTCTAAGCTTAGGTATGGATTTAACTCCTGCTCTATTTTTGTATGATCTTGTTATTTCGTGAATCGAAGGCCAATCATTTGCTTCTCCGTGGCCCCGTTGATCAGGCAATAAAATAGAATTTGTATTTGGATCTAAAATAATAGATGCTAAGGCTCCAATAGCTAGTCTTTTGCTCCATTTTCCTTTCAGAAGCCACTTGGACATTTTACTTTTATTAGTTTTTATTTGTTCAATTGCAGATCTTTTCCATAGAGCTTCTTCAGGAGTTATATTTAAAAACCTAGAAGCAAGCTCTTCAGGAGAACTCACTCCTATAAGATTCTCTACGCCGAGTGTATCATACATATGTGCGTAAAATTCAGGATTTTTACTAAGCTTCCGTAAAAGTAGCTCAGCAGACCCTAAAGCATTTCTACTTTGAAAGGCTTTGGACGCGTCTTCAAAGGTGTTACTGGCTCTACTCATCATATCTTGAATATTTGCTGCATGTTTATATGTTCTTGTTATTTCCTCTAATCTAGCATTATAATATTGACTTCCTTCTTTTCCAGCCAAATTAGCAGGTCTTGCCTCAGCACTCATTCCGTGTACTAGCTCTCTTACTATTAAATCAGCTTCTGCGGATCCTAAATCTGCTCCTATACTCCAGTTAATAAATGCTCTATAATTCTTTTTGAATGAGGCAATATCACTAACCTTATCTTTAGTAATAGGAAATTGAGCTATAGCTCTATATGTTACATCAAAGATATCCATATGTGTTAAATTTGTTCCTTCTTTTAATATCTTTTTACTTTGTTTGGTAAGCCAGCCAGTATTACTTGAAACCTCTTCTGCAAGAAAATTAATAGATTCTCTTTTTCTTTTAGACCATTCATTAAATATTTCAAACTCAGTCTTCCCTACATATCCTTGCGAAGTCTTCATATATTCTATGTCAAGTCCTAATACATTCATTATACTTCTTATTTCTTTTGTATCTCCTCGTTTTATAATATCATCAAAGCTATCTAATACATTTTTTACGCCAGAGATATCTCCTCCGTAATAGTATTTATCTAGGGTATGAATTTGTTCTCCAACAAAAGGAGTTAATAATTTTTGTACCATAAAGGTAGCATGTCCTTCTAATGAAGAACTAGCGTCAGCCATGCCTATCATTGCTTTTAATGTTTTTTCTTGATGACTTAAGTAATTATCAGAGACTGCTCCTGACTCTAATAAAAGTCTACCAGTATTTCCAGGCTTACTCATTTTTTCTTCTAATGCTCTAATAGCTCCTTCATAGTCATCGCCAAACTTATCGGTTAATAATCTTAAATTATCAGCCCAAGTTCGTATATAATCATCAGTTCCTTCCATATCGGCCATTAATATTGCTCTTGTTGCAGTTTTTAATCTAGACCTTCGAAGAGCTTCAACTGCTTCTTTTCTAGTAATAACAGAATCCTTTCCATCTTTAAAAGATAATAAATATTTTTGTACTAAATCTCCATCGTAGTCGCCCCTTTGTAGCAATTGTTCTAAACTATTTATAAAGGTTACCGAGCGTTGTACGTGTCTATCTACTCCTGCTAATTCAAATAATTGAGCACTGGCTACAAACACCTCCGATATGTTGCCTTGGACAGGATTAGCAAAACCAGGTTCTCTTTTCATCATTTCTAAAAATTTATTAGGAACTGATTTTCCTTTTATCATAGCTACAATTGCATCTTCATTTCCTGCTATCTTGGCCAAACCTTCATCACTTTGTAGCATACTCTTTACCCATTGCTCAAAATTGGGGGCAGTCATTAAAGTTTCACCTAATCCCATTCCTTTTGTTGCTAGGAACGGTGTACGATTTTTAGATTCTTTTGTTATATCTATCATTAAATTTTGTAAGTTTTCTCCAAATGTAACTTCTTTTATTCCTGTGATTATTTTATTTATAACTTTAGCTCCGTCAGTATCTTTTCCTAATCGTTCCTTAAATAGGTGTTTTAAAACTTTTATAAAAGAATGTTGCTCATTATAAAGTTTAGTATCCAGAGTCAGCCCTTTTAGAGAATCTGCAGTTATTAATGGAGTAACCATATCTTGTATCAATGTATTTATAGTAGCTGTAGAGTTGGTAAGAGCATTTCCCGTTACATTAGCTTTATATCCAGTTATAAATTCTTTTATAGCTCTACCTATAGTAGGCTGACTTTTTATAGTACTGAAGCCTGTTAATTTTCCCACAGTAGCTTTTACGATAGGTAAAATATCTGCAGCTTTTTGATAAGGTGCGCCCCCTTCAGCATAAAATTGTCTAGCTCTCCATTCAAAATTGCTTAATCCCATAAAAGTATAGTCTGACCAGGTTTCAGCTAAATTTGTAGCAAATTGTTTTTGCTGAGACAAGGCAGCTTCGGTTATTCCTTGTATTTCTATATCTGCCGCTTTTTTAGTAATATTACCTGCTTTTAGCTTTTGTAAAATTCCATGATACTTTACTTGAACTTTTTGAAAATTTATATTTTGTTCTGCAATCGTGCTTACTAGATCTAATTTATGTTTACTTTGCCCGAAAAAGAATAGCTTATCAAAAGTTCCTAAAGTCATTGGACCCTCTTGATAAAGATTTGCAATAGGCAATCTATCATAAATTTTTCCTCTTAGCAGCCTGCTCTGTCCGTCTTTTAACAGTTGCTTAAATCTAGCCCTCTCGTGCGGAGACGCTTGATTTTGAATGGCATCTTCTACTCCTTTAAAAAATTGCTCAGAGAAATCATTTTCAATAGAACGTACTTGTTTAAATAACTTTGCAGTGCTTTCCTCTCCTAATACATCTTTTAGATTTTTTGTATTTTTTAGCATCTCTTCTAACTGGGGTAAGTCTAGAAATAAAAGTTCTTTTTCTATTCCATTAGTTGCACCCCCTATTGCCCATAATTTTCCAGCATCTTTATACCCAATATCTAGTGCTTCTCTTGCGGTTAAGTGGGCCTTTTTTCCATAAAGATCTCCTAATTTACTCTCTAGATCTTGTTTAGTAATATCTTTTAATACCCTATCTCCAAGAAACTCCTCATAATAAGTAGCTAAATCTTCTCTAGCTTCTCTAGTTAAACTGCCGTCCTCTTTTAAACGCTGTAATAAATCTGCCAAAGTCTCTCCCTCTACAGATTTTAGACTTATTATAGCTTTGTGTAATTTTTGTATTTTATCTATGCTAAGAGTATTTAAATTCTTGTGAGCTTTTCCAAAACCAAACCCCTGCTGAAGTGCCATTATTGATTTCTGATATACTCTTAATCCCTGTTTAATATTAGGGTCATAGCTTCCGGAAGTAGCCATAAGAGAGGCTTTAACAACTTTATTCATAGTATCTTTACTACTGAACTGCCTGTTTAATAACATCATTTGCCACCCACTAAAGCTCTTTTTTGTAGGAGTTCCATAACTGTCTCTGAGAAGACCGTTCATCCATCTAAAATCTCCAGTAGTTTCCATAACTGCCATATCTGTTAAGTATAAGGAAGCCATAGAATCAAACCGTAATGATTTATGCAGAGTATCGTCCTTATTAAACATACCATTTCCTAAATCTCGTATATCTGCGTCAGTTAAAGTAGACGAATCAATATGCAGATACATATCTGATAATGCAACTTTTCTTCTAGCAAGAGCGTCATGTATTTCTCTAACAACTGCATTATCTTTTTTAGCATCGAATTCTCCAGAGGCTAGAAATCTGTTTAATTGTCCTTTTTGAGATGTAATACCCTTATCCCATAATTTTCCTAGATCTGTTTTCATGTCTCGTATAATTCCAAGCTCTTTGAATCGATCTTGATTCATCTTTATAAAATTAGATTTCATAGTATCCTGTGAGATACCAGCTGACTCTAGCATTCTATGAATACTAGAAAAAATATTAAGCTTATCCAATGGGATTTTAGAGGCATTTTTTAGACGAATAGTATAAAAACTTCGTTGAGGTTTTATTCCAGTAGAGGCAGCCGACATCAAAGACGATTGCTTTGAAAAATTTGTAATAACTTCAGCTTTTACTTCAAACATTAATTTAACTTCTGCTGCTGTTAAATTAAATCCATCTGATAGCATTTTTATAATTTTAGTTTTCTGATCTCTTGATGAGCTAGAAGTTTGCCAAATATGTCTTAGGGCTCTTCTCATATGCTTGTTTATAAATTGATCCATAGATTCACTTTTATCTGTTAAAAGAAAAGAGGCTCCGCTATTATCAGCAATATAAGTAGCTCCTGTTTGCCCAAATATATAGCCCTTATGTTGAGCTACCTCTGTTATTACCTTTATACCAGAAGTTGTAGATATGGGAGTAAAGTTAAATATAATTCTGGAGTCTTCTACTGTTTTTCCTGGAATAATTCTTATACTGTTTATTAAGGAGGTTTGTTTTAAGCGCCTTTTTAGCTCATTCCTTAATTTAGAGACTATTTCAACTTGCTCTGTATGTTTTAATCCTTTTACATACGCATCTTTTCTTGTAGTATCTAATAAGCTTCCTGAAGAGTCTGGATCAAAAAATGCACCCTTAAATTTAGCTTTCTTTTTTGCCTTTTCTATATTTTCAAAAAACTCTAGTTTATCTTCTTCTACTAAGAGTTCTAATATAAAAGAACCATCATCCACATTTCCTGCTTTTTTCATAAGCTCTGCCACAGTCGCGTTCCCGTGGATATTCTTAACAAGACGAACAGTATCTGGATCCAGTCCACTACGCTTTAGTAGTTCTACTACTGTTAATTTCTCTGACACAACTTCATATTTAGTTATATTATAGCCAAGAGCTTCCCAATCTATTGTTACATTATAGCTACCTCCTTTCGGTAAACTATGCAACATTTGTAGTCCTGTTTTATTTAAAGCAACCCCCGTGTCCTCCCCTAATATTCTATTGTTTGTGGGCAAGTGCCAAGCTAGAGCTGTTGCTTTATGAGGTAAGGGTGAGCTATCTGAGCCAAATACAGGAATATGTAGATCTAGATTATTATTATATTTGGAGCCAACAAATGTTCCTAGATATTTTTCTATCCCCAGCTCTGCAGTTGATTTAAAATCGGAGTAAGTATCGATAGCATCTCTGGTAAGAGTGTTCCATAATCTACTTCTTAGAATTGGAAAACGTCCGCCAGCATTGTCTATCTGGGAATTTATGGAACTAGGGGCTAAAGCTCTTGCTGCAGAGACTTGATACCTTTGTTTTTGCAGTTGAGCAAACATTGCAAAGGGTAAATACTTTTCTATACCTAATGCTGCTCCAACTCCTTTTGCTGCTTGAGACGGAGTAAACGAATATAAGGAAGAGTATAACCAATGATTTCCTCCCAATCCAGGATCTGTTGAATATAGGTCTATTTCATTTAATAAATCTATTTTGTGATGCCAAGCAAAACTTCTTCCTTTTTCTACTTCTTCTGCTACCTTGCCTAATCTAACTAAATTTTCATATTGAATAGGCTTTAGAAATTTTAAATCATTTATTTCTTCTGATAATAAATCTTTTAAAAGGCTAGCCACGCCTGTATCAAATGAAGCAGCGTGGTGCCCTCCTTTTTTAACAACTTTAAGAAGTCCAGCTTTGTCTTTTTCGTACCATTCTCTGATACTTTTTTGTATGGAGAGCGGTAAGTCTTTTATAAGCCTATCTACCCCTGCTTTGTTAGATACAGCTACTTCAGAGTGTAAAGCAGTAAAAAATTCTGAAGTTGAAAATCCTCCTTTTGCTGATGTAGAGGATTGATCAATTCTTTCTCTTATAATACTTTCAAAAATACTAGTTAATTTTAAAGACTGCTCGTTTCCAACTGTAACTAATCTTGCTGCTTGAAAAGTATCAAAATAATTACCTTGGGCTATTAGACTTTCCATTGTAGTTTCTCTAGCTAATCTTTCTAAGTATTTAGTAGATAAGGAGCTATTATTTCCTCCCTGTCTAGCCTGCTTTAATGCTCTATTTGCCATAGCATTTACTATGGGCAGGTCTGCTTCTCTTACAGCATGCCCAGCAAAAAGAACAGTTGAACCTGTTCCAACTCCTTGATACAAATTCTTAGCAAAACTACTAATCGCATGGGCCTCATCTCGGTAGATATGCTCTGGTAATTGTTTTAGAACATCAGAGCTTATTCCTCCAAGGGTTTTTGTTCGTAATTTTATAGGATTAGCCGCATTTTCTGTAAACTGTTTTCTTGCTTTTTTTAAAACTTCTTCAAGCTCGTCGAAGGAAAGCCCGTCCTCTCCATGCTTTGTCATAAATGCTTTTACATTGTTTTTAATACTATTCCATGTATCTTCTTGTTGATTTATTAAAATATCATGAAAAGACATTTTTCCTTCTTTTTTAAGTTGATATGATAGCCAATACGATCTAGTAGTAGCGTCCTTAGCAACATGCTGAACTCCGCCAGTTCTTGAGCCAGAGTAGTTAAACTCCATATCAAAAACTACTTCAGCTACAAAATCTTTAGTTAGAGTTTTAAGGGCATTATATCCTCCTGCTATCCCTCTATACCAAGATTTAGTTATATGTCCTCCAGTTTCTCCGGAAAGAATTTGCATCATTTCTGGGACTATTTTTGTGGTCCTAATAAAATCTTGCGGAGTTCCTCCATCTAGAGTGGCTGCCTCTGTTACACGCAGTATATTTTTGCGAAACTGCATAGTGGCTTTTTCTGGAGAAAGATCAGCTTCAATTATATCTGTCCATATTTTTTGCCAAGAGCGGTCAAAAGAATCTGCAACCGCAAGAGTCTGTGTTTGAATATCTTGGATAGAGGTTCCTCCAAGCAATCCCGATGATAAGAAGGTTGATCTTAAATTACCTGTTGGATCTGGCAGATAATGACCCAAGGCTTCTAGATTAAAGGGTATTTTAACTTTACCTCCTTGTCCAGCTCCTTTGCTTAAATTAATTTCTATCATTAAAGTTTGAAATGGAATAAGTCCAACCTTATCAGTTCTCATATGAATTTCAGTTTTTATATCTTGTACCCATTCTACAAAGGTAGCTATATTTTTATCAGTAGTACTTTTTGTTCGTTTAAAGTGTTTTTGAGCATAAAATTCCAATTTCTCTTTGGCAACTTTATATTTAGGATGGCCGGGTCTAACATATATTTCATGTAAACTTTGTATTTCATTTTTAAAAGAATCTATCTCTGTTTGAAGTTTTCCGAGAGTTTTTGTAACTCGTGCTATAATATTAGACTTTAAGTTCTTTCTAGCATATGCAACATCATATAGAGATTCCTGCCCGGCAGCCTTAAATATTTTTCTATGTAGCATTTCTAGGCCTGCCATGGTTTTATTTTCAGGAGTACTATTACCAAAACTATATACCTTTTCTTCTAGAAAATCAGTTAAATGGCTTAAATTGCCTGTTCTGACTTTATCTAGGGTATATATTAGATCTGTATTTAGCTCAAGATTAAAAACAGTAGTTCTTTTTCTTTTTGCTAGAATATCTGAAATATCCTGCGCATTAAACGTATGGGAAGGGCCCCTATAATCTACAGTAGCTCTTGTGTCAGGAGCAGTTATATCTTTAGAAATTTGTCTTCGACGCTCTAAAAGCTGTGTATGCTCTTTTACGGTACGCTCATTAGATAGAGTACTTTCATCACTAAAGACTCGGATGTATCTTTGTTTATTTCTAGCCCAATTATCCAAAAAGAGTCTAGCCCATTCTTTTCTATTTGGATTTGATTCATTTGTTCTTTCTGCAATAAATTTCCATAAAGTTTTTGGAGTGACTGAAGCAGCTTTATTGCTTCTGGAAACTAAACTGTTCATATCAAAAGTAATTAGTTTCTGAACAATTCCGCCTCTTCTATTTTTAAATGTAAGCTCAGTATCTATAAATGAATCTATAAATATATTTTTTCTATGAACCCCAATAACCTGGGCAGATGTTTCTATTTTTTTTAGTCCTACAGAGACATCACGAGGATCTCTATTACGTAATTTATTTATTACTTCTTCTAGTCCTTCTATTGCTCCTTGTTCCTGCGCAGCTATAGCCGCGCCTCTACTCAATATAGAGCTTGTGCGGCTGGTATCTATAAATTCGTTAGCTAGAGCAGTTGCTTGTTTTATTGCTCCATCCTCTGGAGTTACAACTGCGGTGGCAAGCTTATTTCCAAGATCTTCTGCAAAGTAAGAAATAGCTTTTCCCCCTGAGAGACTGGAAGTAGCTGGATTAGTGACTGCTTCGTCTACTAAAGCGGCTATTTGATCCTGTAATCGATCGTACAGATTTTTCCAAACACCCCCAACAATAAACTTATCTTGTCCGGCAACTATTCCTAAAATACTAGGTAACCATAATAATCGCGCAGCACTCCAAGAACGCTCTCCTATACTCTTATGATCTTTATCAGTACCGAGATCTATTATATCATTTAGTCTAGCCATACATTTTCTCTATTACTTTAGAAGTTGCTGCTCTTGCAACATTTAAATGGATTACCGTTTCGTTTGCTGAGCTATTTTGAATATTGATAATAACGGTAGAGTTTTTATACCCCATTCTTTCTAATATCTTTCTTACGACATCCTCTAGTTCTCCTTTACCTAAATTTCCTCTAACCGCTGGACCACTTCTACTTTCTGTCATAGAAATAGGAAGAATATTTATAGGGCTATTTGCTATTTTCCGCAATTGAGATCTCCAACCCATTCCAAAATCGTGACTGTTGTGTATTGTACAGGTTTTTGTACTATAATAATGATACTCCGGCATATGCAAATCATAGACATAGCCAGTATATTCATAGCATTTTAAATTAGTTACAGACACTGTAGTATATTTACTATACTCCCAATCTTTGGTTTTAAACTTTTTTCTATCTTTTATTTTACCAATTCTTAATCTATATCCTTCTTTACTAGTATATGGAGTATTTACTATTGGTTTACTTTTTATATATTGTTGAAGAACTTCTATTCCAAAAGCTCTAATTAGAAGGAACATGGATTCCATTAAAGATTTGCTATTAGTATGTACACATATTTCCCTATCAGTTTCCCAGCCATCCCCGTCAAACCAGCTCTTGATCATTTGTATTAAAAAGGGATAAGGAGCGTTATATAATTGTGTATTTATTATTTTACGAGCAGAGTATTCATTAAACATTTCTTTAAAAAGTCTACTTATCTTAGCATTATGATAACAAACTGCTATATAGTTTTTCTCTGGGTGTATTTTATAACTTGGATTCCCACCAAATTTATCCTTAAGAATTTTACATATAGTTTTTGCATGATTTTCTTCAGAGATTCCTAATGAGAATTGTAGACTTTTAGGTTTTTTATTTATAGTATTTTTCTGGAATGATCCTTCGGCGAGCCACCATCCTGCTATATAGCCAAAGTTTTTATCTAATTTTATACCTCTATAACTGTCTAATGTTTTCAAAAGAGGGATGGCAGTAAGTTTAAGTCTATCATATTTTTTTATTTGATTTACTGTTGTTTCTTTAAATTGATATTGTTCACATTTTCTAGCTACTTCTAACTTATGATTATATGTTATATTAAGAGGCGATAGCATTCCTTTGAAATTAATTTTATAAGTTTTTTCTGAATTTTTATATTTTTTAATTAGATGTAGAGGGCTTTTGAATTCATTATTTCCATTTAGTACTTTTATGCCTTTAGATATATCTTTAATAGGTAGGTATCCTTTATTTGTTAAGACAAGCTCAGCTGGAAGTAGACAATCTAGTCCTTCTTCTTGCAAAGTTGTTACTTGAAAGTCATCAATATCCTGGGTAGGGTCCATAACTGGATGAAGGGCAGGGGGTTTAAAATATGTATTAAAAAAAGTATCGGGATTCGGTAAGTTTACTTCTTCTCCTCTTCCCCACGCCGTCATTAACATATTAGACATTTGATCATCAACAGTATTTAATAATTTTTCTCTTTTTTCTTCTGGAGTTTCTAAAAAAGCAGACCAGAAGGGACGGTCCCAAGAAGGTAATGCTCCAAATCCTGTATACTTTATTAATTGAGTTTGGAAATCTAAACTTTGTTGATTATCTATTCCTTGCCACGGAGAACCAAATCCTTTGTCAGGTCCTATATTTAGAGAAGAAGGGTTATTTAATTTTTTTAATAGCTTAGTCTGTATACTCTCTGTAGACCATACCTTTTTTATATAAGATTTTGAAAGGCCTTCATCAAAGATTGAGTCTAGGGGTAGACGGTTATCAGCCCCTTGAGCTAATTTTAAGGCATTTATTTTCCCAGAAACACTTTGCATCTCTCTAAATCCAGAAGAATTTCCATATAAATGTTTTGCAGCTACTCTCTCTGGGATATGCATTTCTATTAGAAACCCACTATCTCCTGCGTACCGGAGAGCTTTAGAGTAAGAAGTAGTTGTAAATAAAGTCCCCTCTTGTGTGGCTCCTCCAACTAGTTTTCCTTCTTTAATCATATTTTTTTGAACCCAAGAGCGTACACCTCTAAATAATCTAATATTTCCAGGCTGAACCTGTACTGCATGTTTTATACCCTTCCATGGGGATCCAAATCCTCTGTCATTGCCTACACCTTGGGCATCTGGGTTGTTTTGCAGACGGCCTTGAGTTGCCATTCGTCCCTGAGGCGCCCAAAAGGAACTCATAGTAGCGTTAATCCATCCATAAGGAGTTCGCTTCATTTGTTTTTCATAGGACGGGTCTCCAGTAGCTTCATACAATTGTTGTGCTTTGTAATAATTTAGCATGTCAAAGTAATTTTGTGCATCAACTCTATCTCTAAACTCTTCTGGAGTGTATCTATTTCCAGTTAGCATTTCGTAAGCGCCATTAAAAGCTCCATATGCAGCGCCGATTGTTGCACCAGCTACAGCTCCTGGTAGACCAGCAACGAGACTTCCGCCAGTTCCCCAACTTATTGCTCCTTGTAAAGGGTCACTACTAGAACGTAATCCCCTTGCATAAGGTTTTACAAAATCCTCGATAGGAGCGGTCCAGGAGGCAAAATCTCCTCTTATCATGTTTCTTCTATATTGTTCTTCAGGAGAATACTTTCCTATTAATTTGGAGTGGAGAGGGCTATTTAGATGTGTTGCATACTCCCAAGCCGATCCTAGAACTCTTTCTACTATATTATAGTCTGCTGCAGGTTTAATAAATAAATTACTTGACAGCTCTTCAGGGTATTCTTCAGCAGGAGTTAGCAGATCTTGTACTTTAAATCTATGTGGGTATAATTCATACTTTCTCATCATGGAACGATGATATTTTTGAAGAGTGCTGAATTCCTCTTCTTGTTGAAGTGTTAGTAAACCTTCCTCTAATTGTTCTTTTAGTAGGGTATCTGTTTCTCTAAATTCTTTAGAGTAAGGGGCTGCGTTTAAAAGGGATCTCATCCTATCGATATAGGAATAACCATTGGCAGCATTTCCATAACCTTCTGATAGAAAAGTTGTGGCTAACCTTCTGGCTTCATGAAGATCGTTTTTAGTTCTCTCCCACAAACTTGCGTCAAATTTTAAACTAAATTCTTTAGTCTGACCAGGATCATCTCTAGATACATATAAAAATTTACCACGCTTTACATTCATAGCAGCCATATAGGAGTTAAGCTGAACTCTATGCTTCCATTTGGGGCGCCGCAGTCCTGCCATTCCCATAGCAGATATAGATTTAATTTCAAGAGGAAGCTCTTTATTAGAATAAGGATCTCTGTACATAACATCAACGTATGATCTTATATTTAGCTGTGGATCAGAGATAAGAGCTTCAACTCGAGTTGCTAACCCGGCATTAATTAATTGATCTTGAATCATTTTGTGCACAGCAGATCCCGTTTCTAAAATTTCTTCTGTCTCTAGACTAAAATCTCCTAAACCGACCATAGTTAATGCTTGTTCGTATGGAGAATAACCCATTCTAGACATACCTACAGGAAATGTCATTTCTGGGTTAAAGAAACTTTCGTAACCTTTGCCTGGAAGAAGAAGTTCTCCGTGAGCTACCTTGCTATTATGTACTAATGCCCCAGGAACAGTAAAACTTTCATCTTCCCCCATGTCAATAGCATATACGGGTCCTTTGTAATGAAACTTTTCTATACTTTGTATAGGAAGTAGAGCAAGGGATCCATGCTTTGTAGTGTAATAAGCACTATCAAAATTAATACTTATAGTATTTTCTGTAAGAGGCCACTTATTTCTTCTTGTTATGTTGCTTAAATTTATATCCAAGAAAAAGGCTGCATTAACTGCGCAGGGTCCTTCTATTATTATATCTTTTTTTTCAATTCGTGATGTAATTTCATTTTGTAGTAAGCCTGTCCAAACTCTATATGCTGCTTTTTCTGTATGCATTCTAAAGACAAGAGCATTGGTATCAGTTTCACTTTTTACTAAAAATGGTTGTAAGTAGTTTATTAAAACAGGAAGGTCTTTCTGTAAAACAAAAAGAGAAGGCCCAGCTGTTTGACATTTTTTAATTAAAGAGAGTAAATCTTTTCTTTTATTTATAGTTTTAAGAGTAGTATTGAATACTAAACTTAAGAGTTTTTCTATAATTTGTTTTGCACGGCTTGTGGTTTCTTTACGTAAATAAAGTAAATCATCTCCTATAAGCCATCTAGTTAGCATACCCAAGGCATAAGAAAATTCACAATTTATTTTTATATCTTTATTAGAAGTTTTATAATAAGCAGAAGTTTCAATATCCCCTAACGGATAACTTAGTCTGTCTGTAATTTTTATATCCTTAGCAAACACCCATTTTTCATTTATATAGAACGGATGCCCTCCCGTAACTTTTATGGGGAAACTTTCTAGTCCTTGAATAGTTATTTTGTACAGTTCTTCATTAACTTCTCTGGTTTTTAGATCTTGTACAGGGAAATATCGTCCTTGTATTGTTTTTAATAGCATATCAGTTTCGATAGAATCAGCTCGAATCAGTCCTTCACTAGTCTCTACCAGGGTATCAGGAGTAAGACAGTAAGGATCGCCCATGCGCGCATCTCCTCCCATCCATGTAGGCATTTGATTTTGTAGAAAATTTACTTCTTCTACACTAGATCTTTTTGCAGGAATCATTCTTCTAATGACCTCATTTGTTCCCATCATATCTCCTAAATTCTGATCCCAAAATGTTCTAGAAAAAGAATCAATAGTATTTCCACTAGCAAGAACTGGGCTATCTGCAAAAGGCTCATCTCCTCCCCATAGAATAGCGCTTGTTAAGAAACCAGGAAGGCCAGGAGGTTCTATTATTCCTCTATACACTTGCTCGCTTATTAATGCTCTTCCTGAGTGAGGGCTCAGTAACGGTTGAGGATTCCCCATATTCCCAGCAAAAGTATTCTGAGAATTTACCGTTCCGCCAAAACCACCAAATTGGGGTCCAAAGCTAGAACGTTCATTCCCTTTCCAATCATACGAAGTGCCGGAACTATATGCTTTTTCTCCTGCTGCTACATGCATTTTATTAGTTCCTAGTGGGTGGATAGCATTATATAATCTTCCCGCTGTAGATCCTAATAATGGCCCAACAACTGGAACTTCAGAAAAAGGTACAGAAGGAACAGAATAAGGCCTGTCCATTGCGTGCTTCCAGTCTAAATACTGGGGATCCATCAAATCTCCTATTGAGATATCTAAAAATGGTATATCTTTAAAGATAAATTGTTCAAATTTGGATCCATACAACGTAGGGCCAGCTTTATATTGAGACTTTAGTCTCGCGTACCAATTTGGTTTATATGTCTCCACTCTGCCCCCCTCCATAGGATTTATTCCCAGTAACCATCCTGCTCCACTTTTTTGGGGCTGTAACTCTTGTCCTTCATAAATATCTTGTAATTCAGAATAGTCCTTAGTCATATCAGTAACAAAAGGGGCTAATGGAGGCAAAATAGACAAAAAACTTAAAGGGCCTTCTGCAAATTGTGGCTGTATTGCTGCATTTAATAATCCCCCAAGGGCAGCTCCTTTAACTCCTCCCATATAAAAGCCAACAGCAGCTCCAGGCAGTACTCTAGTCGATCCAGGCATTAATCCTTCCATATAGCGTGCTGCGTTATCTACTCCTAGTTTATCATAAGCAAAACCTGCCATCATTCTGGCTTTAACAGCCTGGTCTGCGAGTCCTACTGTAATTCCTTCATCAAACATTGTCCAATCAAAAAGACCAGAAATATCTACAAACGTGTCTAATGCAGAATAACCGATACTAGCAGCTCCAAAGGCAGCTACTCGTTTTCCCCAGAGCTTTGCTAAATCAGTTCCTTTATATTTATAGGGATCCCAGCCTAATCCACCAAACTCTCCTATCTTTCTCATCGTATCAGTAGACCAAAGCATTCCTAATTTTGCTGCACCTGAAAATCCCGAAGGATATAGTACCACAGGATTAGCGGCTATAGAGTCGCTAACAACGCTAGAAAGTACATTTCCCCCCAATGATGAAATGAGTTGAGTTCTATTTATTCTTTTTTCATAGTTTTCTATTATAGATTCCCCATTATTTATAAATGATGATTTTTGTCCCAGGTCATCTAGAATATTTTTAATTAAAGTCGGTCTATTTATATTTTTTAGAATCGCTCTTTGTTCAACAGTTTGCTGTGACAACTGCTCAGGAGACAAGTCATGAAGCATTGGACTATTTATTGCTTTTCTATATTTTTGATAAGTTAATGCGTACTCTAGTTCAGCTAAATCATCTTCTCCAAATCGACCATCTTTTATAAGGCTCTTAACTCTAGAACTAGTAGCTAGCTTGTTTTTTATTATATCTATTATATTATCAGATGAGGATATTACTGTATTAGTAGAACTTTTATCAATAGCAAAATCATAAATAAATTTTTTAATTTTATTCTCAGGAGTTTGTAATCCTCCTTTGGCGTCCATGGCTCCTTTAGAAAGGCGAGCCCCTGATAGTATTTGTTCTATACTTTCACTACGCCCGGACATAACCCCTTTAAATCTTGTATCTGTTATTATGTGTCTTGTAAAATCAATTAATTTATCTTGGTCTGATAAAACATCTTTAGCCTTAAGTGAGGAAATTCCTTTTATATTTCCTTTCTTTATAACAAAGTCTACAATATCTTCCATAAATAAACTATCTGAGATAATTTTATTAAAACTATCTACTGATGCTTTATTTCCCAATTTATTTATTCTGCTTGCTATTGCATTAATATTATTTAGATAATGAGAAGAACTTGAATATCCTTTCTGTTTAGATAATTCTACTGTTTTTCGTATATTTCGTAAAACATCTACAGAGCGCATTTCGTTATACTTATTGGCTCCGGGGGATAATATATCGTTAAATTTATTTGGTAAAAAGGTCCGCGCTAGCTGAAATACAGAAGCAGTTTCACCTGTTCCATCCAATAAGCTTAAATGCTTTTGCATGAACTTAACAACAGGATTCATACTATAGCCAATTTCTCTATTGAGCGGGCCTTCTGTTGTAATAGAATTTCTTATAAATACTCGAGCAAGTTTGCTGGAGTCTGAAACTGTTTTCGTATTTATATTTCTTGCTATTTCTGTCCAAGCCGTAGCAGGATCAGCTGCTCGATCAAAGTCATAAAGAGAGTATCCTTTTTTTCCAGGATATCTAGCAAGCATTGCTGTACCGGGTTGATTTCCTTGTCTAGCAGGTACCCATAGTCCGTGCTCGTTTAATTGTGTTCCTTTTCCACTTAAAATATTAGATTCATCTATAGCTACTGGGCCTTTTATTGGTATAATCCTAGGAAGATCTGAGGTTCTAGAAGAGAAGACTTTTAGTCCTAATAAATCTCCTAAAGATACTTTTCCAAATAGTACTAAGGGCTTTGCATGTGCTAGTTTATTTAATAGATACTTAGGACTTACCTTGTGCAAGTCCACAACTGGGCCTCCTGTTTTTCTAATATAAGCGTGATTTGCTATTATATTATCAAAAAAATCTGTTCTAGATTTTCCTAAAAACTGTCCATTAGATTGTTTAGAAAAGATATTATATATATCCTTTCCGTCTCCAGTAATAAATAGCTTAGAAATACTTTCATCTCCTCCAAAATCTTTGCCTCTAGCACGCCTAAGTCCGAGTAATTTAGCTAAAAAGGGTAAATTTTTATCTTTATGAAAATAGGCTTTATTAAGTAAATCTATTGGCATTCCGCCTTTATTCCAGTCTATGCCGCGTTCAGCAATACGAGTCATATCCTCTCTTAGAGTATTTATTGTGCTTCTAAAAAAATGATCGGCAGCCTCTTCTGATTTTAGATTATGTTGTAAAGCTCTAGTTCTTACTCTTTCTAATTGAATACCAAGATATTCTTTACGCCTCTCTTTGTACACTGCTCCTTTATCTTGCACTAAATCGGCAAAAGAGTTATTGGTTTGTTTATACCTAGATAGAGTATTTGTTATTTGAGTCCAGTATTTTTTTCGATTAGGTCCCCATGAATCTGCAAAGGCGCTTGCACTTGCTTTAGCTTTACTTGTATAGTGCCCCAGGGTTAATCCTCCTATTCTTTTTCCTAGGTATTCGCCAGACTGAAGCTTGCTAACGGCAGAAGTTACTCCTGTCTTTATGGGGTCAGGAAGAAATTCTCCAATTCTAGCTCCGATTGCTCCTTTAGCAACTCCAAATAATTTAGAACCGCCTCTAAAAACTCCATCAAATAAAAAGTATTCTGGAGCAAACTTAGCCATGCCAACTACATGGCCAGGAAGATTATACCATGCAGGGGTTTCCGCCTGAGTATATCCAGCATAGGTAGCCATGCCATAAAATAAAGGTAAATTTAAAGCTGTTTCTTTTAAATAATCAGCACCTATTTTATTAATTATTGGGCTAAAGTCAGACTTAATTAAAGACTGTACTCCATTTCTGCTAAAAAGCTCAGATCCTTTTGTAACGCCAGCATACTTTTTTAGATCCTGAAACTTTGAATATGCAGATAATTCTTGTTCTTTCCACTTAGTCTGGGTTGCAACAGCTATTCGATTAGAGGAATATCCATGGATAGAAGAAGCTAGAGGTTGAAGGCTTGATTTGGTTTTAGATAGAAAAGCAGTAATTGATCCGCCATGGTTATCTAAAGCATATCTAGAAGCCTTTCGTATATGTGCTTCTTTTCCAGCAACAGCTAAACTTTTAAATAAGGTTTTAGATGCCCCCTTAATGCCTTTTGTAGCTAGAGCTTGTCCAACAACAAAAAGTCCCAAACTAGACACAGCTTGCCATATACCTTTGCTTAGCGTAGAACTACTGTTTGGTTGGGGATCTATATAATCGTCGCGAGATTCAGCCATTTGTTTATTTAAGTTGGGATAAAGCGTCGCTTAGGGCATCATTTACCTGCTGTGCTTGTGTCGGATCTACTCCATATCCTTCTTTTATGGATATTTGTTTTTTTGCACTTCCGTCCCCTGAATCGAGAATTTTAATATCGGTTATTCTTTCTACAATAGCTGCTATCCTTAGCAGCTTAGTAGTAGGTAAGGATAAAAGTGTAAGAAGATCTAATGAAGGCAAAACGCGACATAGGAGCGAGGATAAAGCTATATTAAAGTTAGAGGCCACAGCGTCTTTAGCCCAGTCTCTAAGAGAATCTTTTACTTCTAGTAAAGATTCATCCGTTAGGCTTGACTTAGTCCATATCTCTTGTGATAGCCCTGTTAGGGATCCAGGACGTTTAAAGTCCGGAATGGCTGATAGAATTCCTAGCTGTGCTACAGTTTTGTCTATATCTACTTGTGTTTTCTTAGCCTTTAGATCCAGAATACTTTGTATTTCCCACGCAGATAGAGTTCTGTAGTAAATGGGAAAATTTTCTATGTACACAATATAGATTGGACCGTATTGTTCTTTCCACTTTATAATATCGTCCTTCATGTAATAGATATGTCACCTAAACTAGAAAGGGGCTGTGTATACACAGCCCCTTTCTAGAAGTTATAATCCAATAGTTATTATAGATTAAAGTTCAACACTTTCTCTGTCTTGTACGAATCCGGAAAATCTAGATACTTCTTGTGCTACTATTGTAACAGAGCCTCCAGGCTCGGCTGCCCAGTCTATACTTTCTGGCCATATAGAATAGGTATCAGCTATTTGTAGATCAACATCAAAATCTGCATCTCCACTAACAAGCCGTTCGTTAATTTCATTTTGGAAATCAACAAATTCTTCTCTACTCATCATACGTATTAAGTAAACAGTATTTGCAGCAAAGCATGCTTTTACTTTTCCATGCTTATCTTTCAATGTATCTATTTCTGTTTGTGAGGGACCGCCCTCTCCTAGAGGAAAGGTGTCAGGTATCACTGATTGTTTATCTGTCATGTTTAGAATCTCCTAAATAATTAGCTAATTAATTGTTAAAATTTACAAAATATATTAATACTAAGCAAGTCTTTTTCCAATAAACTGATATATGTCAGTAAGATTATCTGCTATAGGAGATAATGCTTGATTAATACTTAATATTTGTATCTCTTCTATGGTTTGATTTTTTATAGAGGTCTTATTAATATAAGTTCCATTTTTTAGAACGGGCGAGGTGGTCTCATAGGTGATTACTAGGTCCTGATCATCTTTTATATTATTATCAGGATCTTGGTTATGATTCAAGATAAGAGTTCCCTGCACCATAACATTAGTATCCATAAAAGCTTGTACATTCTCGCTTCCTTCTCCGTACAGGGGTCTACTATTATTATTTATTGCAAATTCTAAAGAAACTGCATCAAGAGGTTTAGGGCCCCCATTACTAACAAAAGTATTTATGCCTGAAAAGTATACCATATTAAGCGTTAATCTCGTTCTGCGGAAGTACTAGTCTTTCTTTCGCAAGAAAATTATAAACCTCTAATAACTGTCCTCCAGAAGGATCTATTACTTGTTGCTTAGCAGTAAGTATCATCCAATCTAATTTAAGAACAGATTTTTTAACATTAGAAACATATACTCCATTTTTTAGTTCTATTTCATTTTTTGTAAGACCTATATAAACATCAAGATAGTTTTTTGTTAATCCTTCATAAAAGAGGTCTGTTTTTATATCGGGGGCATTTGTTATTGAAAGATCTTCTAAATAAAAAAAATCTTGTATATCATAAGAAGAAGAAACTGGAGTAGAAAAAGTTCCTTGCACAAGTCGATTCCCTTTCATAACAGTATCCCAGCTTACTGATTTGTATCCATAAATTGGTAATTTCTGACTAGAGATAGAGTACTCAAAAGTGACTATTTCTAAAAGACTTGAGACGTCCTCAGTATTTATAATGAATACAGCAGAATCTGAGGAATTCCAATAAGGGCTATTAGTTAGTTTTGGAGTTTTAGGAACATTAAGCATTGTTTTGTATAATAATTCTTTTTGCCGAAGAGACAGCACTTGTTATATCAATAGCTTCTACTCCAGAATCTGAGGTAAGTAGGTTTCTAAAACCATCAGAGTCGTAGTTATTTGTAACTACCGACCAGCGTTGTGCATTATTATCGCTCTCCCATACTACATAGCCTGCTCTAGTGTAATCAGACTTTTCATGAGATATAGAGTAATCTACCCAAATTGGTTCTCCTGGAGAAAGAGAATAACTTTGATCAGTAATAGACGAGCCAAGTAATTTACCTGTAAGCCCTGTTGCTTTAATTTTCACGAAACCGTCTGTAGATCCTTTTATATCTGTTCCTTTAGCATAAGAAGTTGGATCCAACTCTAACATATTTGAGTTTCTAGTAGTCTCGTCTTCTGGATTTCTTCCCGTGCCTCCAAAGTCGCTAGTAGTAAATACAAAAATAGAATTAATTTTAAAACTAACATTTGGACTTGTAATATTAAAACGATATTCACTCCATTTATTTTCCAGTGTATAGTCTATTTTATATAGAATAGGTTCAAATATATAATAATCATAATTTAGAGGGACAGGTTTCCAAACTTCTTGATTTACTGTAACTTCAACATCTTCTGTGGATATTGGAAAATTACTAAAACGTATAATAGCATCCTGTGAATTATTCAACCAGTCTACTCCATTTAATTTTTGTGTTATGCCATTAGAGCTATGCCCCTGTCCCACTCTAATTAATTGGGCATCAATTCCTGTAGCCGCCGGTAGTCCAGAAAAAGTTGTGTAAGAGTCATAAGAAGCTCCTTCTTGATAGCCTGTTTCCATCTCACTGTCAGTAGCAAAGTCACGTCTTTCTGTGATAGGTGGGAATGTTAGAGCAGTCCCTGATTCATCTATATAATTTGGTGCTTGGAATAAATGAGGTAAGGTTGATTCTATTAAAGTGGAAAAAAGAGCCGTGTCCCAAGGAAGACCATTAGTTAGTATATCTGTATTAGTAGTGGAAGTTATTGAAAATGTTGTTAGAGGGCTTGGAATACCGTCTACTGGAGCAATTGGGTTAGATTCTTGTAAAGCAGCTTGTTGTAGAATTTCTTTTGAAAGCCCATCAGCAAGAGTAATATATTCTAGATTTAAGTTTAGTGGAGTCAGTTCTCTTATATACCCTGATAAACGATTATTATTTTTTGCTATATCAGAAATTTGCCACGCATTATTTATATCACCTGTTGTTGGATTATACTGAAATTCGTTATTTGTCCAATCGATAATTGCAAGACCGATCCCTGGCTGTAAATTTCCTGTAGTTCCAGCAACTGGATCTATTTCTGCAGGATCTGTTCCAGCCACTGATGTGACTCTATCCCCGTCTTCCCATTCTCCGTCTATATTTAGAAAAAATAGATTATACAGGCCCGGGGCAATATCATTTCCATCAGAGTTTTTAAGCGTCATGGTGCTGGGCGTATATTTTATAAATGTTCCAGGAACTTCTTCAAAAGGTTTTAAAATTGAATTTTCTGTCAGCTGGGCTGCTTGGTAAAATAATTCGTCATCAAGAAGAAAATGTGCGTTTAATTCAAGAGGAGTTTCTGGAATAGTAACCCCACTTAGCATATAAGAATTAGAGGCTCCTGGATTATAAACAGTTAAAAGATCGTTTAGCTCTATAGAGTAATAACCTTTTCCACTATAATTAATAACTATACTTTGATCTCGCATATGGATCTTATAATCAAAATATAGAGGAGAGTTTTCAGAAGTTAGATCCGAAGGACGATATGCTATTAAATCATAGTACTGATCTGCGCTGGGAACTATATTATAAGTAGGCACAGAATAAAATCCCGCAGAACTGTAAAATAATCCTAAGGTTACTTCTCTGTCTCCATACTCAAAAGGTACTTCTATAGCATGGCCACTTCCAACAGTTGACCAACTCTCTTGCACGCCTTCTGGATGATATACTAATAATTTTGTTCCTTCATCATTTTCGGTAAAATATCCTCGAGATGAATATTTTATATCAAATTGTACTAAATCTCCTGCAGGAACACCGGTGATTTCAATAATATCATAGCCATCCCCAGGTGCATTAAATATCCACATACGTTTATCCGGGGAATCTTCATCTCTATACCAAAAGCCTGTGGCTAAGTACCATACTTCAAGATCCATACTAATTTCAGAGTGCCCATACTCAATATCAATAGCTTGGGAATCGTTCCAATTAGACAAAGTCCCTATAGTTGGAAAATTAGGATCCCCGTCCGTAAGCATCTCTACTTTTGAAGTTGCTGTATTGTATTTATACTGTCCGGCGGCCGACCACTCATATGTTATTATTCCTGTAGTTAAATAATCTATTTCTATATTAAAGGAGGCGGGCAGGTCTTGAGAGATTGGATTCCCTATGCTGTATATAATGAGCTCGCCTTCTAATAATGTATAATGTTTTTCTGCGCTATATTGTATTTCCACAGTTAAGACTTCTCCCTCAGTATAGCTTCCAGGAGGGAATGCGCCGATAAAACCAGAATTAATTGAGTAATCAGTAGAACTTAGTTTAATTCCATTCATATAGATAGCATACACATTATAGAAACCTTCTAAGTTTGAAGTTGCTACCGAATACCCGTTATTTGAATCATAAGCATAGAATCCATAATAGGAGTAACAAGAGAGGCCAGCGCTAGTTAAGCCCGCCGAAGAATTCTCTATAGCATCAATTTCTGTCCAAGCATTATCGGTTAAGATATTTATATTGTTTACTTTTATTGTTTGTATGTGTTCATCTACACTTGTTGCATGAATTCCAGGAAGACCATTAATATTTTTAGTATAGTTATCCGATGAACCTCCGCTGAGCGTTTCCACATGTACAGGATATTGAAATTTATCAGCCGCAGTTATTGTTAGAGTTCGGATATTTCCAGAAACGTCTATTGACCAATCACTTGCGTCTAATTCTATCTTTGAGGCATTTCCATATAATTCTAAAAATATAGTATCTACTGGTTTGGGGTGGTCCGTACGCCATTGTTCTGAGATATTTAAAACGACAGGAGAAGTTCTGGATGTAATAATCTCAACAGCAGGATCTAAGCCTACAAAATTGTATTGAATTTCTTGAGATTCTTGATAAGTACTTCGTATCGTATTTCCTATAACATTTGCACTAGAGAAAGAACTATCATCAACATGTGTTAAGGAGGTTCCATTTATTGAAATATCTTTTAGATACTTGAACCAAGGAATTGTTTTGCTTAAAAATCCATTATTAGAAAACAGTACATAGCCGTCTAATGACATAGACGGATACGACATGCTTACTAAAGTCGATGCTTGTAATGCAAAATCCTCTCCAGACCAACTTCCAGTAAAAGAACCTCCTGCATCTGTGTCTACTGTTAAGGCTCCCGTATATAAGGAGCTAACGTAGTCATTATGAAAGTTTAACTTACTTCTTAATCGACGGAACGCTTGATTAGGATAAGTGGCTTTATAGGACAAGTCTGTAGCTAAAATCGTAGCAACAGTTAATGAATCAATTACAGGAGATTCTACAGAAACTTCTCCATCATCGTAATGCGGAAAAGCAGGCGCTCCTGTTAAAAGTGTTGGGCCTTTAGAAATAATAAATTTATCTCCCCCAGTATAGTGCTTATAACCATACCCGCTGTTGTCTAAGAACCACTCTGGAGAGCTATAGGTACTTTCAGAATACGGGAAAGTCGTATTGAGGCTAATATTAGCAGCATCTAAACTACCGTCACTCTGATCTAATACTAGAGTAGAGCCGCTATTTAAATCAGTAAATTCTATTTTTGTTATTGTTTCAAAATAATTTGTAGGAATAACTCCATCTATACTGATAAAGTTATGAAGCTTGTCAGGGAAATTTGTATTTACAGCTACCTCAACCGGGTCTATGGGAAATATACTTTCAAAGGGTACTGAAAGCTCATTGTTTGCAAATGTCCACCCAGGAGAAGTGACAGAGGAATGAGGTATAATTAAATCAGTCTCTGTTCCAAGGATCATAGTTTTAGCTTTAACCTCTTTAATAGGTTGTGTATCTTCTGTAGCAAAACTTGAAAAATGTAATTTATGTGACCCTGTGGAAGTAGGTTGAAAGATAATGGGGGAATAGGTCCCATCTCCGTTTCCAATAACATTTTGAGGAGGTAAATCTGTAATTGACCAGCCTTCTGGGTCAAGGACAGGCGGTAAAAAAGCTAGATCGGAAGGTGCGTAGTTTCTAGGAATAAACTCTGCAGTGTATAGATTGTTTCCAATAATATTACAAATAGGATCTCCATTTACGTTTAAAGTTAAATCAAACAAGGATCCCGGTATACTTAGGGTATTATAGCCATCTATATCATTTGGATCTACTTTTTCTATTTCTACATTGACTTGGGCGTCTACGTTAATTTGTAAAGGACTATTATCTGGAGAGGTTCCATTTACCATAGGAGGATAGAGCGCTACTTTATTAATAGTTAAAGTTTTAGTACTATCATTATAGGTATATACATTATTAGAGGAAGTTGTACTGCGTTCAATTGTTCTAGCGATTTCTTGCGAGTCGGCCCGAATCACTGTAACTTCTATCTTGTCCTGTAGAGCGTCAGCAACGTCTGGAATATTTATAGAAGATGTAATATCGGCGCCTGTTGTAAAGTTTACTCTATTAACGTGAAACCCGGAAAGTGCAGATGCTATAATAGTGAATGTAGTGTCATCTCCAAAAACAGTATTTTTTTGCTGTGCTGAATAACTCCAATCTTCGCTATCAGATGCTTTTTCTGTTACAATATTATTTGCTACGTTAACGGAATTTCTAGATTTAAGTTTTTGTTCCGGAGGGGTAGCTAAGAAAGAATCAACTAAACTTGAATACTTTATAACATTAGTATTTCCAATATAAATTCCATCCAATGCTTCAAAAATTAAAGAAGAAGGGATATCTAAATCTATTGGTATAGATAAGTTTTTATTTTTCCCGGTCTCAATTTGTACAATCTTAGGATTTTCTAAAAGTGCTCCAGTGAGAACATCATTATTTAAAACTAAGTTCCATTGGGAGTTTCCCGACGTTCCTTGATCTACAACACTATAATGAATCGTTGAGTCTAGTTTATATACATATCGATCTCCGGCATGAGCATCAGGGTAATAGAGTCCAGGATTATTAGCAGAGGAAAGTTCGTACCAATCGCCAGGATGATTTTCTTTATTATCAAACTCAAGCTTTGGAAGTAAGAATACGTCAAGTATTCTATCGGAGGTTTGATCTAGTGGAAAATTTAGTAAATCTGTAGTAATATTATTTAGATTAAAGGTATTAGAAGACGTTACTCCTGTGCCTCCTAATTCTTTTTGATAAGTGAAATCATAGACAAAACCAGGTAAATTAAGAGTCTTTTGTGCCAGTACTGCCGTTCCATTTATATCGATATAGTTAGTAAAACTTGCAGAAATATCAACTAAGTCATTATTGTCTAAATTAGCTGTAATTTTAGCAGGGGTGCTATTAGGAAAGGCTACTTGCCACCAGTCAACAAATCCTTTTAGTTGGGCTGTCCCGCTTATACTTATATCCTTGTTTGAAATTTCTATAGAAACTGCATGAGGGGAGTCGCTCCAATCAATCGCTGGCATATTTTTATTAATACTTTTTTTCATACTAATACTATTCATATATCCTTCTATATTAATAGTATCGTATTCTGGATTAGTATAATCTAAGGAAGCAAGATCAACAGAAATATTCGCCGCGTCCGGATCATCAGAAGCCATAGAAGGGGTCGTGGAGTTGGGGATATCTGCCATAGTTAAAGAATGCGGAGTTAAATAAGCATCTGATATTACAGGATCAGGTAATTTTACTGCAATCATTTTATTCATGGTATCCCAGTAAGAACTTTCTGGAGTGGAACTTTCCCAAAGATCATGTGCTGTTTTAAAAGAATTAAATTTTAGTGTATCTGAATAAATATCATGAACTACACTCTTTGATATTTCTTTAACTTTTGCTGGAACTGTTACCTTAATAGTCTTTATTTCAGTTTCCTTTCTCCATGGAATATTTAGTGGAGTAAACCCTATAGTATTCCATAAATTTCCTGAATCCTGAGTTAAGGTATACTCTGTATCTGGAACAATATACTCAGTGGGGATTAGAAAAGGAAAATATCTTTGTCCCTGGGAAATAGTAATATCAGATGAACTTGGGTTTCCTGTTACAGCATATACAGCGCTGGGTAGCATTAAATAATTTGAAGGGTGCTCTAATGGATTGTAGTTAATAACTCCTGTAATTCGCCTTCCTGAGGTATCCAAATTAGAGAGAGTTAATCCTAGATTTACACTCTGAGTTGCTGGATCAACAGACTCTATATAATAATACAAATCGCTAGAGTCTAGCTTAATATTTTCATAAATAGAATTTGTTGAAAAATCTGTAGCATTTCTTTCTGTGGTATTGGCATGGCCCGAAGCAACAGAGCTTATAGAAAGCGTAGACTGTGACGGAGACCATCCCGATAGCTTCGTGTTTAAACTCGCTATCTGGGAAGATACCATAATATTTTTTAAAATATTTAAATCTAGCAAGGAGGCTTCGTCTGTTTTTGTAGCAATTGTATCTATAGAGTCCTTTACTATTTTACTAGGATCCGTTTCATTAGGATCCGTTATATTTAGAGTTCCTGCTGAGGGCTGCGTAAATAGGGTTCCCGATGGAGCATCAGCTTTTGTCACTACTACATCTTGTACACTGTTAAATGGCGTTGGAGATGCAATATTAATGTCCAAAGAAGTTTGCGTTCCATCGTGTAATAAGAATACGGAATGAGGGGTATATAGATTAGAAATAGTACTTAAATTTCCGAAAATATCTCTTTTAGAAAAAGAAGAAGTAGTTAAGTTGCTATTAGATACATATAAGTCTGAGCCTTTATTTTCTTGAATTTCTTTTACTTCGTTTAAAGTCTCTTCCTCTCCAGTAGTTTGAACTTCTGCTGGTCTCTTATATGGAACAGCAGGCCCGACTGGAATAGAGATATCTTCTATAGGAGGTGTCAGGGCAGGTTCATCTTTAATAGGTTTTAGATATTCAATATCTTCTGCAACATATTGAAAGGTACTTTCTAAATAAGCTTCATCAGTTCCAGTTACCATTCCTTCGTCCGTGAGTCTAATGCTTTTAATCATAAGCCGAGAACCTGGGGCACGCGCAAAAGCTTCAGTAGATTTTCCTTTGTTAGGAAAAGTAGATCCTTTTAACTCTTCTGAAAAAATAAGCAAAAGATCAAATGGTGGAAGTTGATCAGATGTTTTATTCTCCATATTGGAGTATTGCTCAGAGCCTAGAGAAAATCCATAAATCGAATCAGATGTATTAGATGCGCGATCACTTAGGAGCTCAAAGAAGGCAGCTCTATCAAAGTTTATTACAACTATACTTCCAGCTATAGTTCTTGTCCCGGTAGTATACGAATGAGCAATAGATGACCCGAGCTTTCGTACTGGCATTTTATCTCTGTGGATAGAATAACTAATAGCTCCAAGATTAGAAAATGGAATAAAAGAGTTTGAATAAGTTTGTTGTGTATAGCTATTGTCAAGTGTATTTCCAAACTCATCAGTGACTGGTAAATTTGCAGCTTTTGCAAGTATATATGCAGACACATCCGCGCCTGAATAGACAACCTCTTTATTTTGTATTGCTGTTAGATTATGTTTCATATACTATATAAAGTAGACCGCAAGTTTGCGGTCTACTTTATTTCTAATTTACAGCATATTTTGTGCTGTTAATTAAATACCAAGGCTAGATTGAGCGTCTGCTATAATTGAATCCGAAGATCCACTTACACCAGCGTCTTCTACAGGTTGCCAGCTTATAATGTTTTTTGCAACATACGTAAACTGTGCTTCTTGGATACCATCATCAATAGAAACTCCTGCACCCTCGCTTATGATAGTGATATCATGTATACTCATTACCATTTGTTTACCAAATTCATTCATGCCATACAAGGTAGCAGTAAATGGAGGAACTTCATCAGCATAAACTGCTGATCTAGTATTCTCTGAGTTAAAAGGGTTAGTGTTAGTTCCTGCTGAATGATCCTGTCCGGGAGTGTAATGTTGATCTCGTCGGTACACTTCTGACATTTGTTGAATATCAAAAAGTGAACTTCTATCAAAAGCAGTCATTACTATTGAACCAGCAACGCCTCTCTTATTCTTCGAATAAGCAAGAGCATTAGGATCTCCCATTACAAAAACAGGACGAACCTCTCTATTAATTGACCAGGAAACTCCTTGAATATTTCCAATTTCAACATTTCCAAAAATCATTTTAATATCTGATCCAGAAAATGTAGTAACCATGTTTCCGCCTTGATCTAAATTTGATTGAAAAGCCATTATACTTTCCTCCTAAATTATATTAACTTATGGGTACTATTCCTCGATAGTTGTGCCTCTCTGTTACAAATTAGATATGTCATACTTCTATAAACAGAAAGCCCCATCAAATAGACGGGGCTTTCAATAGAACTGCAACTTAGCTTGATTATGCTAAGTCTTCTGCAGATAATTCTACATTATAATGAACATCTCGTAATTCAAACTGAGGCTGAAGTGTAAGAGGAATTGTTATTTTTCCCACAACACGTTCACCCGGTGTCATAGTAACGGGGGCTTTAAAACCTCTTAGTACTCGTGGTACAAGGCCTCCCCCAAGTTGAGCATTCAGGGTTGTTTGAAATGCTTGTAGTAATTCAGCGCTAGATACTTTACCAATAAAATCCTTAGCAACTTCTCTACAAATATCTAAAGCTTCTTGCAAAATCAGAACTGTCATTAAATTTTCATAGTCTGACCCTGCTTTTGCTAGAGACCGTGATTCAGATAATTTAATTTCTCCGCCCTTAAGTTGAGGTACAGATACTCTAGCGTCTGATAGTAAATCAATTTGCTGTGAGCCGCTTGAGAGATCTTTACCGCCGTAGGCCCATACTAAACCACTTACTCCAGGAAGAATATGTCTATAAATAGCTTCTTCTGTAGGCATAGAGGCTATTAATCCTGCAACTGCGCAGTTTAAGTTACCCGCATAGCGGCTAGATTGTCCTGTAAATATACCTTCACCGTCTACACAAAACATAAAGGGCTGATCTAAGCCAGCCAGCACTGTATTGCCTACTACGCTATTTAAGCGAGTAGTTACATCGTCTCGAAGTACTCTTCCACCAACTCCTGTTCCGGAGATAGCTTCAAAGCTAGTAATTCCAATCATTTCTCCATTAAAATTATCTAGAAATATAGACATTTGAGAAGCAAAGCTAGTTGCAACTTCATCGGCGTCGTTAACAGCAATATCCATAGTTACATCAACTATAGCCATTATATCAAAGAAATCAGAAATAAAATTATCGTAGGCTTTATCTAAACCTAAGTAAAGGTGGTTTGTAGCATACGTATCACCCGAAACATCCCAATCCGTTCCACCAGTTAATGAGTGGGGCGACTCTTCAACTCCTGCAAAGATTGAATTAGTTACAGTTTGAGTAGCTTCAATAGCTGTTGCAAACATAATTTCTTTTAATGAAATATCAGTATTTATTGCAGAAGCGAGAGCTTCCATATTCATACTGCCAGAAGAATAGTCAATCTTTGTGTTTAGTTTTGTTTTAGGATTATATACATATAAATATGTAGTATCTGTCCATACCTTAATATCATTATATAAAGTGCCTGGAAAAACTGCTTCAAGCTTAAATACATCAGCAGGATCCCCTCCTACATCATTCCATATTCTTGAAGCTGCGACAGTCAGTGCTGTTGAGCTATCTGAATATCCAACAACGCGCATACCGTATACGTCTGGAGCAGCTGTTCCAGAGGATTGCGCATCAAAACATTCTTTGATTCCTTTTGTTAGATTATATGCTCCAGCCCCAAAGGATCCGAATTTTTCGGCCGCATCTGAGGGTGAGGAAACCTTAACTGGAGTATTCAAGGGGCCATCGGTAGCATTACCCAAAATGACTACTCGTCTATTTCGTGGACCAGTTTCTTCGACTGCTCGTGTTAAATTATTGTCAAATAATTGTCTAGTTACTTTTGGGGTTGCCATAATTAGTTCTCCAAAATTTTAATATTTTTTATTACTAGTAGGCTCCTTGGCCTTTCGTATCTAAGTTATGTCAATCCACCTATTTATTCTGTGGAGTCTGATACTTTGATTTTAATTACATCTATTAAGTCTGCAGGAATGGCTGTGTGTCTTTCTAGGTCAACCGTATACTCCAAACTTCTTACATTAAATGTTTGATTTAACTTGTCTACTTCTTTATCTTTTAATCTTTGTCTGAATACTGTATAGTGAGATCCAAATAATCCCCCAAAGTGATCCATAAAAGCAAACTGAAACCAATCTGTTAATTCTTCCGCTTCTTGAGGATTTTTTGCAAATATATCAAATCTATAAAAAACTGTAAATCTCTGAGCATAAACTCTTAAAGCAGTGCCATCGTCTAAGTATACATCTTTTCTTAGACGAGGTTTAACTTCTCTAGTACCGGATTCCGGATTTGATTTGGGCTTTCCTCCTAAGTTAACGGGAAGCATTTTATCTATACTCCAGACTACTCCATTCTCTACTTGAAAGTCTGGATCTTTGCTAATAACCCAAGCTGGGTATGCTGCATCAAAACGAATGTCAGGTTTTAGCAAATGTAATACTTTTTCTAATCTTTGGATATATAATAATGGACTAGCATTGCCAGTTATATCCTCATTATTTATAGTCAGTGGCATATCTTCTCCTGATACGCCGTCATTATATAAAGTTATTTTTACTGCTCCGGGCATTAATAGTCTCCCATATGAGGCACAACTTGGACTAAATAAAAAGTTATTTTTCCTCTATATCCTCTTTTAGTATCTATTTCTTGGATTTCAAAAGCTTCAACGTGGTCTGCGCTGTAAATAGTTTTACTATCAACACTACCACCGTTCCATTCATAGTCTACTTCAATAAGGACGTCTCCGCGTTTGGGTTTGACAGAGCTTTCTAAGTAAATTTTAGAGGCATTAATACTTATACCTACAGTACCTCTTACAGACATAGGTGCTTGTCTAGTACGCACTACTTCATCGCTATAGGTCCATTTTGGCCCACCAGCACTTGCGCCTGTGGCCTCGTCATAGAACTCAGTCTTGTCCCCTACATTGTATCTTCTATAGAGGGAATAATGACCCCAATTTTTAAAGGCTTGGTCTACCTTATTTTCTGCGGGAGAGCTATTATTAATATAAGACCATATTTTTAAACCCATAATTATCCACCTTTAGATAAGGCTCTAGAGTTAAATAGAGTATTGCTGTTAACACTTCCTCCAGTAACTACTCCCTTAGTCTGCACAGGTAGACTTTGATGTCTATGATCTGTATAAGGATCCGCCGAAGAGTCCCCCTTTTTAAGTGCATTCTCTAAAGCAATAATTTTTAAATCTATAGCTTTTATGCTGTCTTGTAGGTACCTGGATAAATCTTTTCCAGACATTTTAAAATCCCCAATAGAGAAGTTACTTGAAGCTCCTGCAGGATCAGTAAGATAAGTGTTGAGAATGTCTCGCTTAGTTCTAGCTTGGACATACTCTGCTATCCTAGTTGGAAGCATTGCGTAATCCAGTGCACCCTTCCATAGTTGTTCAGCCGTTATACTATGTCTATATATTAAAAGAGCTAGGGTAAAATCATCATATTGCTGCACAAAGGGACCGATTTCCAATTTTGTTTCTTCTATCGATGTGAAAAAAGGCCATAACAATCCCATGAATGATATTGGATCCACAGCATCATTGAATGGAGTAGAAAAAGAAACTTCAAATATTTTGTTAACATCAAAATCTAATGCAATATTTCCATTAGAATCAGAAGTTTTATTAATACAGGCGATACCGTCAGTAGTTATAGTATCTTCCCCAAGCACCATAAGCTTAGTTATATCTATACTGGCTTCATCAATTTTAGAGGTAAGAAACAGTTCTGAACCAATAGCATCCGATGAAAAATTATCGGCCCAATTAGAATTTATATTTAAAGAAAGACCTAAAGGATGTCTAACTTCTACAGAGCATACTACATTTTTATCAGTATCAGTAGGAGCAGTTTCGTCCTCTGGTAGTCTTCCATTAAATTTAGCTATAACGCTTCCAGTTCCATATTGCATTATAGACTCGTCCAAGGGCATACTAGATATTAAGTATAGACTGGGAGGTATTGCTGGAAGTTCTGTTGTATCTTCTGGAACACTGGGACCCGCTCCAGAAGGAAGAGTTTCAGATAAAAAAGAAGTTGAATAGCTATATTGTAAGGTCTCTCCATTAATAGAGCGAATTCCATACCTACCTTTTGGTAGATATAAAGTATAATTGCCTCCAGATAGTAAATCTGAAGCGGGATCTATTTTTATATAAGTAGGGTTTCCTGATCCATCATTAACAACTATTACACTAGAAATATCTACAGGAGTTTCATTTCCCCCATCGGATAAAGTTCTGAATAAGGATACCGTATATGAAAGAACTGACGCACTTGCTATATCGTCTGAAAATGCTAGATAGATATCAGCCCCATTGGGAATTATAGAACCGGCCTCTATAGTCTGTTTAGTGGAGGCATCATCATAATAAAATGCAGACGTTACGTTAAAAGCCATTATTTCTTGTCCTTTTTAGGTTCTTTTGATTTATCTGGAAGTTCTGTTGGTCTCTTTAAACCCCTTTTCTTAGTCTTTCCCCTAGGAAATAGTTTAGACATTAGACAGCAAAACGAAGTGGTTTAGAGTCCTTTACTACGGGTTCGCGTTCTTCCTGAACAGAGCTTATTCCTGTTTTAATTCCTAGGTCTAACATAACATCTGAAATATAATCTATAACACCTGCTCTTGGGGCCATTGCTGGGTTATGTCCGCCTCTTTCTACTTTATAAATTGCTTGAGCTAACTTTATTTTTTCGTTTTTATTATCAATAGTAGAAAATATTTGAGAAAAAACAGCTACTGCTTTTTTTGGAGTATCTGCGAGTACTTTAAATGCTTGTTTTTCTAGAGGATTTGTAGTTTTATAATCCAAAGTTCTACCTGTAAAAGATGGAGTTTTCATAGCTTTAGAGGGATCTGGAGATTCTGTCCATTCAAAAGACCCAGTAGATTCTGAAACAGGAGCTTCTCTATTATATAGAGAGCTTTTTGGCTTTTCAGAAGGTTTATTAATAAATTCTAGTAAACCTTTTGCTACAGCTTTGTTTACAGCAGTGTAGGAATCCGCTGGAACTTTGCTAGTTTCACAATAGCCTTTCTGGCCGCCTAATTCTGTTATATTAAACCCAGACTCGTCTCTCCAGGTTACGTTTCCTGCAGTAAGTCTTACATATTTTTTTTTGCTTAGTTGTTCGATTTTTTGATCATTTAATTCTGACATATTCTTTTTTCCTATATAATTGATATTGTTATTATTAAGTACTTAGGGGGAACTAGATAGTTCCCCCTAAGTTAGCATTCGCTAGATTAAACTACCTTAGCTTACAATAGTAGCTGATGGAGTTTCATTAGCAAGAGTTACTTGATTTACATTATCGAAGACGTGATTGTCTGCAATAACCATATCACGAGCAACAGCAACACCTTTACCTTGTGACAGTAAAGCCATTCCCCAGCGTTCTTTGATTTTCATAGCACGCATATCGACTTCTGGATCTCTCCATTCGTCAATAGATACGCCCTCTTTAGTCATCAAAAGACCACAGTTTTGAGAATCAGCCATAATCACATCGGCCACTTTCACAGACCCGCCACTAGCAGTTGCTGTACGATATCCCACGTGAGGGGAAACGATAACCTTCAAAGGAGAAGGTAGATAACGAGGTGCAATATTGAAAGATGCGCCTAAAGGATTAAGGGATTGTGTAAACGGATTGGGACCAGCAACTTGTGCTGCTGATAAGCTATTAAAGTCATTCCCAGTTGGGTCCGGCTGATAGCCTAATTGTCCAAAACTAGAGCCAAATGTAGAGGCTCCAGATCCTGCTGGTACACGATTAGTCGAAATAACGCCATTAGAGAACAAAATTTCTCTTGTTTTTGGATCGTTCATAAAAACTTTCCAAGCTAAAGGGTTAATAATCAACGAATCGTAATTAAATCCACGCAAGTATCCATATACCCACATATCAAAAATATCATTAATAGTCATAGAACCATTAAAGGCACCATCTATGCCTCGGCCGTTAGTATAGCCAAGTTCGCTGTCGCTTGCAGTAGCAGCAGAGTTGTCGAACACAGTAATACCCATGTCGTTCATGAGTGCAATACCGTATTCCTCTTTATGACGTGCCAAAGCACGTCCAGCCATATTCAGCCACATGCCAAATACGTCAAACAGGTTATCATCTAACACTTCTTGAGTGACACGAAGTTTCAAGCCATGTTTATTGATACCAAGCTGCATAATGAAGCCTTCTCCATATGAGAAGTCAGCTTCAGGATATTCCTGTCCTTCAGGAATTTCAGCTGCGTGAAATGCGCCAACAGAGCCAATTTCAACTGAGCGCCCCGGCCCTTCATAAGAAATCTGTTTGAATAGATTTGGAATAACCAAGAGTTCAGGTTCAATAGCTTCTTGAACTAAGCGAGTTACAGTTGTTCCAATATAGCGAGTCAAATCCTCTGTAAAGAAAGCATCTTTAAAATCGTCGATTCCTTCACCTTGCATTTGTCTATCAATATTAAAAACATCTTTAAACTCGAAGTGTAGTTGCAGTTTGTCTCTATCTTCAGTCTCGACACCCACCATACCGTTGTTGGTAAAGATGTCATAAATCAACTTCTGAGCTTGAGCCTGCTTTGATGTTCTTTTTGTTACTTTCATTTGTATTTATCTCCAATTAAAAGCATGTCAAAAGCAGACTCTCTCAAAGGAGTTCTGTTATTATAAAAATTTAACACAGATTAATCTATGTTAAACATTAATTTGGATCCAAGCTTCACCAAAAACACCGGCGTCAGCCAATGCTTTAATTTTTGAAGCTGGGTCATCTGTTCCAAAATCATAAGACGCACCGTTTAATGCTGTGTACGCGAAGTCATATAAGAATTGTGGAACACCTTTAGTACCGGTTCCAGCCACTCTAAAAGCGCCTTCTGGTTCGTAAGGATTCTGAACTGTATCCAAAAGATCTTTAGGAAAACGATAGTCAATGCCCATGAGACGTCCAACTTTTTGCTCGGAGCCTTGTCCAGATTTTTTAGATTGAAAGTTACCATAAAAGTCAGCAGAGACTTCCATACCAGCTTGTCCTTCCGAATCCCCATTATATGATAAGAAAGAATATTTCTTTTCACATGCTACATAACCAGCACCTGTTTCAGCAGCCACTGGAGAAGCATAACCAAGTACATCGGGAGTATCTACAACAGTATCTGCTACAAATACACCTAAAGAAGCATCATTCCATGCATCAATATCGATTGCAGGAAGTTTGATTAACTGACGAGCCATAACTCCCCAGTTTTTGTTACGCATATCATAGTTCAAGTTATCTCCACGGATATCTTGATATACATCATGCTCAACAACACCAATAGGTCCGTGAGCAGATCCTTGAGCAAAAGCTCCCATTGTATGAGAGTAACCTCCGCTTGAAGGTGCCATTAGTGCTAAAACTCCACGACCGACACCATAAAAATCATCGTCGGAGGTAAAGAATGCACCATCATTGCCGGTAATTGCAGTTACAATACGACCTTTGGGAATAACAACATAATCTTGAGTATTGGTATCTTGAAACTTGGTAGCAAGTTCTGCATAAGGCTGCATTGCAAATGCTGGACGTACTCCATCAGATTGACTGATATTTGGACGTCCTGCAGATAATGAGTATTTGAGTGGTGAGCGTTTTAATGCTCGTGTTCTGCCCGACTGGGCAGTGAAATTAAGTTTAGCCATTTTATTGGTCTCCTAATTTATTTAGATTTAAAGTAAGATGTGATAACTTTTTTAGTATCGCTCATTGGCTTTTCGTTATCATTTAAGCCCTCGGGCTTATCTTCAGAAATTGTTTCCTTATTAAGAGCCTCACTAGGAACATTAACGAATGCATCTAGCATGTCTTTATCAAGTTCTTTATATAAGTCTCTTAATTCATCAATATTTTTATCTGCTAAAGAGGCTTTATAAGCATCTTTAGAGCTTTCAATATTTTCTAAATCAATTTCTGATTTACGAAGAGCAGTAACGCTGTGTACGATAGAATCTATAAGAATATTCTTAACTTCTTCTATCTCTTTCTTGCTCTGTTCTTCGTCTTTTGTGTTTTGTTCTTCTCCATCTGTATCGGCGTTAGTCTCTTTATTAGTGTCTTCCTGTTCGGAAGCGGCTAATTCAGAATCTTTTTCCTCTGATTTAGAGGAGTCGTCGAGAGAAACAGCAACACTAGCTTCTTCATAACCAGTCTTGTATCCATCTTTAAAAGATTCATCTTTAACAGATTCCATATAAGAATCCATTCCATCAATCTTTAAAGCTTCAACAAGATCAGCGGGAGAATTCTTGTCTGTGTCTTCATTGTTTTTAGCAGCATCTTCAGCATCATTACCTTCTTCAGCTTTTTGCAAAAGGGTTTTGATTGCTTCTAGGAAAGCCTGCTTAACGTCGTCGGATATTTTGCTGTTATTTTCTATTAATAATTTAATACGTTCTACTTTTTCTGTAGAAGCACCATCAATAGTTTTATTTAGTTTTTCCAGCGTAAGATCATTTAGTTGTTTCATTGCTTCATTTCCTATAAGTAATGTTATATCGGTTAGTTCCGTATCAATAGACTCAAATATGGAGCTATATTGATATCGCTCAAAGGCGTTGTTATTATACTGATGCTGCTTTAAAACGGCATCGTAATAATTTTTTATTTCTTCTTTACTTGTTTTTTCTTTTAAAGCCTCTAAATCATTTAAAGAGGTAAATACTCCTTCTTCGGATTCAAAATCATTTAGATCGTCAGGCCAATCTACTAACTTATGGATATGGTTTGCATTAGACTTTAGTATTTTATTATTTACTACTTCGTGGCTATGCCCGTCTACATAACTTGCATGCCCGTTTCCAGCAGCATTTATATATACTACATGTCTATGATCATTTTTATAATCTAAAAGCATTTTTGTGTGAACTACTTCTATCTTGTCTTTTCCAATTTGATGATCATGACTTTCTTCCGTACCCCTTATGATAGTTGGTAGTATTTTTCCATCAACAACACTATGAGAATGATCTAGAACCCAATCAGTATAACCATTCTTTAGTTCATCTTCATAGTAAACTACGTGGGAATGTTTAATGGCCAAACCCCCTAACTCATCTGAACTAAGATATGCATCTTGATCTCTGCAGCATTCAGTCATATAGTCTTTTGGAGTTACAATCGGTTCTGTTGGTTTTTTTTCTTTCAATTCTTGGGAATTTTCATTATCCTCAAGTTTTGTACAGTCTTCCGATTCTTTTATTTTTTGTAATTCTTTTTTTTCTAATTTTGCTAATATAATATCTTCATCATATAATAATCCTTTTTGATCAATATAGGTCTGTTTATTATATTTAACAGCTTTCCACAAAACTTTATTAGCAACTAATAATTCAGCTAATATATCACAAGCATCTAAAAAAGTCTCGCTGGCATAATTAACTTCCGAGTCAATAAATACCATGCTTTTTTGAACTTGACAAGAGTCTCCTTTACAGGGAGATGCAGGGTTTTCACCATCAATCATAGAAACACCTGTTATTTGGGCAGCAGTAGTTCCATCATTATCAGCAGGAGTATTTACAATAGACACTTCTTTATAGTCTAAAGCTCCTACAATCCAAAAACACTGTTTTTCTATACCATCCTCGTCTTCATAGACCCTTCCTCTACTATGACCGCAATAATCTTCTATATTTAAATTAATATTACATATAGAACACTTTGTAAAATTATAGTCAGCGATAGCATCTTTTAGAGGTGCTCCGTGGGTGGATACAGTTAGGTATCTACCATCTATTATTTTCTCTATTGCATCCTTATCAGTTACTAGTACGTCTAGTTGAGTAAATCCCTTGCCATCCGCAGAATCAATAAAACGAGCTGCTTGAACTCTACCTAAGGGTTCACTGTCTAAGTCGTGATTCTTTAAAAATGGTTTTGGGAAAGGGGAAGTCCAAACATCTTTAGATACAGCATATCGCATAGCATCTGTATCATAATGAAAGAAATTTTTATTTCTATAACCCGAATGAGTTGCATCCAACATAATTAAAATAGAAGTAGGTAAACTATTTTTAGTACCTTCAGCTAAAGTAAAATCTGTTGAAATAGAGCTCTCGCTATGGTCTTCAAAATTATGTAATAGTTTATTCATGTATATTCTCCACTAAAAGTTCAGGAAATTGGGACAGGCCCTCTGTTATATTTTTACACCTAGGGCATTTAACTTCAACACTTGATCCTGGAATAATTTTTGCTAAAAGTTTATTACACACAGTAGTCGCTCCCCATTTTTCTGATTTTTTCTCATCGATAAGTTGGCATCTTAATTCCACTAAATTAGTTGGAACACAGTTGGCTCTAATATTAATAGAAGAGCATCCTCTTTTTTGGCATTTAATTTCGGCTGCATAAGGTTTTTCTTGATCTGCATACTTGCATAATAAAGATCCACATTGGGGACATCTAAACTCCAAATATTCGTGTTCCATTAAGCATCCTTTGTAATTTGTGCTTCTAGTGCGTCAAAGACAATTCCAATCGTATCATTTAAGTTAGCATTAGTTGAGTGTCTTCGTAACATAATTTTCATAGTAGTTATGTCATACGGGTCCAACTTAGACCCGGTAATTAATGTATCAAGCTCCCCAGAACTTTTCGTCCCTAAAGCCTCATTCCATAGTTTTTTATAATAATCTTTTTTTATGTTAGGCTTTGCTAACTGAGTGCCGTGCTGGTTAGTTGGGCGTGAATTATTATTACTAGAGTTTTCGCCGGGCGCCGCAAGGTTAGAAGCACCAGCTTCAGCTAGTGGAATTTGAACATTTTTAAGATACAGATTATCCTCAGCTATAAGAATATCTCTTCCTAATTCTTTTCTAAGCTCATCTTCTGTAATAGCATTATTAATATATAGATTAAGTTGGTGGGCCTCACGTTTAATTTTTTCAGTTAAATCAACTTCAGGAATAGATAAATAAACCATATTATCATCATTTAATGTAAACTCAGTGTATCCAGATTCATATAATAGCTCACGGACTATATAAAATTCTATGGAGTTTTTTAAGATTCTTTGATATTTTGCGGAAGTGCTTTGCATTTCAGAACTAATTACTTGGGCGGTGGCCCTGTTCGCAGAGTCTCCATCTCCCATTGCAACACCGGACATTCCTAATCCTGCTAATATTCTAGCTCTAAAATAATCTAGAGAGGCGGTTAATATATTATTTGCATTTGTTGCTTTAGCAATATCATCCACAGTTACTCTTTCGGTTGTTACTAGAACACCGTCTCCTGTTAAACTTTGAATGGTTCCAGCAAGATCATCTACTTGATCCTGAGTACCGGGTTGATCCTTACTACCGACCTTAGCGTGAAGTTTTGGAATTGCTACTTTTATAGACTCTAACAATGAAAGTTCTTCTAACTCTCTTAGAGCCTCCATGTCCGCTATTACTGGAACAGACATAGGCATTGCAAAGAAGAACATAGATGGAGTAGCACTTCTATCTTTTATATGAACAATATTGTATGTACTCCACTCGGGAGAAGCTGTTTCTTTAGTTTTATTGTTTATTAATCTAGAAAAAGAACTTTGTACTGCAGTTTTGCTCAAATTCTGGCCGATGATTTGTTTCCATTTTTTTACATTACCGTAGTTATCTCTATCTACTTGAATAGTGCTTGGATCAGCTACTTGATATCCTGCTACAGGCACTCTTGTGAATCCATCAAATGTTTTTCTTTCTTTTCCTCCAGATGCTTTTCTATTTCGTTGCTTAGTTATTATAGCATTTGAATATAAAACCATATTAAAAGATATTTCATCGAATAGCTCAGAAGTAGGTTTATTGGTTACAATTGCAATTTGATTAAATCTTTTTCTTATATACTCAACTGTGTTTGGATTATTGCCTATAAATTCCCAAGAATGTTTTCTTATTTGTTCTACATATTTTTCAACAGAGCGTCTAAAGATAGATTCATTAGTAAAAGCTAATTGAATTTTTTTAAAGTCCCACTCAGGAGTAACGTATATTCCTCTATTCCCTCCTCCAATAACGCTCAATACCTTTGACTTTAGATTTTTAAGAATATTGGAAATACTATTAGAGCGCGTAGATTGGTCTACAATTTTAGCACTAGGCTCCCCTTGAATACTTTGATTTCTTTTTACTAAGATTTTATCAATTCTTTGTTCAAGAGTTTTTCTATTACCAAAGAATGGAAAATTAAATTTAGCCATTATATTTCTAATCCTACGTTATTAAGAGCATTTTTAAGATCCTGGACCTCGTCTACTCCTAAAGCTTTTAAACATTCTCCTCGCTTAGCTTTACTTAAAGCCTCATTAGCTTCTTGTTTAGTTAAACCCATATATTGTGTGAAAAATTTAGCAACATCATCGTCCTTATGTCCTATTAGTAATGAAATAGGATCTATCTTCTCACCAGTTATGTCAACCTGGCGGGATATTTCAGACAGGGGGGAGTATGTGGAGCCTTCTTTAGATCCGACTGATCCCCCATAGGGAACGCCTGTACTTTGACTTCTTCCACTGCCTCTAGTGGCGCCAGTTGTATATCTTTTTCCTAGAGTAGAAGTGTCAGAAGAGCCGTCAGTAGTTTCATTTAATATTTCAGAACTTGAAGCTCCTCCTCTATCGTCCTCAAATCTATCCGGTCTATGGGTAGCACATACCATGAAGGCTTGCGCATTTAAATCTATTAACCACTCTATTATATCTATAGAGGCGTTTAATTTTGGTAACCAGGGGTGGGAGTCAATAGTAGAATTAGAGTCAGCTCCCTCCATAGCTATTTCCTTTGATTTATTAATGGTATATTCTTGCATTCTAGAGATTAGTTCTCTAACCTGCTTAGCCCATCCATCTGGCCCAAATAATGCAGTTATCATTCCCATAAAAAGTTGTTCCCAGGGGAGACACCTATTAACTGTTGTGGGATTCTTGGATGCTTCAATTCTTTCTTTTCCCCATTGTACTGCTTGTTCATACAAATGTTCCTGAATTGTATTTAACATTGTTGTTAACATTATTGTTATAGAGGTATGCATTATAGCAACTACATTAAAACAGCCAGCATTCCAGTTTAAAGACAAAGAGTTTCCACTTAAAAGAGGAAGCATAGAATTTAAGATTGCATGTAATTGTCGTAACCAGACTCTTTGTTCTTGTAAAAACATCTCTATATGTTGTATGGATAGATTAGGATTTTCTAAAATATCATCAAGAGAGATGGGGGTTCCATTATTATAGGCCTCTTGATATTCAGAGTCAGAATTATATCTATTTCTAAGAATAATATTTCCTGCCTCGTCCACTCTATATATTTTTATATTATCTGCAACTCCTTCTATTTTAGAACTGCGCAGAAGTTCATAAAAAATACAACAGTAAAATTCCTTAGTTCCCAGGCTATCTATCGAAGAACCAATAGCATCTCCTACTCCATTAAGCATGTCAGATATTCCGTTAGCTCCGTGGTAGGATATTCCTGCAGTCAGGTTTGCCAAATAACCATCAATATCTGCTTCTTCCAACGTAACATAGCGCCCAATCATTATAGAAAAAGCATCTCTAGAAGAATCATCTAAAGCTATAGGAACAAGAGCATTCCATTCTTTCTTAAATTCCTGTAAATTCTCTTCTTTAAAATATATAGTTAGAGTTGTATTTTCAAGGGAAATAGAATCTACTTCTATTGAACGTACTGCTTTTTTATTTTTTCCTTTTTGATGCAAAATAGTTAAACGCTCGTCATAGGATAGATCAAAATCAAAGCCTATTTTAGGAAATCCCAGATAGATCTTTTTTCCTCTATCTAATTCTTCCTCAGCTAGCTTAAAACTATTTAAGTTTTCCCATTTCTTTAGATCACTTTTATATTTAATGCCTCCTCCAACATCCTTATATTTTTCATCATTACTCTTTGGTCTTTCTTGATAGTAAAATTTAATAGCAGCTGCTTCTGGATTAATCCAAGTAATTTCTTTTTTTCCATCCAGCCTAAGTTCTTTATTTAGAGATTCTATTTTTGATTTTTCTAACCTATCTCCGCCCTTACTGCCTGAGTCTCCTGGATTATCTATCATTAGCAAACTATTGAAAGCATCGCCATTTATTAAGGTTCTAAGGTCCTTAAATTTAATAGAAAGGAAGGATCCTTTATGATTAGAGATAGGATTTAGGGGATAAAGAGAATTAGCGACATTTCTAATTTGGTCTGACATTCTAGCAGTAAGTGCCTTCCAAGCGTCACTAGGGTTTCCTTCTCCTTTAGTATCTTTATCCTTATTTCCTCGTAAAGCGGATATAGGATCTCTCCAATCTGTATGCTCTCTACCTTGTTTATTAGTTAACTGTTCAACTCTGTTGAACATCTGACTTAATTCTTGTTTAAAGGCTTCATCTACGTCCTTTCCAATTTCCGTAGATAACGTGTCCCACCATTTAGAAGATCCAACTAAATCTGTATGCTCTGGCATTACAAGTTCCTCCGTCTATTGCTTCCGGACAACGTTCTAGTTCTATGGGAAAATCCACGCTTAGTTGTTCCTCTATTGCCAATCTTTTCTGGAGCCCCTTCCTTATTTAATTCATATTCAGCAGGCTCTCCTCTTCCAGCCCAATTTCCATGATCGTACAGTAAGGAGCCATTTAGTGAGGAGACTTTAGGAACATCTAAAATTTTTTCTAGATTAGAACGCCATCCTCCCTTTGCAAAAGCTAATTCAAGTCCTGGAACATTATCAGCAGAAACATCCATATCTCTTTTGTAAAAGACAGAGGTATCCAGCATATAACCATAAGCAGCCAACATAGTTGCATCTAACCTGTGATCCAGCCCGTCTCTAACCGTTGAACCATACACTTCTCCATGTTTACCAATTCTTTCAACTACATATCCTCTCATTTGTCCAATAAGTTTAGTCTCATCATTTTCAACAACCGTGCCTTTTAAATCTACTGCAGGAATAATTAACTGACCGCTCTCATTTAAAAGTTGCATATTTTTAACCATTGTATTTTTAGTAGGAGCTTTTCTAGCAACTCCTGTAATTTTATCTATTATATCAGTAGTACCTCCCATATCCACAGATGACATTCTTTCTAACATATAAGACATATTAGTACATTTTGTTCCCATAGGCCCTTCGCCTCTATCTATAGATAATCGAAGCATTTCGTAGTTCGCTTCCCCGTGCCCGCGATCAAAGATCATTTTGTGAAATTTAAATTTTTTCATTAATTTTAAAATAAACTCAACAGAGCCCATATTTGTATAGTCTGCAGGGTCTATTGAGTCAGCATAAAAAACTCGTAAAGAATTTGTTTTTTCAACCTTGTTTATCAACCCGCCGTCTATAGTTTTCCACTCTCCATCATTATAAGGTAATACATAATCTGGCGTATTCATATACTCTAAAACCACAGCTTGTACTCCAAATCTAGATTCATTCCAATCAACTCCTAAGATATATAAATTATCTGGATTATACTTTAGTGATGAGTAGGAATATACATATAAATTAGAGTCAATAAAATTATTCTTAAAAACACCTTCAGCTGCTGTACCAAATTGGGCTAAATATTCATGTTCATATTGAGTTCTAGAAGTTACTACTTTAAGTTCAGCCTCTCTATCTTTATTCCACTCAGGGCTCACCATAGATGGAAAAAAATGTTCCATAAATCCTAGTTCTTTTTTTTGCTTAACTATATTATAAAAATATTCACGCTTCCCTGATGGGGTTCCAGAAACAGTGATAGTAGTGTCTTTATAAGTGGTAGATATAGGAAGAACAGCTTCAACTAAAGCATCATTAGTTAGAGAATCAACTTCATCGATGTATAAATCATTGGCAGAGTTATGTACTAAAAAACCTCCAGGAGCTATTCCTCTAACTTTATGTCCAGAGGTTATAGAGGGTCCAGTAGCTACAGCCCCTTTTGTACTTTTGCTTTCATTAAAAGCGACAAAGTTATGAGAAGGTTCTACTGTCAAATCAAAGGTTCTTTTTTTATTAGGAAGTTTTGTAATTCTTTTAACTCTAGTCCAATAGGCTTTTCCAGTAGGATGAATTACTGATATAAAGTCTGCTTCTCTGTCCACTTTCTCTTGAGTATATAGATCCTCTACGGGCCACCATCCTCTTCCCATTGTCATTACTTTATGATTTCCCGTTGCCTTTAGATAACGCTCAGATGCAGTTTCTATTTCATAAATATTTTTAATTCCATTATCATGTACTGCCTCTACCGTTCCAATAATAGATTTTTCTTTTTTTAAATCTATTGATAATACTTTATCTCCCACTTTAATTTTATCAATCTCAATTGAGGTTCCATCCATTTTAACAATCTTAGTATCTCTCGGTAGGCATTTTCCACGAACTGCATTATTTCCAACATATCCCATAATAACAGAATTGTTTTTAAACCAAATTTCATAAGGTCGCATTCGTGTTCTTGCAATAGAGTTTGAGATATCAGGTGAATCCTTTGTCATTCTATTTATAAGATTAAATAATGTTTGCACTTGGGAATCATATCCAGCAGTGATTAAAATTTCACGATCACTGTGGGTAAAAGCTTTCCATATCATTTCTATAGCCAAGTTTACAGTTTTTCCAGTACGTCTTCCTAGCCTTAAAACTCTTTTCTGAGTTCTATCTCTTAATATTTTCTTTTGATAGGATCTAAGTATAAGAGGTTTCTTTGGATCAGAAGGAGACCGTAAATACATTTCAGCAAAGTAAACAGGATCACTAAGAATCTGCGCCTCCAGTAAGTCCTCTTTGTTTAATGACTGTTCAGACATAAGAAACTTCCTATCAATACATTGGGTGTTGGTTTATCAAAAATTAATTTAATAGGATCATTATTACTTTTTCCAGAATATCTTAAATTCTCATAACGAATAGGGTCATTTGATTTTCCTTTTATTCGAAGAGTTCCATGTTCTGCTAATGGACTTGCTATACTATGTCCATTGGCTCTGATGCCTAAACGGCTCAATAAAAATATCAATAAATCTTTACTAGATGAGGTTAGGTGCTTTATTATTTTACTATCCAGAAAAGAACTTATTATATATTCTAAATCTTTATGTGCTAATTTAGAATAAGAGCGAGCAACATTCAGTTTAGTATAAGAGTTGGGTCTTTTATGTTGAAATAAATAAAAAGAGTTTTTAAGAAGCTCTAGTTCTTCATTACTATACTTTAAATCTCCAAAAATTGGGAGATTTCCTAAAACAGAAACTTGAGTTTTATGATGCTGACCTGGTAGCGAAACACTTTCTATATTTTTTATTTTGGAATAATTTACTGTATCATAATCTTTTACAGGATTTCCAACAAAATCAGTATTAAATGGACAGACAATAAGTCTTCCATGCGCAGAAATAAATTTATGTAGTTGCTGATTTGAGCTTTCTACTTTTTTTATATTAATCCCTTGGTAATTATTCCCATCCCACCATAGGATAGATTTATTTTTAGAGCCCATTGCCTCTATTAATTCTCCCGTGACTGTTAAAAGAAGTTGCTTTGAAGAAACTACCATACTTTCTTTTTAGGATATTTTTTTCTTAGAGAAGGTTTTACATAAAAGGCTCTGTAGTGTACTTCCTCCATTATTCCAGTTTTACGGATTTGTCTACTAAATCTTTTAATCATAGATTCTATTGATTCATTTTTTCTTTTTTCTACGTATATACTCATTACTACCTCAAATGGTTATAAGATGCTTCATTCCCCATTAATCTGTTTCGGGGGTTAATTTTTGCTCCGTAAGAAGCTTGAATGGCTCTTTGACGTTCTGTTGCTGCGGCTGATGATATCATAGCTGCTGGAATTCGGCCATAACCAAATTCTAGTCCTTGTCTTTCTTCAAGCCATTGATTTAAAGTGAGAGCCAACTCGCCGACTCCGCGCGCAGCAGTTGTACCAATAGCAGTAGACACTCCAGAAAAAATCTGCCAATAAGTGTATAGAGACATTCCAGCTGCTAGTGTTGTGAAAGTTCGTGCTCCAGCCCCTATACCAAGCCTGACTCCATCTTTTAGAGCATTTGATGTAAGTTTAGGTAGAAATTTTTCAACAGTTTCTCCTGCTACTTCTCCTGCAACTTTAATACTCTTCCCTGCTTTTATATTCACGGGGTCTATGCCAGCAAACTTATATATACCTTTATAGATTAGTTTATCTGGAGACCCGAATTGGGAAGCTTCACCAATGTTAAACATGCCGGCAACTCCAAGAGATTTAGCATTAGTTAATGCTTTTACCCACGTAGCTTTTCCTAAGCCCCCCGCCGAAAATGCATCTCCAACTAATTCAGCAGTGGATAAGGCCATATTACCTATTGATAACCTTGCTGCAATACCAGGCTTTTCTCCCATTCCTAATAGCAGAGTTTTAAATCCTATGGGGCCTCCGTATTGAGCCCCTTGAAAAGTAGCTGCTTTCATGCCACTCATTTTTCTAGTTATTGTTCCAGGCATTACTCCTCCTCCTTTAGATCTAGCCCGGATTTTAGTTACATCCATTTGACCTTCAATATCAGTATACCCAGCAAATGTCATTCCTATTCCACCCATCCAACCTGAACCATGCCCCCAGGGACTTATTGTGCGTAATGCCGTTAATGGGTCCATAAAAGCTCCCCAAAAGGGCGCCGTTACCGCGCTTGGCGTAAAATCTAGAGTAGATAGGCCCATTGTATTTGCAGAAATTACATTTGCAGCTCCAAGACCTAGACCTCCCATATACCCAGCTTTAGCTAAATTGTTTGTAAAATCTTTAATAGCCATTATACAGTACTCCTGTGTCTAGCAGAATGCATAGCAAAAGGAAGGCTTCCAGTTACTCCAAGATGTCCGGGTTTACCCATGGACGTTCTCTGTGCCCATAACCTATACCCGGGTCCTTGAGTTCTAGCTTTATTAGAAAACATGGGCTTTTTGTGCATATTTTTTCTTACTGTATTAAATGACTCAGATAACTGAAGTTGTATTTTCCTAGCGGCAATTCCTCCAAGAACTGCTCCGGACCCCGTAGCTACTGCATATGAGGGTATAGCTCTTCCTTTAATTTTAGAAATAGCCCTAAATGCTAAAGTTGACGCCGCCCCTACAGCACCCCCAGCTACCATTCCATATATGGGCCCTTTTCCACTAGTGAGTGGGGAAGCTAGATTGGAAAAACCATATCCCACATAGCCTCCAATATCCCCAGAGGCTATAGCTAGTCCTGCAATATTTCCTTGTTTTTTCCAAAATCCCTGTGTGGCCATTTCTTCGTAAGTAAGATTTACTTTTCTTTTACCAGTTAAAGGTAAATTTGAACTTGTTGGATCAACAGCCGCTTTAATACTAAAAGCTGCAACAGCTCCTCCCATTAATGTTTTACCTAATACACTATTCACTTTATTTTACCTCTTTAAACGCTTTATCTAAAGAAGACTCTAGGGCCTTTCTATCATTATATTCACGATCCTGTATTTTTTTAAATTTTTCTCTCATCTCTGCGGCTCTAGTAGACGGGTCACTTTCGTCAGTAAGCTTGTATTTAGCTCGCTGCTCTCTAGTAGCTAATAGTTCCTTTCTAAGTTGCATTAACCTTTTAGATGCTTTTTCTTTTATTTCTGTATAAGGAGTCGCTTGCTCATTATAGATAACGGTGCCAGTTGCTTGAATAACACTTGTAGCTACTTCCTTAACATCTCCTTCAAGGGCAATCATTCTTTCTGCTCTTCTTTTATCAAGTAACGCTGATACATATTCTTGCACCATACTAACCTCTAAATAATTTTCCATATCTACGCCCATATCTTTAATAAACTGCGGTAATATCTGCTCCATGTACATAATTTCTTCTGGACATCTTTCTCCTTCTGGAGCAATACCCATCTTATAGAATATACACAACTCTGCAACAGGACATTCCGATCCTCTGCAGAGCATTGGCAGAGTATGGCTTACTCCAAAAGTTGCAACTTTTATATACTTTAGTAACTTTCCAACTTGTTCTCTTGTTAATTCTATTTCACCTCTTTTCTCTTCTGGAAAAGCAGATAAAATATGCCGTAACTCTGGTACTTCTGGAAGGTCAGCTAGTTTTACACTAGCGCCTCTTCCTAATATATCAAGAGCTTCTTTTAGCTCATTTGAAACAGAACCATTTGTATTAGTTATGTCAGGTTTATATGAATCTTTGTCCGTCATCGTCATCATACTCTAAGCTTTCTATTAAGCTTTCGTTTTCATACATAACTTTACACAAGCTAAGAAGATAATCACAATTATCTCCCATTATTTTCCTAATTTTTAAAAAAGAATTTACTTCTTTATATTCTTGTTTTAGTTGATCTAGTTTTCCATCACTAGCAAGATTACAAAGAAAAAGTCTCATTCCTTTAAATTTTTGCAGAGAATGTTTTCCTCCTACTATCATCAGCCGTACATCTCCAGGGCATGGTCTGGGTCAAGCATTTTTCTACCATACTTAGTTTTCCATTCTCTTATGTCTGCATCTCCTACTTCATAAAATGCTAGAATAGAAGTTTCTTTAAAAAATGGATCGTGCTGTATTATCTGAGATTGAATTTTTCGTTTTGCATCCCCTGCAAGCACAGCATAAAATTTATGCTCAGCCCTCCAATATAAAAGCTGAGTGACTGCGTCTTCGTTATCAGCTAATGTATCATATTCAGATTTAGTAACTTCATATATTTCTGGCTCAAACCTATCCGCTTCATAAAAATTCTTAGCCATAACTCGTACCGGTTGAGGTAAATCGTCTATAAGTGTAATTTCATGCATATTAATAATCCGCTGCTAATAAATGTTTTTTAGATTCTTTATAAAAACTGGTTGCTTTTTCTATATACTCCATATCTTTTTCAGAAAACTGGCTGGATTCTTCAATAACCACTATTGGAAGCTTGTCGATTATTGAAGTTACTATTTTTAATTTTAATGCTTCTTTTGGCCATATATAATGAGTACTAGAGTGCAAGTCTTTAAACTTTTTATCACTTATTTTTAAAGTAGATTTAAATATTTGTTTAACTTGTGACCCTTGAATTAATAGTGACTCAGAAGTAGCTTCGAAATCCTCGGAGGATGCTGTCATAGATAAGATACTTGGGTGGGACATAAACTGAGTGTATTTTAATGAAAAACGTTTTGATCCGGCTAAAAATAGTAATATTCCTGCGGAGCTAACCTCTGATAGTCCGTAAGTGTATATTGGGGATCTACAAATTTTAAATAATTCAAAAAGACACAAAGCAGTTTGAACATTACCGCCGCCAGTATCTATAAATACATGAATTGGCTCCTTACTACGACTCTCTAGAAATAATAGTTGCTCTGTTACCCTCCTTACTAAAGAATCCTGTCCCCCCTCTGAGGATATTTCTTCTATTATAAATATAATTCTATTCATCCAACGCTCACGGTTTTTGTATATTCTATAGTGATAATATACCCCTTACTATCATCTATAAAATTAACCGTAGACCCCTTATCTTCATAAGCTTCAGAACCCCCAGCAGCCTCCATTAGCATATCTATTCTACTATTAATATGCTCAGTAATTGATGTAGAATTTGAATCTGACGGAAGAAAGGTTATATCTTTTCTATTAACTTCTTTATCCTTAGCCGAAGACACGGTAGAAGCTTTTTTTCTTGCCTTTAACTCTCTTAGCTTATCTAATATACTTTTTCTCATAAATATTAATTCCTTTAGTTACCAGTTATTTTTTTCCATAAAATCCAGAGTATCTCCCAGATCATCATCATCTGTATCTTCAAAATAAGTTTCCACCTTTATTAATTCAAGAATAGAGTACCTTCTTTTACACGCAGGGCATATAGTAAACGTATCAGAAAATACTTCTAATTCTAATGTTCCGCAACTACAATCCAAACTTATTTTTTGATCAGCCCATTCTATTCTATATTCTCCTAGATAAATTTCCCGTTGATATGAATTATGTTTCATTGATTATTAAAATATCTTTTTTTATACCTAGGAATTGTATTAGTTGGTTCATTTAAAGATTCTATTCTATCAGAAAATTTATCTTTATTTTTTATCGAATTATTAATTGTTCCATATTTATTAGCTTCATGATTACTTCTTTGCTCTTTTATATGCATTAGATTTTTTAAATCGTCACTTTCTGAAAGTCCCCCAGCTGTAATATTATTCATCATCCAAAGCATTACTGTCGAAGATGCTTCTATACAATCTAGTCCTGTTCCATCAAGAGTGCTGGGATCAAAATCATAGCTTTCAGTTTTATAATCTGTTTCGTCCTCTTCTTCTTCCTCTGAACAGTCTCTAGCTTCTCCAAATAGAAGAAAATAGGCAGGATTTATTAATTTACACTCTACCCATTTTATGGCAGCTTTTATTACTTTTATTATTGGTTTAGTATACCATTTTTTCTTTGGTAACATTTTTTTAAGCATACCAACAATGTCTGATCCCGGAAAGTATTTTAAAATCAGCCAGAGCTTTCTTAATAAATCTACAAGAGTAACTTCCCCCGCCTCCATAGTAATATTGTCTATATTATCTAATTCATAATCACTATCTTCTGGGTCTGGGATATTATCTAAGTTTTGCATCTGTATACAGTCCATAGCTATTCTAGGGACTGGGGCTAGGGGCATTCCATTATCGTCTGCTCCGTGAAATCCCATAATGGCTGCAACTGGATCAAAACCATTACCATGTAGATGGGAATCCATAGCAATATCTATAGCCCTATCTATAACTTCAAAATCTAGAACGGCCGTAGGTTCCTGTTTGAGCTGGGAGGCGGCTTTAATAAGAGTCATATTACTCTCTGGATCCAATACTATAGACATGTCTTTTAGATTATCTTTTATGGTATTTTCTAGTTCTGTTATTTTTTTCTCACCTCTTTCTAATAATGATAATTTTACATTATCATCATATTCACTTTCTAATTGATCTATTTGTAAATCAAAAGGCAAACTTTCTTGAGCACTTATAACTGGAATAGCTCGTATAGGCTGATCTCCAAAAACTGTTTTTTTTAATCTTATTTTTTTAGGTCGTCTAAGATAAGCCATTTATAGTAAACTCTTTAAATTTATCCATATATCTTAATAGTGCTCTTTCTAATTTTGTAGGTAGTATAATAATATCTTTCCATAGAGTATCCCCCGAGCTTAAATTCTTTGGAATTCCCTCAGTCTCGGCTATCTGAAAGTGCGTGGTGGGTATGCTTATGACCGTATAGTCCTTTCCAAAATAACACTTAAGCTTATTTTTAACAAATCTGCTTACTCTTAAACTTTTAGGTAACTCTAGGTGAAATAACATATTAAACTCAATTTTAATTGAATCTACCTCTTCTAAATCAAAAACACTTTTAACCTGCTGACTTAAGTAGGCAGGTAAGGATTTTCGTGGATAATGTATTGGTGAAAATGTACCATCAGCGTGGTTATGTATTACAATCATATTGTATATTAGATATGTCTTTCTTGTTTTAATTTATATCGCATCATATTATCATGATGTTGGCATAAGTCATTTGCGTGATGTTTTTTAGAACATCCAGGAAACGTACACAGGCCCCCCGCTCCTTTATTATATGCTTTACGTGGGCCCCATTTTACTACTTTCTCGTAATTCATATCTGCCGCTTCTATTGCATTTTTCCAGGATCCAAAATGCCTCTGAGCTGCTTTCCACAAAGCTCCATTTGTTTGCTTAACGTATGTGGAGTATCTTTTGTTTTCAGGAAGCTCTAGAATATTTTCTAGGATTTTAGAAGGGGTCCAACAATGCTTAGGCATTTTAACTATGGGACGCGATGATGTCCGATTCTTTTATTATTAGATAGTCTATTGTATCCACCATTACTTTCATTCCTGCATATTTTGCGAACATTACAACTTCTCCCACTCGTACATCTGGAACTCTGTATCCATTTATAGAGGATTCCCATAATCCAGGACCAACAGCTATAACAGTAGCTTCTTTGGGTCTTTCTTTTGCACCATCGGGTATAATTATTCCGCCTTCAGAAATATCACTAACTTCCTCTGGTTTAATTATTATTCTGTCTTGTTTTGGTTTTAATTTAAAACTCATTTGAATATTCTCCTATGTTATTCGTACCTAAATTTAAGAAAAAATATATTAGGGATCAAGCATTAACTTATTATTTTTTCTTTAAATAAATTTATGGAAGGTATTTCAATCCATTCTTTATTAATATTATTGGCTAATAATTGCAGTAAGTTTTTATGAAGACTGGATGTATTTTTTTCATGTATGTTTAAACTGTCAATAATTAAAGGTTGTTTTAAAATATTAGTTATCTCTTTTCTATGTATTGTACATCTAAAGTGTTTTTTAAAGGCTGCAGATCTTTCTATTATATCACAGGCCTTAGAGTAGTTAATAGGAGTAGGGGTATCATCTCCAGGTAAGAATCCATTATCTGCCCAAATTATTCTTTGTAAATTAGCAGAAAAAGTAAAGGTCGGGTCGGATGCATCGTATTCAAGAACATAGGGTTTACTAGTAGCAGACTTAATTATAGCTGATTTTATAAATAGACCAAGGTGGTAGGGAGAGGGGGAGGTAGGGCATTTTATTAATTTTAAAAAAAGTTCCGGATTAGAGTCTTTAGGACTTGGTCCAATTTTTGGATCTATTAACATTACAGAAGAAGTTGTATCTTTCTCTATATATATTGCATGAACAGGTAAGCCAATTTGAGACGCAGATAGCCCCATCAATTCTTGTTTGTCCTCTCTGCTATCTAGTTCCCTTTTTAACTTTCTTTTTAATTCTTGAAAGAGTTCAAAATCTACAGATGGATCATATTTTATAGAGGGATAAGAGCCCTTGATCCCCATAGAGAGTTCTATAAAAGCATTATAATCTATAAAGTTTTTTCTATAGTTTGCTCGGGAGTTTACTAAACTTTGCATCCGTTGTATAATCCATTTAGTTAGTATTGCTTATCCTTAGCTATTATATCTTTATTGGGTTTTTTTTCCTCAATAATTTTAAAGTCTCTATATTTCTTCTGTAACTTGTCAACAGTAATTACAGCCTGTTGCAAGTCTATGCCATCAATTTTAGAATTAGCAATACATTTTAGAATAAATGCTATGTCATCAATCTCAAATATTGATTCTCTAATTTCTTTTTTAAGAAACTCTTTTTCATGCGGAAGAAGAGGCTCCATTTATGAACTTATACCGAGTTGTAAATTTGATCCATCAAACCACACAGCACCTGATACGACTGTGGAGGGGGTTGAATTAGTTGATAGAAACATTATTCCATCTTTGTCGACAGCAAACATGCTAGAATTGCTTACTTTTAAATCTAACAAATTTAGTCCATCATTTTGAGTTGAATTAACTTCTAGCGAATTTTTTGCATTTATAAAGGAAGTAGCTTGGCCGCCCCCCAAAGATAAAGACTGACCCGCTCCTAAAGATGCTGCAATATTGGCATCATAGCTAGCTTCATCTATATCAAAATCGATTAAAAGATTAAGAGAATCTTTGGAAGTAGTCCAGCCGTCCAGCGAAAAACTAATTTGACTCCAATCAATATTGCCCCCAACAACCTCTTCGGCATGTGAATAAGCATTTAAAGCCGCAGTCTTTAAATTTTCAAAGTTAAGGTCTAACTCACTTACGGTGAGAGGAGAGCCTTTAGCTAAGCGTGTTATAATATCTACATTTAATGGCATTATTCAAATCTCCAAATTTTAATTATTTAATACATCTCAATGGCTGTTCTATATTCCAGTTATGTCAATCTAGAGCTGGTCTGGGTAGTGAGTAACCCAGTCTGCTGGAGTATCATCTGGATTATTTTTCTTCTTACTCCGTAATGTGGGATTCTTTGCCACTGGTTCCTCTAAAGAACTATTCTTTGGTTTATTATCTTCGTAGGTTTTTCTACGCTTTAATTTTTGTACAACACTTGGTGTAGGTTTTTCTATACCTTTCTCTATTGCAACATTAAAAGCAATTATTAAAGCAAGTGCTAATGGATCAAATACTACAATTAAAACTAATATAATCCACTTAGATACTGTGTCTATAGTTGTTCCAAATGCTTTAGCTATGTATAATATAGGCCCCGCATCTACTCCAGAATCTATTAATGTTAATTTTAATATATTGAGTTGCTCCAATATTTTTGAAATTTGCTTAGCTTTATTGGCAATTTGGATATTATACGTCTGCCGTAGGTTACGTTTAGCAGTTATATAATTCTCAGGTAACTCTTTTATTTGTATTTGTAGCTCTTCAGTTAAGTATTTTTTATCTTCTCTAGATACCTTTAATTCTTCTTCATATGCTGTTTGTTTGGTATAAATTCTTTCAATAGATACAGTAGCTCCTTGATATGCTTTAGATAAATATCCAAAAATTCCCATAGAGGTTATTCCTACTAACACTATAATACCTACTAGCATATAAATCTTTAATAAATTATTTATCTTATCCCAATATCTATAAAGAAAACTAGCGGATACTAATTTTCCAAGCTCAAGAGACCCGGCCATCATTACTACTGGCCAAAAAGAGCCAGAAAATAAATAAGCAATGCCAGTAATGCTAAAAAATGCCGCATTACCGGCAATAAAAAAGGCGCTAAGGCCTAGGATCCATGTGAATATTTTTATATTCATATTTATTTAATTATTTTTGCAGAGCTATATAGTAAAAAAGAAATTAAAAAACCTATACCGCTGCCCCATCTTGTGAGAGACATATAAAGAAGGGAACTTATTAAGCAGACAAAAGAGGCATTTAAAAGCACTGCTTGTGTATTTCCTATTTTTTCTTTTTTATAAAATAGCACTAGTGGTTCCCCCAAAAAAAACTAATTTTAATAAAAGACCAATAACAGCCGCATAAACGACCCAAAGAGCTCGGTTAACTGAGTCCCTCCAATCCCATAGTCTATCTATTTTTTTGGAGGCGTTAGCCCAGACTCCTTTGCTTTGCAGGCTTTCTATAAATCTTCTATAGTCAGTATTTTTGTTTATCCTGACCACAAAACCGTCCTCTGGGTTATATATATTTTTTTGAAGTTTATCAATAACTTCTTTAAGTTCTGCAATATCTACAACTATATCCTCTTGCTTTACGGAGATTCCTTCTAAGGTTATTTGTATTTGCTTTAGATCTCCATTAGGTAGATGCTTTTTTATCTCTGCTAGCGTAGTTTCTAAATTTTCTAAATACTCTTTATTTGTTTTAGTTTTAGCCATTCTTATGCCTTCATTGTGAATACTAAATAGCCGTCAATATCTGTTGAGATAGAAGTAACATTTAATAAATGTGTATTCCCTGTAGGCCCAGTGTCGCCTTTAGCTCCAGCAGCACCAGCAGTTCCATTAGTTCCATTAGTTCCTGCGGAACCTGTTAGACCTGTTGGGCCCGTTGGACCTGTAGCTCCAGTTGGACCTTTTAACCCAGTGTCGCCTTTAGCACCAGCAGTTCCATTAGTTCCTGCGGAACCTGTTAGACCTGTTGGGCCCGTTGGACCTGTAGCTCCAGTTGGACCTTTTAACCCAGTGTCGCCTTTAGCACCAGCAGCACCAGCAGTTCCTGCGGAACCCGTTGGGCCTGTTGGGCCCGTTGGACCTGTAGCT
>Ga0209658_1000047_pt1 | contig 100531 bp, 96 predicted proteins | sample SaaInlV_150m_DNA_6_FD_184656 | JGI IMG/M metagenome (GOLD analysis project Ga0209658, IMG submission 184656) | Marine microbial communities from expanding oxygen minimum zones in the Saanich Inlet - SI037_S4LV_150m_DNA (SPAdes) (version 2) | ecosystem: Environmental > Aquatic > Marine >...
TCGAGGACATTTTTCGAATCAAGCCTGGGACGAACGTACTTATTCGCTTTGGCCACTTGTCCAAAATTAGTCAGTACATCTAATCGACTTAAAACCGATGCATTCTCTTGTAACGTGGCTGCATTGGATAGTATTTCATGACAAAGATTGGTGAATAGTTTTGATTCAATGGCTTCAATCTTTTCTTCTGCGGATAAAATCTTTTCTTCATATTCTTTCAATTCCGGTGTGATATACCGTTCAGAATTCACTAAGGTTTGTTTTCTGATATAGGATTCCGGCACTTTTTCCCCGTGGGCTTTGGTAATTTCCAGAAAATAACCGAAAACGCGATTATACCCGATTTTTAATGACGGAATCCCGGTCCGTTCTCGTTCTGACGATTGTAGTTCTGCAATCCATTCTTTACCCCCAGACCTCAACTTCCGAAGTTCATCCAATTCTTCATCCACCCCGGATAAAATAACATTCCCTTGCTTTATTTGAGAGGGCGCATCCAAATCCAGTGTTTGGATAATTGTATCTTTGACCTTATCTGTATCTCCGAATTGTTTGGTAAATGCATTTAAATTGTTATCCTTTGCCTTTTTTAATTCGCCAATAATTTCAGGGATTTGTTCCAAGCTTAATCGAAGTCCATTGATTTCCTTAGGGGTGACTTTTCCATTATTGACCCGGCCCACAATCCGTTCAATATCGGATACATTTTTAAGACGTTCTCTCATGTCCTCACGAATGCGGGTATCCTCTACGAATGCACCCACAATATCGAGTCGTTTGTTTAATCGTTTTTTATCTGTTATAGGCCGATTTAGCCACTGCTTGAGCAATCGCCCACCACCAGCTGTAACCGTGTCATCTAATACCTCAATGAGCGTACCATGGGTTCCCTGAGTGGCGAGACTTTTAAATATTTCAAGATTGCGGACCGTAAACCCATCCAGACCCATCACATCATTCTCCAATACGGGATGGATAGCTGACACATGTTCCATGGCGCCACTGAGGGTTTGGGTCATGTGATGAAAAATTGTCCCAGCAGCCGTAATACCATCAGGTAACGACTCACAGCCAAATCCTTTCAAAGATTTGACATGAAAGTGCGCCGTGAGTGACCGATATCCCTGATCATAACTATATATCCAATCTTCCACTTTGGTCATAAAGGGTTTGAGTGTGCGATACCAGTCCGCAGTAGAATAAACCACTGATTCTCCCACCAATACCTCTCGTGGTGAAAACTTTCTTAATGATTCTGTCAATCGATCCGGTGCACACTCACCAACAAAAAATTCTCCTGTAGATTGATCCAATACGGCGTAGCCTACATTGGTTTTTCCAAAATGGAGAGATGCCAAATATTGGTTCGCTTTTTGATCCAATGCTTGTGAATCTGTAATCGTCCCCGGGGTCACCACTTCGATCACTTCTCTTTTCACAATGCCTTTCGCCAACTTCGGATCTTCCACCTGTTCGCAAATCGCTACTCGATGGCCTGCATTCACCAGTTTATGTAAATAATTATCTAAAGCATGGTAAGGGAAACCCGCCAGGGGCACATCGGTAGCGGCGCCATTGGATCGTTTGGTGAGGATAATCCCTAAAATCTTGGCGGTGGTTTTCGCATCCTCGCTGAATGTTTCATAAAAATCACCCATACGAAAGAGGACAATGGCATCGCTGTACTCCGCCTTCACCTCGTTATATTGCCGCATGAGTGGTGTGCCGCTGGAATCCTTAGCCACAGTTTTCTCCTTTGATGCGGGAATCACCCACCCGTTCGGTCAAATTATGTTTGTCGCAATATTCCAATAATGGAATGGCCGATTTACGTGTTGTACCTGTCATTGTTTTAAAGTCACTCACATTAAGTTGAGGCTTGGTTGCAAAAAAGAGACATAATTCATTATTCAATTTATTCAAAACATCTCCATGAATCCACATACCTCGTCCCGCTTCAACAATCTTTCCTTCCCTCTTTAAAATGTGTAGTATTTCTAAGGTATTTTTTGGATCCTCCGAAGACAAATCCTTTGCCGATGGCATTGTGTACTCAGCCTGTTTAACAGATGCTTCTAATAACTTCGCCAATGATGCATCTGAATCAGATAATACAACAGAATGACTTTTGAGTGCAAAACCAACTTCAACATTGATCAATTCATCACACATGTAATCCAATATATAAGCCAGCCAATTTGTACTAAAACGCGTTGCATCTTTTAGTCGCTCTTGGGCTAAGGATTTTTTATAAGGATTATACTCATGAAACTGGGACAAAACCTCTCGAATGTTTTTTTGGGCTTCTTTCCGTTTTTCTGAGGTAAATAAGAATCCTTTCTCATTCAAGATTTTTTCCGATTTTATCCAGATTTTTAGCTGATTTTCTGTCGTCTGAAATTGTCGAGCCCAATTCCCCAATGACTTCGGTGATTTCCAATTTTGGTTCACAAATTGAATAAACCGTTCTGATGGATTTACTTTAAGTGTTTCCGTCCATAATTTGAGTTCTTTCCGAATAGGAACTGGATTCGAATCTAACACAGCACAACCACCCATGGTCTCCATAGGTGAAAGGCTACGAAGAATGAATCGCTCATTCATGAGCGCAGCAATCGGTTTTTCCATTAGGAACAGGACATTTCCCGACTGTCCTGCTTCCAAAGATTTTTGCATCACCGCTCTGGCCACCACTTCTGTTGTGCCGATATGCAAGTGGACACGCTGGCGATTCTTTAATTTCCATCGTGTATCTTCAATCAAGGTTACGTGGGCAATGAGTTTTTCTGTTGATTTCATCCAACGTGGATCCGCAATCACTGCGCCACGATACAAATCATCTAAATTGGTGCCTGCCAAATTGATGGCCGCCCGATCTCCCATTTTCACCGACAATGTTTCAGTGCCATGGGTTTGCAGTCCTCGCACTTTGGCCTTCTGATTCCCCGGGATTATTTCTAATTCCTGACCATCTTTAACCTTTCCAGAGAGAACAGTCCCCGTTACAACAGAACCAAATCCAGTTTTGGAAAATACTCGATCTACCGGTAGATGAAAAAATCCGCGATCTAATTCAGTCTCAATATTTTTAGATTGGGATAGTATCGCTTGTTTCAGCGTATCAATCCCTTCTCCAGTTTCTACAGATGTACGAATGATGGGTGCATCCTTGAGAAAGGTATCAACAATCAAATCCTGGATTTCCAATTCAACCAGATCAATCCAATCGATATCATCGGCGAGATCTGTTTTAGTTAAGGCGATAACCCCTTGCTTTACCCCAAGGAGTTGGAGAATATGAAGATGCTCTTTAGTTTGGGGCATGATACCATCATCAGCGGCGATCACGAGGAGTGCAATATGAATAGTGGAGACGCCTGCTACCATATTGCGGATAAATTTTTCGTGTCCGGGGACATCTATAATTGTAATGGATTGATCCAGGTATGCAAACCCCAGATCGATGGTCATTCCCCGCGCTTTTTCTTCAGCGAGGCGATCCGTATCCGTGCCGGTGAGGGCCTTGACCAAGGCCGTCTTCCCGTGGTCAATATGACCGGCTGTACCGACAACGATTTGCATGTTTTTCTTTTAAATTAAATCGCACTGATTGCACCGGTCAAATCTTTTTCCTGCCCCGGAATGACCGCTTTCAGATCAATATAAAATGTATGTCCATGGATGTACCCCACCACCGGAGTTTCTCCCGCCCTGAATTGGGCCGCCAGTTTCGATGCACTTATTCCCTTCGGCTTAAATCGAAAAGCCATACTCTCCAGATTTTCTTCCGGTAAGGATCCACTCCCTGCTTCCACTTCGGATTCAAGAAGAGTAATACCCAGTGTGACAACGGTCTTCTTTGGTAAATGAGATAGAATCGTTTTCCCTCTTTTTGTTAGAGATTTTCTGGATGCTGTCATGAGAGATAGGGTCAGATTGTCTTTCGAAGGACCATCATCACCAAAAGACCGCAAGGATTCTTCTAAAAAGGCTAAACGCCACTTATCACACCGAACGGCCCGGGCGATGGGGTTTTTCTTTAGTTTATTCACCAATGCTTTCTTACCGACGATAAGTCCCGCTTGGGGACCGCCCAATAATTTATCCCCGGAGAAGGTCACAAGACCCACACCGGACTTTACCACATCCTGAACGAGCATATCTTTGGGGACCCCTTTTTCTGAAATATCCACCAGGGCGCCGCTCCCCAAATCTGCTACGACTGGAACCCGCTTCTTTTTACCCAATAGAACCAATTCAGACAAACTCACGTCGTGAGTAAATCCCCGTACCACATAATTGCTGGTATGGACCCAAAGAATCATGCCTGTTTTTTTCGTAATGGCCTTTTCATAATCTTTGAGGTGAGTGCGATTGGTTGATCCCACTTCTTTTAGAATGCATCCACTTTTTTTAATCACGTCTGGAATGCGGAAAGAACCACCGATTTCCACTTGTTGCCCTCGAGAAACAATCACTTCTTTCCCTTCGCCCAATTCGTTAAGGGCCAAAAGCACTGCCGCCGCATTATTATTCACAGCCATGGCCGATTGGGCGCCCGTGAGAGCAGATAGCAGTCCATTCACATGATCTTGCCGTTTACCTCTCGTGCCTGTGGGTAAATCAAATTCTAAATTGGTATAACCGGAGACCCGTTTCGCTACTCGTTTTGCAATGGTCTCTTTCATGGGCGCTCGGCCTAAGCCGGTGTGGAGGACAATCCCCGTGCCATTGATGACGGATTGCATATTTGGTGCCGTCGATCGTTCAATTTCCCATAAAATATTTTGGGTAATCTGAGCTCGTTTTAGTTTGAGTATCCCTTTTTTCGCAGACCGGCGATAGGACTCCAATTCCGATTTTATTATATATGCTATATATCTATTATTAAGTGACTTAGTTGATTTACATTCAAGTAATACTTCGGATACAGAAGGGAGTTCTTTGAGTTGGTTTTGGTTCATGCTTACGGAAAAGGTAGGATAATTCTATTCCTAAATCAAGCGCTTCTCGCGGCCTTCCGCATAAAGAACGCAAATATCATACTGGGGATAAGCAAAATCCCCATGGCGGGGAAGACAGCAGCTACGCCCATATTTTCTGCAATAATGCCGCTAACCCCTGCAGCCAAAGAACCAATCCCGAAACTGAGAAAAAAGCTGATGCCATAACCCAGACCCCTGTTTTGGCTATGGGTAAATTCCGCAATAAGCGTATTCCCAATAGGCTGATTGCTGAAATAAGCAATGCCCAGCATGATGCCCGACAGAATTAAAAGAAAGTCCGATGTATAGCCCATGATAAGAAAAACGGGAATATTAGCCGCAATAATAAAAATAAGTGCCGTTGGTTTATGAAAGCGTTCCCCAATACGCGCCCCCACCAGTTGACCGCCTATTCCAGCAACAAAGACCATAGTCGGAAATATTCCTGCTTTCATGTTTGCGGTGAGGTTCGGCAAAATTGATGCGGTGTTTTCTGCAAAATGGATGGGCATAAATGTGGTAAATCCGTAATAGGCCATGCCCAATAAGGCATTGGTGAGAAAGTATAATATTAGGGCTGGTTTATTGGTCGTCTCTTCGTGGTTTTCAAATTCTGTTTCATTCATGCCACTGCGCTTCCGATAGGGAATGGCCATAAAAGTACTGATAGCAAGGAGTCCATTGAAAATGCCCAAAAATGCATAAGCGGACCGCCAAGATATAATGGCCGCTGCAGTGGTAGCTAAAATGGGACCTATGGCCGATCCCGTCGATCCAAATATCCCATGAATGGCCATGCCACGTGTTAAGGACTTTACCCGATGTGAAATAAGCGTTAATCCCGCCGGATGGTAAATACTGCAGAAAAAGCCCATCATACTGAGACCAACCACCATCATGGCAAAGGAACCTGAAAGGGCAACTAAAAGTGCTGATATAGACGATCCTGCCTGGTAAATGAGCAATAACTGTCTACCGCCAAATCGTTTTTCTGCCCAGCCAGCGGGTATGGCGCCCAAACCAAACATAAAACCACTAATGGAAACCACAAATCCCAATGTACTGAGTCCCACATCAAATTCATTCCGAATAACTGGTATCAAACTGGGCAATGCCAGCATGAGGGCATGGACAGACAGGTGACTGCCACCGGTAATACTTAGGATAATTTTTTCGAATCGGGTCATAACTAAAAAACCCCCACTACCAAAAAGCAATGAGGGTTCATATTATTTTGGAAAAGCAGGTTTAGCGTTTTTCAGCAATACGGGTGGCTTTAGATCCCGTCAGTTTCCGCAAATAATTCAATTTTGCGCGACGGACCTTTCCACGACGTTTTACTTCAATTTTACTCAACATGGGCGAATGGACGGGGAATATTCTTTCCACACCAATACCGCCGGAGATTTTCCGGACCGTGAATGTTTCAGAAACATCGCTACCTTTTCGGCCAATAACCAGTCCTTCAAATTTCTGGACACGTTCTTTCCCACCCTCAACCACACGGACATCCAATATGACCGTATCACCTGGGCCAAATTCCGGTAAATCTGTTTTTAGATGGTTTTCATAAGCTGATTTCATATTATTCATCGCTTTTCTCCGATTCATTTAATTTTAAATAATGTTTCCAAATATCCGGACGTCTTTCTTTCGTCCGTTCTTCCTGGCGTGCCTTACGCCATTCCTCAATTTTTTTGTGGTGTCCCGAAATGAGTACATCCGGAACTGCCATGCCGTCAATTTCCCTCGGCTGGGTATAATGGGGTGCATCTAAAAGATCCCCCGAAAAGGTATCACTCATTGCTGAATCTATTTTATTCAGTACACCAGGGATAAGTCTGACAATACTGTCAATCAATATCATCCCGGGAATTTCTCCACTGGTAACCACAAAATCGCCGATGGAATATTCATGGGATACATATTTTTCAATTACCCGTTCATCAATACCTTTGTAATGTCCACAAATGACAATAAGCTTTTTCACCGAACTATTCTCGATCGCCAGTTCATGTGACCAGGTTTGTCCCTGGGGAGATGGATAAACAATCCGAAGACCATCCGTTCCACCCACATTCTCTATGGCAACTTCAATGGCCTTAAACAAAGGCCCTGCCATCATCACCATTCCAGCGCCACCGCCGAATGGTGTATCGTCTGTTTGACGATAATTTCCTTCACCAAAATCTCGCAGGTTTACCAAGTGGAAATCCACTCTCTCCCGCGCCACTGCCTGCCTCAGCATTGAATGCTGTACTACCGCTTCCACCAAATCGGGAGCCGGGGTAATAATGGCTATTTGGTGTTTCAATCCAATAAGCCGTCCATGGGCGTGATGGTAACCAGTCCCATCTCAATATCAACCGCACGAACAATCTCCGGTACCACCGGAATTAATACTTCCTTTTTGCCTCGCTTTATCACGTAAACATCATTTGCAGGAAGGCTAATCATATCCACCAATTCTCCGATAATTTCACCATTATCCGCTACAACCGTCGCACCCAGCAAATCAGCTGATATTAAGTTAATCGGATCGGAATCTTCTACAGAGGCAAATAATAATTGGCCGATCATGGATTCTGCTTCATCGCGATTTTTTGATCCCTCAAACAAGAAACGTCGTTTTTTGTTTAACCCTGTTACCTTCTCGAGCTTTACATCTCTGGCGATGGTTTCATCGAAACCAATAAATAGTGCTTTTTCCGTCACATAATCATCAAATTGACGCACCAAAGGACGCACGCCGACTTCTCCTTTTAATCCAGAAGCTCGGGTAATTTTTGCAATGGCAAAAAGTTTATTACTCATTTTTATCGATGACTTCGAGACTGGCTCGTTTACCACCTTCTTTTGCATTCACTGCAAACAATAACGTACGAATTGCAGAAATATTTCTGCCTCGTTTCCCAATTACTTTTCCATAATCACCATCACCAACAGTGAGTTCAAAAATGAGACTCTGCTCAGATTCGACTGTTTCTACCACAACTTCATCTGGCTTATCTACCAGTTGTTTCACCATTATTTCTATAAACTCTTTCATATCATTCTCCCTTCAATCTGAAGTGCTTATTTATCCTCAGATTTTTCGTCTTTTTCATCATTTTCAACAGCATCCTCTACCACGTCTGAAGTTTCTTCTTCAGCTGGTACTTCTCCGTCCGTTTCTTCGGCTACCACTTCTTCTTTCTCTTCAGCAGGCGTTTCTTCAGCTTTAATGTCTTCCACTTCCGCTGGTGCGTCTTCTGCTGGCGCTTCTTCACTATCTTTGGATTTTTCAGTTTCCGCTTCAGCTTCCGCTTCAGCTTCTGTTTCAGGTTCTGCTTCTTCAACCGGTGCTTCTACGGCCGTTTCTTCGGCTGCCACTTCTTCTTTCTCTTCACCAGATGATTCTTCAGCTTTAATGTCTTCCACTTCCGCTGGTGCGTCTTCTTTTGCGTCTGCCTCTTCTGTCGCTGCGGCAGCTTCTTCCACTGCAGCTTCTGCAGCTGTAGCTGCTTCAGCTTCCGCCTTTATTTTTTCCTCAGCCTTTTCAGCTTTTTTTGTAACTTTTTCAGCGCGATTTTTTAATGTTTCTTCACGCGTTAAAGCCCATTTTTTCATTTCTTTTTCAATCGTTTTTTCATCTAACCCTTGTTGGGTTAAATGCCAACGATGGGCCAATCCGGATCGTTTCATTAATCCATGGGCCGCTTCAGATGGCTGAGCCCCTTCTTTTAGCCAGTGTAAAAAACGATCTTCCTCAAGTTTATACGATTTATCCGCTTCAATCGGGTTGAACCAACCCAATTCCTCGATAGCAGCGCCATCGCGGCGATTCCGTGAATCCATTACCACCACACGGTAAAATGGTCTATTCCGACGTCCAATTCGTTTGAGTCTTATTTTTGTCGCCAATTCATCTTCTCCTTAGTCTAATCCCAACATTTTAGGATTCATGTTTCGGGGTAAATTCATTTTACCCATTTTTTTCATCAATTTTTTCATTTGTTCAAATTGTTTCAAAAGCTGGTTCACTTCTTGAATTGACCGACCTGATCCCTTGGCAATCCGTGATCGACGAGATCCGTTAATCATAAGTGGATCTTTCCGCTCTGCCGGCGTCATGGAACTAATTATAGCTTCAGTCCAAGACAATTGGCGATCATCCAGATTCAGACCTTTCATCATTTTTCGATTCATGCCAGGCATCATACCCACAATTTGGTTTAAAGGTCCCATCTTTTTCAGTTGCATAAACTGATCTTTATAATCTTCCAAATCAAATGTGGCATTCTTGAATTTTTTCTCCAACTTGTTGGCTTCATCTTCATCCACCATCACTTTGGCTTTTTCTACCAAAGATACCACATCACCAAAACCAAGTATTCGATCTACAACTCGATTTGGATCAAATACTTCCAAGCCATCTTGTTTCTCAGATACACCAATAAATTTGATGGGTACACCGGTCACCTCTGTGATACTCACAGCTGCGCCACCCCGTGCATCGCCATCTAATTTAGTAAGAATGGTTCCCGTTAATTTTAGAGCGGCGGAAAACGCTTTTGCTGAATTCACAGCATCCTGTCCTGTCATTCCGTCCACGACAAATAAAACCTCAATCGGATTAACTGCTTCAGCAATTTCCTGAATTTCCGTCATCATTTCACCATCTACATGAAGGCGGCCTGCCGTATCCAATATAACTACATCTACTTTGGAAGCACCTGCTTCTTCTACTGCACTTTGACAAATATCTACTGGATCGCCAGCACCTTGTTCGTACACTGGCACATCCACTGTTTTACCCACTTGAATCAGTTGTTCAATTGCTGCTGGACGATAAACATCCGCTGCAGTTAACAGTACCGATTTCCCCTGCTTTTTTAAGGCAAATGCCAATTTTCCACAGGTGGTGGTTTTACCGGACCCTTGCAATCCTGCCATGAGGATTACAGCCGGCTTCTTAGAACCGAGCTCAAGCGGCGTGGCATCTTTTCCCAAGAGATTTACCAGTTCATCATGAATGATCTTAATGAATTGCTCTCCGGGTTTGACCGATTTAAGAACTTTCGTTCCTTCGGCTCGATCCTTCACGCGATTCACAAACGCTTTCGCCACTTTGAAATTCACATCCGCTTCCAAAAGGACTCGACGAATTTCTCGTGACGTCTGCTGAATGTTTGAATCGGTGATCTTTCCTAAACCTCGAAGGTCTCGGAGAATCGATTCGAACCGGTCTGCCAGCTGATTAAACATAATTATTCGGCTCAATAAAAGCTTGGGAAATTAATTGTACTTTCTCTCGTAATCAACAAAGAAAGATGATATTCTATTGCTTAATTTTACCTGTGAATTTTACCATAATAAATGCAACCACCAACCATCTAACGACGATCCGAAATCTCAATGAAGCGGCGCTACCTGCCGTAAGCAGTGTAACCCTGGATGATTTGGAACATTTCTTACGCATTTCAGACTACTTTCGCATTCTAAAATTTGAAGATAATATCACTGGATTTCTGATTGCGATGATACCCGGCAAACCCTATAACAGTATGAATTATAAATGGTTTGAAAAAGAATATAAGTCATTTATGTATGTAGACCGAATTGTGATTGCGCCCCAGTTTCATGGCAATGGGTTTGGTCGAACATTTTATGATGATCTTTCTGACTATTCAATAGACAAAACCAGCAGAATTACATGCGAAGTGAATATTCGACCCATGAATGAGGGATCTATCATATTTCATAAAAAATATGGATTCAATGAAGTGGGTACACAAAAAACTGAGGACGGAAATAAAGAGGTCTCCCTTATGGCATTCGATTTATAGGATAAAAAGTTGATTTCACTCAGCTTTTTTAATGGCCATTGCCAGAGACTATGGTCGATATCGCTTTTGAGCTTTCAGTAAATATAAATCTGCTTTTTCGGTCTTTCCATCCTGGGCAAGCGACACGATTCGCAATGCTTCCAACAATGGAATGGCTGTATTATCATAATTTGAATAAAATGCATTCATGGCTTTTGCAATAAGATCCACTTGGTACCCAACATCCTTAGATCGATGCTCTTCAACAATGTCGTAAAATCGCTCAATAAAGTATGGTTCCACCCAATTAGGATCCTGATTATACTGTTTTTTCACTTCTTGTTTATGATGGAACTTCAGTTTGGCGCCAGCAGCATATACGCCATTTATAAATGCAACTTTTTCTTTTGCTTCTAACGTGTCCCAGTAAATAGCCGGGGTTCGCTTTTGACTCCACAAAATGCCGAACAAAAGACTCACGATTATTATTTTTTTAATCATTATTCAATTCATCAAATTGGTTTACGATTGGCACCCTTCTACCGATACCAAAGGCTTTTGAAGTTACACGTAATCCCGGTGCTGCTTGGCGCCTTTTATATTCGTTAATTCGGATTCGATTTGAGATATCTTTTACCAATCCAGGATCAGCACCCTCTTTAATCAATTCTGATGGAGATTTTTGATTATCTATTAGCGCAGTGACCAAAGGACTAACCACATCATAATCAAATGGATCTACCTGATTGGGGGTCAATTCAGCTGAGGGAGGTTTTTCAATGGAATTTATGGGTATACAATCAAATCCAGCTTTTTCATTTACCCATCGAGAAAGGGCATAAACATCAGTTTTGGATAAATCAGAAATAACAGCAAGACCCCCATTCATATCACCATACAATGTGCAGTATCCCATGGCCAATTCTGTTTTATTCCCCGTAGACAATACTAGCCAATTAAATTTATTGGATAGAGCCATAATAATACTTCCGCGAGCTCGAGCTTGAATATTTTCTTCTGCAACTCCTAGTTCACTTCCATTATAACTAGTTTTTAAAGATTCTTCAAAAGAACTAACAATGGATTCAATGGATATAGTTCTATAATCAATACCTAAGTTTTCAGATAATAATTTTGCATCATCTTTACTATGTTGACTTGAAAATTTTGAAGGCATTGAAACTCCATGCACATTTTCTATTCCAAGCGCATCAACAGCAATACAAGCTGTTAAACTTGAATCTATCCCACCACTTAGTCCAATTACTGCTTCTGTATGCCCTGTTTTCTTGAAATAATCTTTAACTCCAAGAACAAGGGCATTATATATTTTTTCTTCTCTTATACTATCTATTAAATCGATTGTTTGGCTGTTTTTTACATCAACCATTAAAATTTCTTCTTCAAAAGCTTTGCCTTGAGCAATCAATTCACCATTTTCATTATAAGCTAAAGACTGTCCATCAAATATGAGTTCATCTTGTGCACCAACTAAATTGCAGTATAAATACGATAATCTATTATCAGATGCTTTGCTTTGAATAAGCTCACAACGATCTAACAATCTATCAACTCTATAAGGTGAAGCAGATAAATTGATAATTATTTCAGCGCCCTTTGCTTTAAGCTCTTCAACTAGATCACATGAATAATTTTTATCCCAAAGGTCTTCGCAAATTTGCAAACCTAAATAAACATTTTCGCCATTGATTGATACTTTAACAACGAAAGGTTCACTGCCACTTGTAAAATAACGAGCTTCATCAAATACATCATACGTTGGCAATAATCTTTTTTTATAATGACTGATAATTTCACCTTTTTCACAAAAAAACGCACAATTATATAATTTATTATCTTCCATCATAGTATTCCCTAAAATAATAGGAATAGTTGATTTTTGGGCAATTTCATCTAATGCATTCTTTGCATTTTCAATAAAACGATTTCGAAGTAATAAATCTTGAGGAGGATAACCAATTAGAGATAATTCTGGAAAAACAACAAGGTCAGCGCCTAGATCAACAGCACGATGATACCAATCAAAAATACTCTTTTTATTTTGATTGATTGCTCCAACAGTTGGGTTTATCTGGCAAAGGGTAATTTTCATAAATAATATCTGTTTATGGCTCTATCCTATTCATTGTTCGTGGGTAAGGTATTGTTTCTCGAACATGTTTGGTTCCACATATCCATCCAACTGTTCTCTCAATGCCTAAACCAAACCCTGAATGTGGAACAGAACCATATTTTCTCAAATCAAGGTACCATTGAAAAGGTTCAATGGGAAGGTTGTGTTCATTAATACGTTTTAGAAGTGTGTCATGATCATCTTCTCTTTGACCGCCACCAATGATCTCACCAAATCCCTCTGGCGCAATCATATCGACTCCTAAAGATAAATCTTCATTCTCAGTATCTCTTTTCATATAGAAAGCTTTAATCTCAGCTGGCCAGCGATGAATCATTACTGGTCGGTCAAACTGTTCTGAGATAATGGTCTCATCAGAACCTCCAAAATCAGAACCGTATTCAAAATCAGCGCCTTTTTCCTTAAGTATCTTCGCAGCCTCATTGTATGTAATTCTAGGAAACGGTGGTACAACCTTTTCTAATGATGATGTATCTCGCTCAAGCACTTTTAATTCTTCTTTACAGTGATCCAAACACCATTGAACAACATAGCTCACATATTTCTCTGCCCAATCCATATTTTCATCCAAATCACAATAAGCCATTTCCGGCTCAACCATCCAGAATTCAGTTAAATGACGACGTGTTTTGGATTTTTCTGCACGAAACGTGGGGCCGAAAACATATATTTTCCCAAATGCCATGGCGCTGGCTTCTCCATAAAGCTGTCCACTTTGTGTTAAATAAGCTGATCGATCAAAATAATCCAATTCAAATAGAGTACTGGTTCCTTCCACAGAATTTCCGGTTAAAATGGGAGAATCCATGAGTGTGAACCCATTATCATCAAAAAAGTCCCGAGTAGCTTTCACTACTTGGTGACGAACCCGTAAAACCGCATTCTGATTTTTAGATCGAAGCCATAGATGTCGATTATTCATCAAAAAATCTGTCCCATGCTCCTTATGAGAAATGGGATATTCATCTGCAATCTGATGGACTATTATATTCGTAACCCCCAATTCAAATCCGCCGACTGAGCGAGGTTCAGCCCGGACATTCCCTGTAACAGTGACCGATGATTCTTGTGTTAACTCACCCTCTAAGTTGAATATACTTTCATCTGTTTCTGCCTTTACAACGACGCACTGTAGAAGACCAGTGCCGTCTCGTAAAATTAAAAACCATATTTTTCCAATAGATCGAATATTATACACCCATCCTTTAAGGGTGACTTCCTTTCCTTCGAAATCTGTTAATTGCTTTATTGTTGTTGTCATTTTGCTCACATTTTAGATTAAATAAGTAAAGAAATTACCACGACGTCATTATTTCGTTCAAAACATCTTCTGCAATTTTGGTTACAGCGGCAGATGTTGCGAATTCTCTCGGATCTCCAAATTCATTATTATCATCTCCGTCTATTAAACCATCATTATCATTATCAATCCCGTCAGAACTAATATCACCGGATAGGCCGTAGGCACCCCATCCTGAAAAATTCTTTTTTATAAGCACTTTATCTTCTCGAACATCATACCATTCCACTTTCATATTGACCGTAAATCGATACTCCGTTACCGCTTCTTCTTTCGTAAAGGTGTAGGGCGCATCTGTCACTTTTGTAATTGTGGCGTGGAGGATGGACGTGGCTTGGTCCTCATCCGTAACCCTGAGAATATTTTCTTCATTGAATTTTTCAATCAAATTCTCCGTCACAGATTCACTCATACCAAATTCTGCTGTTTGGTTTTCAACAATAGGGATGGCGATAGAATTAATATGGGCCGGTATACTCCCAGCCATAGAGTAGAACATGCACGATGACACGACTAACGAAATATACCAAAAAACACTAAATTTGATTATTGATTCAATAATTTTCATGTATAATTATTTTCAATTTCCTATTGTGTTTTCCGCGAGTTTTGTGGGTAAATAAAATTGATATAGATGATTAAACCTTTATCTTTCGCTCAAGTCCATACTGGTCAATTTTACGATATAAAGTACGCTCACTCATACCCAAAGATTTAGCTGTGGCACGGCGATTGTTTCTAAAAAACTTTAATGTACGTTCAATGGCTTCTCTCTCTAAATCTTCCAAACTCATGTCGCCAATTGAATTATTCTGAATAAAATATTCTGACTCAGAGTCTATATGAAGGCTCGGCGTTAAGGCATTCGCCTCTTGGCCAATAATGGGTACATTCATTTGGTCCGTCACGACCGATCCTTGAGTTGCAAATTGTTTTAAGAATTCTACATCCTGTCTCAATAAAAATAATTGGCGTAAAATAAGTTCGCGCTCCGCAGCTTCTGGAGGTTGATTCATGAGCATGGGGAGAGCCGGATTTTGGGTCGATTCTTTTTTAATATTTCCCAAATTTCGCTCAACCATCTCCACAGTGATTCGCTCACCTTTTTCGAGTACAATGATACTTTCCACAAAATTCTTCAATTCACGGATATTCCCTTTCCATGGGTTCGTTTTCATTGTACGAATCGCTTCTGGTATGAAACCGCGATATACAATATCATTGGATCGGGTGAATTCTAAAGCAAATCGTTCGACCAATAGACTAATATCTTCGACACGATGGCGGAGTGCTGGCACCTCTATGGTGACTGTTTTTAAACGATAAAACAAATCCTGGCGAAATTTTCCATTTTCCACTAATTCTGATAAATCCTTATTTGTCGCAGCCACGACCCGAACATCAGTTTTTTTGGACGTAGAAGCACCCACAGGTGTGAATTCACCGCTTTCCAATACCCGAAGAAGTTTCACCTGTGTTTCTAATGGTGTTTCTCCAATTTCATCAAGAAAAATAGTTCCTTTATTGGCGGACTCAAAATATCCCTTTCGATCGCCTCGGGCATCGGTATAAGCACCTTTTTTATGACCAAAAAGTTCACTTTCTATAATCCCTTCAGGAATCGCACCACAATTCACAGTGACCAAAGGATTCTGGGCGCGTTTGCTATTCTGATGGAGTGCTTTTGCCACCAATTCTTTACCCGTGCCGGACTCACCTGTGACCAGAACAGAGATATCGACTGGCGCCACCTGAGCAACCATATCCAACACCTTATGAATCGCATCAGACCTTCCAACCATTCCGGATGCTTTTTGAATTCTTTCAATATTCATACTTTTTCCTCTATTCTTGATAATCCATCAATAATGTTTGAAAGATTTAAATAAATAATTCGTGTTATTTCACGGGTGACCTTAAAATGATTTCTCAATTTCTTTTTCCATTTTGGTTATTTCATCCCGTAATCGTGCTGCCGATTCAAAATCTAAATTTTCGGCTGCTTCAAGCATTTCTTGTCGCATCATATCTACAGCGAGTTTTTTATCTAATTTGCTGAAATCGTCACCCCGACGGCTTTTATAGGGCATCGGTTCGGCTTCATGAATTGAATCTGCGACAGTAGTTGTGCCTATAATATCATCTGTTGATTTGTAAACAGTTTTGGGTTTTACATCATTATCTCGATTAAACTGTTTTTGGATTTCACGACGACGAGTGGTTTCTTTAATTAAATAATCCATGGCATCAGACACACGGTCTCCATAGAGTATAACTTCTCCATTCACGTGTCGTGCCGCCCGCCCTGCCACCTGCATCAGCGAACTACGTGAACGGAGAAATCCTTGTTTATCCGCATCAATTACCGCCACCAACGAAACCTCCGGAAGGTCTAATCCTTCCCTCAGTAGATTAATGCCAACCAATACATCGAATGCGCCTAAACGTAGATCTCGAAGAATCTGTACACGTTCGAATGTGTCAATCTCACTATGTAAGTATCGGACACGTAAGTTTACACCGCGAAGGTATTCACTTAAATCTTCTGCCATCCGTTTGGTCAATGTTGTGACTAATATGCGTTCATTTCTCTCTGTTCGATCTCTAATTTCACCGATTAAATCATCAATTTGGTCATCGCTTTTTCTAACCTCAACTTTTGGATCTAGCAATCCTGTGGGCCGTATAACCTGCTCCACCACGACACCTTTGGCCATGTCTAATTCTCGATCAGCAGGTGTGGCCGATACATATATAACCTGATGTTGCTTGGCGTGGAATTCTTCAATTTTCATAGGACGATTATCCATAGCACTGGGCAATCGGAATCCATGTTCCACCAATACTTCTTTTCGGGCGCGATCCCCATTATACATGGCCTGAATCTGAGGCAGAGATACGTGAGATTCATCAAGAATTGTCATAAAATTATCGGGGAAAAAATCAATAAGCGTAAAGGGACGATCCCCGGGTTTTCTACCTGAAAAGTAACGAGAATAATTTTCTATACCAGAACAGTATCCCACTTCCATCATCATTTCAAGGTCAAAGTTGGTTCGCTGTTCCAAGCGCTGTGCTTCTAACAACTTATCCATGCCACGCAATTCTTCCAATCGTTGCATCAGCTCAAGGCGGATATCTCCCACAACTTTATTAATCGTTGCTTGGTCTGTTACAAAATGTTTCCCCGGATAAATAAAATCTGAATCCATTTCCTTTAGTATTTCGCCTGTCAATGGGTGGAATCGTGTTATTTGATCAACCTTATTCCCAAATAATTCAATTCGAATGCCCACATCTTCGTAAGCTAAATATATTTCAATCACATCCCCTCGTACCCGAAATGTACTGCGTTCAAAAACTGTATCATTTCTAAGGTAATGGATATTTATTAGTTTTTTCAGAAAATCTTTTCGATTCAAATCAGTCCCTCGCTTAAGATGAATCACTTTATCTTTATACTCTTCTGGGGAACCAATACCATAGATACAAGAAACGGAACTAATCACAATTACATCTTTCCGTTCCAAAAGTGAACTTGTGGCCTTCAAGCGAAGAATATCAATTTCTTCATTTACGGACATATCTTTTTCAATAAAGGTGTCCGTAATTGGCATATATGCTTCCGGTTGATAATAGTCATAATAGCTAATAAAGAATTCCACCGCATTATTAGGGAAGAGTTGCTTGAATTCTCCATACAGCTGGGCTGCCAACGTTTTATTATGTGAAATAATTAAGGTTGGGCGTTGGACTTCTTGGATCACATTTGCAACTGTAAATGTTTTACCGGAACCAGTAATACCCAACAACACCTGATGTTTATCACCATTACCCAAACCTTGGACCAAACCGTCTATGGCCTGTGGCTGATCCCCTTGGGGTTTGAAGTCTGATTGAATTTGAAACTCTGACATATCGGCAAATTTACCTCGGTTAGATCATAGGATACAATGGCAGAGAGTAACAATTATATTTAATGATTTCTACAATTTATTCGAAGAGATCTTTCAATATTGGGTTATGAATTGTATATAAATAACGTTAATATTCACCTAATTATTATAAACCAAACTCGGCAAACCTTATGCATAAAGATTCAAATCTTGTTCTTATTTCAATCCTTACTATCTCTTTATATGCTTTTTCTTGTGATAGCAACGCCTCGACCAAAACACAATTCAATATTATGGAAACCACTATTGCCAAAGTACATCATGCATTTGAAAATGGTGATCTAACGGCTCGGCAATTGGTTAAAATGTACTTGGCCAGAATTGAAGCATACGATCAATCAACTAAACTGAATGGGCATTTAGTGCTTACAAAACAGAAAGTTCAATCGCAGGCATTACGTTTATCGGTCGCCATTTTGATGAACCAAATATAATGGGCTATGTGTACGGTTATGAACAAGCCACCCTTCATCGAAAAGCACCTCCGGGGTTTGAGCAATTAAGTAAATAAAAAGAATGATACTTATACCAAAATTCAATCGCACCATTAAAACAATTATAAATGGTTTATTTTTACTCTCTATCCTGCTTGCCCAGCCATTACGCCAAGTTCGACCAGAAGCTGTGGGTATGTCCAGCGATCGACTGGATAGACTTACGCAACAAATGGAATCCTATGTTTTAGAAAACCAACTTTCCGGTGGCGTCACCCTTGTCTTGCGCCATGGAAAAATCGCCTACTTTGATGCATTTGGTTATCGCGATACCGAATCAAAAGACATTATGGAAATTGATGATATATTTCGCATTGCTTCTCAAACTAAGGCTATGATTAGCGTAGGTATCATGATCCTTCAAGAAAAAGGCCAATTGCTAATTAGTGACCCTGTGGGCAAATATATTCCGAAATACAATTCAACCACAGTCGCAGTAAAAACTAAGGATGGTTATAAAGTTGTTCCCGCCAATCGCCAGATAACAATCCGTGACCTACTTACCCATACAGCAGGGGTTGGATGGGGCTTTGGACCCGGCGGAGACCAATGGAAAAAAGCTGACATAATTGGATGGTATTTCGCACATAGGAAAACATCAATTCAATCCACGGTGAATCAAATATCTTCTCTTCCTATGGATGCCCAACCTGGAGAGCGATTTGTTTATGGCTTAAGCACCGACATATTGGGTGCCTTGATCGAGGTGGTATCAGGCCAACCGCTGGATAAATTCCTTCAAAAGGAAATCTTCAATCCACTTGAAATGACTGACACTCATTTTTATTTACCGGTGAATAAACATCATCGCCTTTCTACTGTATATTCATCGACGGAGAATGGTATTGCTCTCTCCCCAAATCCAGGAAAAAGAATTGGGGCCGGAATGATCGGTCAGGGACATTACATAAACGGGCCCCGAAAAAGTTTTTCAGGGGGAGCTGGGTTGCTTTCCACTGCAGAAGATTATGCCATATTTCTCCAAATGATGCTCAATGGCGGTACCTTCAATAAACAACGAATACTCAGTCGAAAATCTGTCGAACTCATGACGGTTGATCATTTGGGATCAATTGAATTCCCATGGACAAATGGCGTTGGATTTGGGCTGGGATTTTCAATCGTAAAAGATTTGGGAAAACGTGGCACTTTGGGTTCCGAAGGTGAATTTGGTTGGGGTGGTGCATATCATTCCACATATTGGGTAGATCCAAAGGAAGATTTAGTTGTTGTATATTTTACCCAATTAATTCCAGCAAATAATATCGATGATCAACAGAAGTTGAGGTCTCTCATTTATCAAGCTATCATTGATTAGATCTATGAAAATATTTTTTTCCATTCTCTTATTCCTTTTACTCCTTAGTTGTGATAATGAACCGGATTCCGATCTGATTACATGGCAAAAGAATTGGAATAAATGGGAATCAATGAATATGAACCATTATATATATAATTTTAGAGCCAGTTGCTACTGTATAGACGAATGGATGCGAGAAGTCAGTGTGACTGTGAATAATAATTCGGTCATTTCTGTTCTATTCACAGATGATGGGGAACTACCTCAGACATTACAAATCAGTGATTGGCATACCATCAATTCATTATTTGATTTGTCCAAAACCATCATAGAAGAAGCAGCCGAATTTAAACTTGAATATGACAAAACTTATGGAAACCCAACACTCATATCTGTGGATTGGGATTTTGAAATAGTAGATGATGAATTCACTTTTTATCTGAGTAATATAAAAAATAATTAGAAAGGATATTCAATGAAAAAAATTATGGTATTATTAATTTTTTCCAATATAGCTTTCACTCAAAATATCAAATCGACTAAGGACGTAGAGAAGGTATTGGATAAGCTACATTTATACGCTGCTGAAGCAAATGCAAAAAAGTATATTGATCTTTTTGCTGATGATGCGGTTTTTTTTGGTACGGATATCAGTGAACGTTGGCCCAAAGTTGAATTTAGCAATTATGCAACTGACCGAATGTCTTCAGGTACTGGGTGGACCTATTTCATGAAGGAACGAAATATATACTTTTCTAATGATGATAAAACCGCTTGGTTCGATGAAATCCTAACTAATAAGGGCTATGGCGAATTCAGAGGAACAGGTGTGTTAAAAATGGTGGGTACACAGTGGAAAATTGCACAATACAATCTCCTGCTTCCAATACCTAATAATCTGATGAAAAAATATGCGTTTGAGATTAAAGCATTCTATGGTCAAAAATGATATATAACCATTATAAAGTAATAAATATTGGGAAAATGGCTATGCAACCGAAGCGGCCAAAGCCGTAAAAGAATATGGATTTCGCACCATGGGATTAAAAAAACTTTTCTCTTATATGGCGGCCGATCATTGGCCATCCCGAATGATAGCTGATCGCAATGACATGGTAGTAGAAAAAACATTTAATAATCCATGGAATCGAGATTTACCTACCGTGGTCTATACCATTTACCAATAGATTGCATACCTTATTAAAATCTCTTTCTCATGGCGACAAACGGATGGTTTTAGGCGTGAAAGAAGCAATTGACGCTGTCCAGAATAATCCGTCCTTATTTTCAACTTTGATCAAAGGAATGCACCACAACAATGAACTCATTGCCATGCGATCAAGCGATGCGGTTGAGAAACTAACTTTTGTCCACCCTCAATGGCTAACCCCACATAAAAGGGTCTTAATAGACCTATTAGATTATTCAAATCAGCAAGAAGTTTTATGGCATTTAGCCCAAATTATTCCCCGGTTAATTTTATCGAAAAATGAAAAGCACCAATTAATAAAAACATTCGTTTCATATTTAAATAATAAAAGTCGAATTTTGGTCACATTCTCCATGCAGGCGATGGTGGATATAGCCGACAATGATGATCAATTAAAAAATGAAATCTATCCTATAATAAAAGACCTATCCGAAACAGGTAGTGGTGCCATGCGGTCTCGCGGTCGAAGGCTTATAAATCAATTGGAAAACGTATGAAAAACCATGTATCTATTTTCAATGATTAATTGGCCGGCCAATTAATTCATATTCATTAGCAGAATCTATTTTCACCTGTACAAATTCCCCTTTAGGGACCGATGCTTTAATATGAACAATATTATCAATCTCCGGGGAATCATATTCCGTCCGTCCTACTGAAACACTATCGCCACTTTTATCTACTAAAACTTTTAATGCCTTACCAATCATTGCATTATTTTTCTCTGAACTGATATTGGCTTGTAAATCCATAATTTCAGCTTTTCGTTCATTTTTTAGGTCAAAGGGGATATCATCTTCTAAGGCTTCGGCCAATGTACCTTCTTCTTCTGAATAGGTAAAAACACCCAATCGATCAAATGCCATTTCTTCAACAAAATCGTAAAGTTGCTTAAAATTATTTTCTGTCTCTCCCGGATAGCCCACAATTAACGTGGTTCGGATGCGAATATCAGGCATGGCATCTCTAAATTGATTCACTCTTTTACGAATGCCATCCTGCCCCAGCCCCCGCCGCATGGACTTTAATATTTTATCTGATCCATGTTGAATGGGCATATCTAAATAACGACAAACATTCTTTGCGTTAGCCATGGCATCAATGATCCGTCGCGATAAATGGGCAGGATGGGCATAATGGAGACGAATCCAATCAATGTCCAATGTATCCAATTCTTTGATTAAATCACTCAGATATACCTTTGGACTCAAATCCCAGCCATAACTGGTTGAATCTTGAGCAATAACCAGCATTTCTTTTATACCTTGATCCACTAACTTTTTGGCTTCCCACATAATAGAATCAATGGATCGACTTTTTTGAAGCCCCCGCATGATGGGAATACTGCAGAAAGAACATCCATTATCACATCCTTCTGCAATTTTCAGGTAGGCATAATGACTGGGAGTTAATAAAGATCGGTAGAATAATGGATCGTCTTTTGAATAATCTTTTCCCGTTAAAAAAGACATTACTTCTTTAAGGTTATTACTGCCAAAATATCGATCTACCTCCGGAATTTCTTTCGCCAATTCTTCAGGGTATCGTTCAGAAAGACATCCCATCACTACCAATTGTTTCAATTGGCCAGATTTTTTTAGCTCCGCTGCCTGTAAAATCGTTTCAATCGATTCTTCTCTGGCAATATCCAAAAATCCGCACGTATTCACAACAATTGTGTCCGCTTCTTCTGCTTCTTGGGTTAATTTAAATTCGTCTTTTCCCAATCCACCCAAAAGCAATTCAGAATCCACCAAAGCTTTAGCACAACCAAGACTGATCATGTTTAATTTTCGTTGTGGGTTACTCATATTACGTCGGTTGTCCCGAGCAATCCCTGGACATATTCATTTCGATTAAATACGATTAAATCGTCCATATCTTCGCCCACACCAATAAATTTTACAGGAATTTTTAATTCTTTGAATAATGGAAAAACAATACCCCCTTTGGCCGTCCCATCCATTTTAGTAAGCATGGCACCATCCACTTGAACTGTATTTGAAAATTCTCTAGCCTGTATTAATGAATTTTGCCCCAAGCTGGCATCCAATGTTATTAGCGAATGAATTTTAAATTCCGGAAACCTGGACTCTATCACACGATACATTTTTTCCAATTCTATCATAAGGTTTTTATATGTATGAAGTCGTCCTGCTGTATCAACAATGACGATATCTGTTCCTTGAGATTTTGCTGCATTTAATCCATCAAATAATATGGCAGATGGCTGTTGAGATTGCGTGTTACACACAATATTCACGTCAAGCCGATTCGCCCAAGTCTTGAGTTGCTCAACAGCAGCTGCACGATACGTATCTGCCGCAACCAGTAGAACCTTTTTTCCCATTGATTTATAATAGTGAGCCAATTTAGCTGCAGAGGTTGTTTTACCCGTCCCATTGACGCCCACGACCAGTAAAGCAATGGGTGAATTTTTATCTTGTTGTATGGCTTTGCTTTCTGGTAAAGCAGATACAAGATAATCCTCTACTTTCGATAGAAATCCCTCTTTTCGATTTTTCTCTACAACACCGAGAATAGCTTCAACCGTATCGATTCCCATATCTGTAGAAATTAATGTATCTTCCAAGTCCTCTAAAGATTCCACACTCACCTTTCGTTGCACCACCGTATCAAATGCATCCGCAACCGTGGCTCGCGTACGCCGTAAAGCTTGGAATATTTTCCCCATGAAGGCCATGGATTATATCTCTTTTAATGCGGTGTAGAAGGTTTTGATATATTTCAACCAACTAATCGAAAGTAAAATAACAGCAATATTAATAGTCACCTCTTGCATCCAAGGGAACGCTTGCCATGGCCAAATATGTACCATCAATGCCAGAGCAGTGATACCTGCGGCCCACTTACCCCACCAGTTGGCACTCAAAATAAAATGACTATGATTCAATAGGTAAATAGCCGGAAGGGCAATTACCACATACCGAACAATATAAAAAATAAAAAACCACCCCGGGAAACGACCCACGAGAGTTAAGTAACCTACCACAGATATAATACAGGCGAAGTCGGCGATGGGATCTAACCATTTCCCAAAATGGGTAACCTCATTGGCTTTACGAGCGAACCAACCATCTAAGGTATCCGACAACACTGCCAAGACCACCAATAAAAATGTAATGGTACCCATGGCTGGATCTCGTAAGGTATAAATGATGGGAACAGCCAATAGTGCCCGGCCCAGGCTTATCATATTGGCCACAGTTAGAATGCGGGTGGGATCTGTGATTTTTGGTTTATTTGACATGTTTTAGTATATAATTATTTTCCATAACAGATAAAGTATCTAAATCATAAACAAAATCGCAATGCGCCGATACAAACTGTTTATCATGAGAGATAAGAATCAAATGTTTATGGGTTAACATCTCCGTAAAAAAGCGACTCAAAATTAGCTTTTGATTCGAACCAAGTCCAAAGGTTGGTTCATCTAATATTAAGACATCAAAATCGCAATGGGCTAGGATAATAATCAATGCCATTCGCAAGTTTGACCATGGGATGTCCAATGCAGATTGATCTTTCATTAAATCCCAATTTATTTGATATGAATGAAGACGGTTAATACATTGATTCACCAATCTTGGATTCATTTTTTGATTCACAATTAATTCTGTCATGAGAGATCCCAACGTGTCAGGGCCTAACATTCGTTCGGGGAATTGATCCAATGCAGCGACTCGGGGCGCTTTGCCATCCAATAATAAATCAATATTCCCTTGGTCTGGATCCATTACGCCACTAATTATTTTTGAAATTGTAGTTTTCCCACTTCCGTTTTTCCCAATCAACCCAATGGAACGGGCACAATCAATAGTCCATGAACTACAATCTAAAGTGGGCGTCTTACTGCCCTTGTAAGAAAATGCAACCTCGTTAAACGATAAAGTCAATTTCCCTGGTGGGTGAGTATAGTTGTAATCAATTTTACCGAAATCTTGATCCACAGTTTTCAACCCAGACAGGCTCAATTCCCATTGGGTGTCACCATATAATAAATCAGCAGGATCAGATGTAAACCACAATACAGTCTGTTTATCTGATATTTTCTTCCGCATCCATTTTATCCACTCGTGCTTTGAATTTTCATTTAGGAATGAAAGTCCATCATCAATAAATATGGCATCCGGATCGGTACTGAAAGCGGTCACAAGGTTTAACATCTCCATTTCACCGCCACTCAATGTTGCTGGATGGCGATGCCAATCATGTATCATGGGCAATTCATTTTTCAACGCCCCGAGTTTTTGCTGAAGAATTTTGGTATCGGAAAATTGATTTTCTGGGGCAAAGGCCAATTCAGATTCAAGCGTATGGGATAAAATCTGGTTTTCAGGGTTTTGAAATACAATTTGAATAGCATTCGGAATACCAATATCATTAAAGGTAAAGTTCGGTTCTCCATCAGATTTGAACCCAGTTAAACCGCGAATAAATTGGGTTTTACCACTGCCACTTTCTCCATAAATAACATGAAGGCCCTCTGAAAAAGAATGGACTGCAGAATGGTTAAATTTTTGAAAATTCAGTTTAAAGGAGATTGAATCAGTCATGAATCAAATTACGCACAACCCTTGTTGCTGAACCCAAATTTCGATGGATCACATTCGTAGCAGCATAACTTGCTTTTAGAAAACCATTACGATCTTCAAATAACTGTTTAATGCCAATATAGAAATCCGTTCCCGAATCAATTGAGAATCCACCACCATCGGCGATTAATTCTTCTGCTTCAATAAAATTCATATATTTCGGACCAAAGAATACAGGAAGTCGTGCAATGGCTGGTTCCATAACATTATGCACACCAGTTGAAAATCCACCACCAATATAAGCAATCTGACCATCCCAATATAATTGAGACAACCGCCCAATGGTATCTACAATAATAACTCGGGCGTCCAATTGATTTGGGTTTTTATATCCCAATCTGGCCGTAGTAAAGTTATGGCTTTGAAAAAACGATTCAGCTGCCGCCACATTTCTTTCTGTCGGTTCGTGGGGTACCCATATAAGTAATAAATCTTTAATATCATTCAAAAGGCTTACAGTAGAGCTCGCTATTACTTGCTCATCTTCGGCATGAATGCTACCCATTAATAGACGTTTTGGACGTAATAATACTGATTCTGTTCTTTCCGCTGTAAATTTATCGGATTTCTGTTTTACTTGGTCATATCTGGGATTTCCCAAAACACGTACAATCGGTTGACCTGTGGGATAAAGAATGTGTAGTAACCGTTCATGATCTTGAGTAGAAATAGTATAAATAGCGGAAAAACATCCATATACATTTCGATAAAAGTTTCGTACACCGGGATATAACTTTGTGGTATTCTCTGAAAATCTTGCGGCGAATAATGCAGAGTGGATTTCCATAGATTTCGCCGTCCAAATTAAATTAGGCCAAACATCATAGGCAGCGAGAATGAGCTTCTTTGGTTGAACAATTTTAAAACATTTATGTACGACCCAGGGTAAATCAATTGGCAAATACACTTTACAATCAATATGTTTATCATTGACATTTTTAAACCCAGATGGGGAGAAAAAACTCACAATGGCCAATGAATGAGGTTCCACTTCTTTTAACCCAGCCAAAACGGGTTTTACCTGCTCAAATTCACCATGAGAAGCTGCATGAAACCAATAAATAGTTTTCCCCGGTCCAATCCGATCCATAAATGATTTTAATGTTCCAAATGTTTGTAAACGCCCGAACATGCCATTTCTAAGCTTTGAATTAAATATGGACCCCACAATTCCAAATATCAGGATTGATGGGAATAGAATAATATTATATATAATTTTCCAAAATATCATGATATCCCAAGACTATAAATAGCGGTTAAAACCTGATCTGCTTCAATCCCATTCATACAGAACTGTTCTTTTCGATAGCAAGGAAAACTCCCATTTTGAGAGCAGGGCCTACACCATAAATCTTGTTTTTCGACCACTTGAGAATCATCTAAAAATACACCCGCCCCTGTTTCTCTTCCTGTTGGCCCCAATAAGGTAACCACAGGGATATCCAATGCTTCGCCTGCATGGAGAAATCCCGTATCACTACCAAGAACAAATTCAGCTTGACTGACAATAGCCAACGATTCACGTAAATTTGTTTTTCCATGGTAATCAACCACCTTGGAATCTGCATGATTTTTAATCATGGTACAAATATCATCTCCATTACCCCCAATCAGAACGGCTTGCGTATTGTACAACGTTGCACATTGGTCAATAACTTGCGCATATTGCTCAGCTTTCCATCGCTTTTGCGCCCATGCTGCACCAGGCGTGACTACAAAATATTTTCCATGCAAGCCGGCATTGGCTAATAATTCCAGTACGCCGTTTTTTTCAGCTTGCGAAACAAGTAATTTGGAAGGCTCAATATTAAAGTTTTCAGGTAGTAATTCTATTATTGGCTCATGGAGCCAAGTTCGGACTGTAAATTTTTTAGAGAAGTCATTTTTATGAAAGGCAAATAATTTAAACCGGTTCCAGCGTGGTTTTTTGATATGTACATGTTTTGTTGAAATAAATCCACGACGTATAATTTGAGATCGAGTTGTACTATGAAGGTCTATGGCCAAATCATAATTCATCATTTCCATTTCAAATCCAGTTTGACGTAATTGTCTATATCCACCATCAATGTCAACAGCGTGAATTTTATTGATAAATGGATGCCCTTCCAAGAGGGGCGCGAATTTAGATAACGTCATAAAATCAATTTTCGATTTGGGTAAATACTTTTTTAAAGTACCGATTACTGATGTTGTATGAACAATATCTCCGATTGAGCTAAATCTAAGGACCAGAATGGTCCGTGGGTCAGACATGACGGTTACCCTGTACGCTGAGCGTTAAAACTAATCAAATCCACCATGGATTGTTTATAGGGCGAATCCGGATATGGTGAAATGGCATCCAATGCCTGGTGATTAAATTCCTCAATTTTTTGTTCCGCATAATTAAATCCACCAGCGCCGTCTACAATTGTTTTTATATCATTCAAGTCGGCATTTGTTTTCTTTTTAAGACCTAATATTTTTTTAACTTGACGTGTTTCAGCTTTTGAAAGGTTTTCATAAGAGTGGATTAAGGGCAAGGTCATCATATTTCGTTTCACGTCTGCACCTATATCCTTCCCAGTTTGATTCTCGCTACCCAATAAATCAAATAAATCATCCTTCAGTTGAAAGGCCATACCAAATTTTGTACCGTATGTAACCATGGCTTTTCGATCTTTGTCTTTACCCGTAGATGTAATGGCACCCAATTCACAACTGGTGGACATAAGTGATGCTGTTTTTTGATAAATCATATCATAATAGACATCCTCTGTCATTGATCTTGTTAATGCTTTTTCGACTTGTAGGATTTCCCCTGCTGCCAGTTTTTCCGCTGTATCTGCAATAAGCTGTAATGCAGCAAAATCTTTAAGGCCCACCATATTGATCAGTGTTTTGCTTAAAATAAAATCGCCCATAAGTACGGCTATTTTATTCTTCCATATTCGATTAATTGAAGGAAATCCACGGCGTTTTTCTGCCTCGTCTACTACATCATCGTGGATGAGCGTGGCCAAGTGAAGTAATTCAATCATGGCTGCCGCGCGATAGCTATTCACCGTAGGTTGGCTACAAACTCGAGAAGCCAAAATGGTTAAAACCGGCCGAATATGCTTCCCTTTATGGCGAATAATATATTTTCCAACGAGATTGATTAACCGAACTTCTGAACGAAGCGCATTTCGAAATTCCTCTTCAAATAGTTTAATATCCTCGAATATGGGCTTAGTGATGATTTTTAGTGTTTTAAGTTCTTGTTTCACAGGTGGAAATTACCCAGATTTTTTTCGATTTACCAGCCAACTCACACCAATACTCAATTCGTATAAACCCAATAAAGGGATGGACATTAAAATGAGACTGACGGGATCGGGTGGTGTTATAAAAGCACTTAAAACTAAAATAACGACAAAGGCATGACGTCGGTAATGGCTCATGAAAGCCGGCGTTAATAAACCGATAACAGATAAAATGAACACCAAAACGGGTAGTTCAAAAATGAAACCACTTCCAATCATTAGCCAAGTGATGAAATTAAAATAATAATTAATGGAAAAATTATTGTCAATTTCCGTCATCCCCACTGAAGTAAAAAACTCTAGAGAGAAAGGAATCATAACCATGTATGCGAATATCAATCCAATTAGAAATGATAAATAGGTAAAGACAATTAAAGGAACTGCATATTTCTTTTCATTTAAATAGAGACCCGGGGCAATAAATTTCCATAACTGATATGTTAAAACAGGAATAGCGAGAACCACACCACCGATCATAGCGATTCCCCACTTTATCATAAACATGCCTTGCACTTTCAACACCTGTAAATCCATTGGTGTCGATAAATTTCGTGTGGGCCTGATAAGGAGGTCTATAAGGGAATCAATAAAGAAAAAGGTAATTGCAGCCCCCAATAAAATTGAACCCAAAGACTTGACAAGCCGCCAGCGTAATTCTTCTAAATGATCTAAAAATGGCATCGTGTTTGGTCCTTTAGCCATGGGCTTCCTTCAATAAATAACTCGCCACTTCGTGAGGTGAGGATTGAGTGGATTCTAAACTATTGATGGACAATTCCAATTCTGCTAATTTTTTCTGCGTCCAAAACTTTTTTAAGAGTCTATCCTGAATTAAATGATGAACTCTGTTTTTATGTCTGGCCAACTGCTTCTGGGTCATTACCCCATTATTTTTCATAACATGGGTTAATTGGACCATTGCTTTATAGAGTTCATCTACACCATCATTTCGATCGGCAGCTGTATTAAAAACCGGTGGCTCCAATTTTCCCTTTTTTGAAAATGTATGAAGTATCGTTTTTAAGTTTTGAGCCAATCGATTGGATCCTTCTCGATCCGATTTATTAATAGAAAATATATCACCTATTTCAATAAGGCCTGCTTTCATAAGTTGAATTTCATCACCGGATTCAGGCACCAGAACGACCAAAGTTAAATCAACGGCTTTGGCTATATCATGCTCTCCTTGCCCCACACCCACCGTTTCTATAATAATCACATCTTTGCCACTTGCGGAGAGAACATCCCCAACATCCTGCGTTTTTCTCGCTAATCCACCCAAATCACCCTGAGATCCCATACTTCGGATAAATACATTATTGTCCCACATATAATTATTCATCCGTACACGATCACCTAACAGGGCACCACCGGTAAATGGACTGGTTGGATCGACAGCCACAACGCCTACACTTTTTCCATCGTCAATAAATTGCTGAATGAGTAAATTGGTCAAAGTACTTTTTCCTGCACCAGGGGGACCTGTAATTCCAATTCTTAATGCCTCATTTTCAGTACCATGAAGGTGCTTAAAAAAAGCATCGGGAATATCACCGTTATTTTCAATTTGGCTGATTACTCTTGAAAGGGCACGATGATCGTTCGACCGAATGCGATCCAGCGTATCGGAGTCCATGATCATTTTGTATAGTTTATTTTATGAGAAAGATTCTTGGAAAGCACTAAAATTATAGATTGTAATATCGCTTCCATCCCGTTTGACCAATTTTTTGTCTTCTAGTAATTTTAAGGTCCGTGAAACTGTTTCTCTGGATGTACCCGCCATATTCGCAATATCTTGTTGAAACGGCAAGTTGTGAACGATGACATTCCCACGTTTAATAGTACCCCGTTCTTCGGCTAATCGTATAAGTGTAATTCCGATACGCTGTTCAGAATCGCTCAAGGACAGACTTTCAATTTGCTGGTCGCTTTTTCGCAGTCGAACCGCCAGTTCTTCTAATAGTGCAATTGCAATTTTTGGATATGATTCTAAACACTCGAGAAAATCTCGTCTGGATAAAGTCATGACTTCTGCATTCTCGTTCGCAACAATATTTGCCGACCGACCTTCGCCATCCAATAAAGACATTTCGCCAAAAAAGTCACTTTCCCCTAACATGGCTAGGATTACTTCCCTTCCATCGTCACTCAACCGGGTGACTTTCACGGTACCTCTTGTGATAATAAAAAATGTTTCTCCCATACTTTCCTCTAACAGAATAATTTGTCCTTTTTCGTATTCTCGAGAAACCATTTTGGTGGAGATCTTTGTTAAATCAGAATCTGAGAGGTCTGTAAATATAGGAACATTGCGTAGATGATCGGTTTTACTCATAGAGGAAAATACAATCTAAAATAGGATAGATGGAAAAGGTAAAATTACGATGGTTGGAATAAAATTTTTGTGACGGATGTCACAAAAATTAGAAGTGATGGGAAATTGTGTAAATATGTTGACCCATGCCGGATTCACTAAAAAGCAAATTGTTTATAATATCGATGCGCCCTTCGATGCTGCACAGGAAGAGTTTAAGGAACTTGAAGTAATATTACCAATTACAAATATCGCGATTCAACCCATTATTTCTTTTGGTAGAGTGGGTATTTACGAGATAACTTCGCCTCCGAAATTTTAATTAATATTTGAGGAACCAATGGATAGACATCCACAACAAATAAAAAGAGAACGACAAGATAAAAAACGCCATGAATTAAACGTGGCAAAAATATCAGACTTAAAAACAGCTATAAAACGTGTACTGCAATCCACGGAAGCCAGTGAAGCCAAAGGACATTATACAAAGGCCGTAAGCACAATTGATAAAATGGCGAGCAAAGGCCTGTTAAAGAAAAATACAGCTGCCCGCCGTAAATCACAGATTACTCGGCATATAAATTCTTTATCTGCATAGTGTAAGAGTCAGCTTTGTACCAAATTAATAAAACCTCGCTTTTTGCGGGGTTTTTTTGTTTCCTGAAATTGAATTCAAGTAAATCTCCATTATCATTATATTACTTATGGTGACAATCACCAAACATTTATAGGTAAAGAATAATATATATTAACTATCAGACACTTGATAGTTTGGCGCTTCCTTCATTATTTTTACTTCATGAGGATGACTCTCTTTGACACCGGCAGATGTGGTTTGAATGAATTCCGCTTTGTCATGAAAATCTTTGATATCCCCTGCGCCACAGTAACCCATAGAAGATCTTAAACCACCCATAAGTTGGTGGATCGTATTCCGAACGGACCCACGATATGGGACCATCCCTTCTATGCCTTCCGGAACCAATTTTGTTGCTTCGGCCCCTTCCTGAAAATATCGATCACCACTACCCTCCTGCATGGCACCGAGAGACCCCATTCCTCTATAAGATTTATACTGACGTCCTTCATATAAAATGGACTCACCAGGACTTTCATCCATTCCGGCTAAAATACTACCAAGCATTACCACTTCTGCCCCAGCAGCAATTGCTTTAGATATATCACCGCTATAACGTAATCCACCATCCGCGACAACAGGGATATTATGTTTTTGTGCCTCATCCACACAATTCATTATCGCGGTAAGTTGAGGTACACCCACACCGGCGATAATTCGTGTGGTACAACTGGCACCAGCACCGATACCCACCTTTACACAGTCAACCCCTGCATCAATTAATGCTTTAGCGCCATCGCCTGTGGCCACATTCCCAGCAATCACTTGAACGTCACCTAAAGATTTTTTAATGCTTTTAATGGAATTCAATACGCCAGCTGAATGACCATGAGCCGTATCAATTACAATCACATCTACACCCGCGAGTGCCAAAGATTGAGCCCGTTCATCTGCATCATGACTAACACCAATAGCCGCCCCAACTCTTAATCGACCGCCCCCATCTTTGCAGGCATAAGGAAAATCTTCTTTTTTCTGTATATCCTTAACCGTAATTAACCCAGCCAAACTATCATCCTCATCCACGACCAATAATTTTTCGATTCGATGCTCTTGAAGCACTTTTTTTGCTTCCTCCAATGTCGTACCCACTGGGACTGTTACTAAATTTTCCTTCGTCATTCGATCGCGAACGGATAAATTATCATCCGTTTCAAAACGGATATCTCGATTGGTAATTATTCCCACAAGTTTATCATCATCTAATACGGGCAACCCGCTGATGTGATAATTAGCCATAGCCTTTTTTGCTTCCCGTATCGTCTTATCTACCGATAACGTAACCGGGTCCAATATCATACCACTTTCGGAACGTTTTACACGGTCAACCATTTTTACCTGTTCGCCTATAGATAAATTTTTATGGATAATCCCAATGCCACCCTCTCGGGCTAACGCAACGGCCATTTCACTTTCTGTAACGGTATCCATGGCTGCAGACAAAAGAGGAATATTCATAGAGATCGTCCTTGTGAGACGTGTCTGCAAATTGACTTCTCTGGGTAATACGTGAGATTTTTGTGGTACAAGAAGCACGTCGTCAAAAGTAAGTGCTGGCGCGAATGGAGGTCTGTTTTTCATAATATTAAAATAATTTGATTCGCTGGTTTACACGATCAATTATTTTTCCTGATTGAATAAGTTGATTCACTATTTTGAAATCATCTGACAAAGGATGATCTTTTTGGGTTAAGGTATGATGGCGCCTCAACAGATTCATGACCGGAATTAATCCATCACCCGATGCTAATTTTTTATGAAACCGATAATTTATATTTCCAGCAACCAAAATTTCAACGGCGAGCACTGTTCTAACATTGTCAATAATCCGTAGACATTTTCGCCCAGCCCACGGCGCCATACTGACGAAATCTTCCTGTCCTGCTGAGGTCGAAATAGAGTCCACACTGGCAGGATGGGCCAATGTTTTATTTTCAGAAATCAATGCCGCAGCCGTCACTTGCGCTAACATGAAACCGGATTCTAAACCCGGATTAATAGCACCAAACATGGGAATTCTATCGCCAATTCCTTTCATGAAATAATTAATGCGACGCTCGGCAATGGCACCAATTTCTGACATGGCAATGGATAAGTTATCCAAAGCCTGGGCCACTGGCTCTGCATGAAAATGACCCGAATTCATAACGTCACCATTTGGAAACACCAACGGATTATCCGACACAGAATTCACTTCAGCATTGATAATTTTCTCCACTCCATTATATACATCACGACTTGCACCATGTACATGAGGTATACAACGGACACAATACGGATCTTGAATTCGACCACAATCATCGTGGGATAGAACAATTTCACTCCCTTTTAACATTTTAAACACATTTGCCGCAGATCGAGATTGGCCTGCATGTTTTTTTAATTGATGAATTTTAGGAGAAAAAACAATTCGCGTAGACAAACTGGCTTCTGTAGATAACGCGCCGGAGATATCGGCTGTTTTAATTAATTTTTTAGATTCAGCTAAAGCTCGAATGGCCAATGAAGTGGAGACTTGTGTTCCGTTTATTAAACTTAATCCTTCTTTGGCTTCCAATACAACTGGGGTGAGGTTGGCTTCTTTTAATGCGAGCATGGCAGGCATTATACGATCTTGAAAGTGTACATCCCCTTCTCCGATTAACGCGCGAGCCAAATGGGCCAATGGAGCCAAATCGCCTGAGGCACCCACAGATCCTTTTCGGGGAATGATTGGAAGAATATCGTGATTGAGCATATCCACCAACAACTGAGCCAGTTCTAAGCGAATACCACTATACCCTTTGGCCCATGTCATTAATTTTAAAAACATGGTCATACGCGTAACACCCAAATCTAAGGGCTTCCCTACCCCGCAGGCATGTGAACGTACCAAATTTAATTGAAGCTTTCGACGATCATCTGGCGTGATTGAAACTGTACTTAATTGACCAAACCCGGTATTTACACCATAGATTTGTTGGCCTTTATCTAATAATGATCTAAGCGTTTTATGGGATTGGCGAATGGATTGTTTCGCGTCAGTGGAAAGTCGTACGCGAACGGGGCCATCTAACAATGACGACAATTGTCCCCATTGGATTGATTTATTAGATATAAGGACTGTACCCATTGAGCAAGTTATAACTTTTTATAAATAGTGAACAAGGAGAGTGAAATGAAATGTTGCATATTCTAAGATGTAATATTTCTGCTTTATCGATATATAATATTATATTTGAAACCAGTATCCCAGCAATTATAGATTAATTAATTTCTGACGATTATAAACAAACAAAAAATATTATCTCAAGGAATAAATAAATAAAACGACTATATCATTTCTAAGCGCATACTTTTACGATTCACTTTTGTCTAAATCAGAAGAGACCTGTCTTATGAAGAGAATAATTCAAAAATCATTGGCCATATAATTTTTTCACCTGTCATTTTATTCACCAACCCGGTATTACCCATTATGGGTTTGGGTCCCATGGCGGTAAAACCGGAATATCAGCGAATTGGAGTTGGAACCAAATTGGTGAACGTCGGCCTCAAAATGTGTGCAGAATTAAACATAAAAGCTGTGGTTGTTTTGGGCCACCCAGATTACTATCCTCGGTTTGGGTTCTCTCCTTCAATCCAATTTGGGATAACGTCAGAATACGATGTGCCCAAGGATGTATTTATGATTAAAGAACTTCAAGATGATATATTATTGGGTGAAAAAGGCATTATAAAATATCATTCTACTTTCGAATCTTTCTAAGTGTGAGTGGTTTTCTCTCTTTGCCCCCATGTCACTTCCCCGTATTTTCTTATCAATATATGATTCTAACAAAGGAGTTACCATATGATGAAATTCAAACTAAACACAGGATTCCTATTATGTATTTTTATTATTGGAGGTTGTACAGTGCCAACCAATAAGTCATCAAATCAGATAAATCAAAAAATCGATTCTCAAAATCCGTTTTATACGGAAAGTACATTGTATATGAAATATCCCCAATTTGATATAATCAAAAATGAACATTATGCGCCAGCTTTCGAAAAGGGTATGACGAATCATATGGCCGAAATTGATGCTATAGCAGAACGGGCAGATTCACCCACTTTAGAAAACACCATAATTGCCATGGAGAAATCCGGCGCATTATTGGATCGCGTGGCTACGGTCTTTTTTGCACTCATCTCAGCCAATACCAACGATGAAATGGAAAAAATTCGAAGTGAAATGGCCCCCAAGTTATCGGCCCATAGTGATCAAATTTTACTCAACGGAAAACTATTCCACCGGGTTAAAACTATATATGAGCAGCGAGATCAATTGGGACTTGACGCAGAATCAAAACGGTTGGTTGAAAAGTATTATACTGATTTTATACGATCCGGTGCCAATTTATCAAACGAGGAAAAAGAATCCCTTAAAAAGATTAATGGTGAAATGGCCGTTTTACAAACCACATTTAGTCAGAATGTATTAAAAGAGGTTAATGCCTTAGCTGTTGTAGTGGATTTCAAAAATGAATTGGATGGCTTGTCTGATGCGGCTATCGAAGCAGCTGCGAATGAAGCCAAATCTCGTGAATTAGACGGTAAATATGTCCTCACCTTACGAAATACCAGTGGTCAGCCACCTATTGCTTCTTTGACGAATCGTGCTTTGCGAGAACGCATTCATAAAACATCCCTTTCTCGCGGTAGCCGAGGTGGTGATTATGACAATAGAGACGTCTTGGCAAACATCATTAAACTCCGGGCGGAAAGAGCCCAACTTATGGGATATGACAACCACGCAGCCTATTCACTGGAAAATCAAACTGCCCAGACGCCGAAAGCCGTGAATGAACGACTTAGCAGTCTTGCGCCAAAAGCAGTATCCAACGCGAACAAGGAAGCAACGGACCTTCAAAAAATGATCGATGCAGAAGACGGCAGTTTTAAACTCGCCTCTTGGGATTGGGATTTCTATACGGAAAAAGTCAGAGCGGATCGCTATAATTTTGATACATCCCAACTCAAACCCTATTTTGAGATGGATAACGTACTTCAAAATGGTGTCTTTTATGCAGCAACTCAATTATTCGGCATCACGTTTAAGGAACGGTTTGACCTGCCAGTTTATCAAGAAGATGTTCGTGTTTTTGAAGTATTCAATGAAGACGGATCTGCACTGGCATTATTTTTATTTGATGGATATGCCCGCTCATCCAAGAGAGGTGGTGCGTGGATGAATGCCTATGTGAGTCAATCCAAACTAAAGGGAAATAAACCGGTCATCGCCAACCACTTGAATGTGGTAAAACCACCCAAAGGTGAACCCACACTCATGTCTTTTGATGAAGTGATTACCACGTTTCATGAATTTGGTCATACTCTCCATGGCATGTTTTCTGATGTAAATTACCCCTATTTCGCCGGAACTTCTGTCCCAAGAGATTTTGTGGAATATCCTTCTCAAGTCAATGAAATGTGGGCCATTTGGCCCGAAGTGCTAAAGAACTATGCGGTTCACCATGAGACCGGCAAGCCTATGCCAAAAGAACTTTTAGACAAAGTATTGGCGACTCAAAAGTTTAATCAAGGATTTACCACCACTGAATATTTGGCTGCGTCTCTATTGGATCAAGCTTTGCATCAACTTTCCCCGGATCAGGTTCCCACTGGCGAAGAGATTATCGCTTTTGAAGCAGATGCACTTAAAACAGCCGGCGTGGCCATGGACGTAATTCCACCCCGTTACCGCAGCACTTATTTCTCCCATATTATTGGTGGATATTCTGCCGGATATTATTCCTATATTTGGAGCGAAGTATTGGATGCAGATACAGTAGAATGGTTTAAAGAAAATGGCGGTCTTAAAAGAGAAAATGGTGATCATTTTCGGAAAACACTCCTTTCCCGTGGTGGTAGTAAAGATGCGTTAAAAATCTTTAAAGATTTTCGAGGCGCTGAACCGAATATTCAACCCTTATTAGATCGACGGGGATTGAACTAAAACCACTTCAATGATTTCAATTATAGGTATTCCCTTAGATGAGAATTCCTCTTTTTTAAGAGGGTCAGCCAAAGCGCCGCCTCTTATTTTGGATGCCTTTCGTTCGGATGCATCCAATATGTATGCTGAGAATGGGTTTAATTGTGGTGATAGTGGCAAGGTCAAGAACTTTGGAAATTTACAACTCACCGCCGGAAAAGCAGCCATGGATTCTATCCAAAAAGTGGTAAGCAAAGAATTAAATCTTAACCAAAAAGTCGTCTCTCTTGGTGGCGATCATTCTATCACATTTCCAATCATTCAAGCATACAGTCAATCATACCCTGATCTTAACATTCTCCATATCGACGCCCATCCCGACCTTTACGATAACTTTGAAAATAACCCTTATTCTCACGCGTCCCCTTTTGCACGGATAATGGAAAAGGATTTGGTGAATCGATTGGTCCAAGTGGGCATTCGCACATTAAATGATCATCAAAAAGAACAGGTAAAACGGTTTGGTGTTGAAGTAATTGAAATGAATAATTTTGACTCTTCTCTTTTACTACAGTTCGATGGTCCCGTATATATTTCAATTGACATCGATGCACTTGACCCAGCCTTCGCGCCGGGCATATCCCACCTTGAACCGGGTGGACTATCCACTCGAGACGTGATTAATATAATCTATCAATTAAATGGAAATGTGGTCGGCGGCGATATTGTGGAATACAACCCTGACAGGGATATCAATGGCATGACCGCGTTGGTGGGGGCTAAATTACTGAAGGAATTATTAGGGAAGATTCTCAAATAGATTTTACTCAAGAATTCAATTTCTCTGGATAAAGCTTATACCAAAGTATCCACCCGATTAAATACGGTATAATCTACTGGGATGGCTTCACTGAATGCGCGACCGTACCGTTTATTCACAATTCGATCATCCATGACTATAAAAATACCTTCATCATAAGCGGTACGAATTAACCGACCAAACCCCTGGCGAAAACGGATTACCGATTCCGGTAGCGCATAATCCATAAACCGATTTCCCCCCTCTGTTTCAATCATATTCCCATACGCTTTCACCAATGGTTCCGTGGGCACATCAAAGGGCATTTTTACAATAATGAGTACTTCCAGTAAATCACCAGGGAGATCTACCCCTTCCCAGAATGCATTGGTCCCCAGCAAAATGCCGTTGGGTGATTGGTGCATTCCTCGTACCAGTCCCATTCGAGACGCCTGTCGCTTTTGGGCATAAATAGGTAGATTTCTTCCATCCGAATGACGCTGCAACATTTGATATGTATTTTCTAATTGGGCCCGGGACGTAAACAGGACCATCATCCGTTTATTATACCGCTTGTGGCAGGTCAATATCATTTGCGCCAATACGTCTGGTTTCTGTCCGTCTCCCCCGGAATACTGATAATAGGTGACTTGATCACTATAATGAAATGGGCTCTCAAAAACAGCGGTCTGTACATCGTCAAATTCTACTCCATTCAATCCGGTTCTCTGAAGGAAATAATCAAAGGAATCCCTAGTTCGGATGGTTGCACTAGTGAGAATACAATGGTTCAGCTCTTTAAATAAACCGCTGGCCAAATCGTTGGCCAAATCGATGGGGGCGGCCTGAACGGTGAGTATCAATCGGGTGCGACCACCTATATTTCTAAAATTACCTTCATACCAATACACATTGTCGTCATCCTGATTACTGGTCAATGCCTGAATAAGCAATAAGGAATCGGTTATGAGACTTTCACCACGATCAAATAACTGATGGAGTTCCAGGAAGTCTTCCTTTGTTTCATCAATATCCATCAATGCTTCCCGCAGTTTACGTACTTGATTCCGTACCGAGTGAAGCCCCCGATTCATCCGTTCTAAATCGGCAGATAAGGGACCAAATTCTTCCGTTAAATTTTCTATGATGAGTTTGGTGGAATATTTAGCATTGGAATCAAATTTATACAGACTATTTACTGCCATTTGATCAAAGAAGTCTTTCACATATTCATGACAACTTTCAACAGATCGAGCCAAGTCCCTTCTCATACCCTCAAATTGCGGATGGAGTGCTCCCAAGGATTTGAGTTGATTATTCCATCGAACCGAATGGGAATGATCCGGGTCTATACGTTCTAAAAAATACTTCAAAGAACGTTGGTCTAACACAGCCGTAAACTGCCGATGGGCGGCCTGGGGAATATTGTGAGCTTCATCAATAATAACGGATTGATGTTCCGGTAAAAACCCCATCCCTTCTCCCGCATCCATTCGCGCTTTTCCTTCAGACAGTAAAAGTGCATGGTTCACCACAATCAAGTTGGCTTGATAAACCAATTTTCTCAATGGGCCAAAAAAGCATCCGCCGTGACGTGCACAAATGGGTGAGGTACAAAATCCCGGTTCGCTCTGAACCAACGCCATGAGTCGAAAGGTAAATCCATTGGTAAAGCCTGGGCATTCATCCATATCTCCCGTTTGGGTCCATTCCAGCCAAACCATGAGGGGAATCAGGTACATGGCTTCTTCCCCATTTAACATTTTATCTGCGCCCCCAATAAGCCAGTTCAATCGGGACTTACATAGGTAATTGCTCCGCCCTTTCATCACCACCGCCTGTACAGATGAATCAATGGCATGGGTTAGTCGGGGTAAATCCTTGTTAAACAATTGATCCTGTAGGTGTTTGGTATAGCAGGAAACAATAACCGGGCCGTCATCCGGATGGGTCAGGTTATACTTAATGGCAGGAAATAAATAGGCCATACTTTTACCCAATCCAGTCCCCGCCTCCGCGATGCCAATCCCTCCGGGACTGGTCAGAATATCATCCACAAATTGACTGAAATAAGCTTGGTTTGGACGATCTTCGTATGCTTCGTAGGATTGATCTAAATTACCATCTGGACCAAAGACTTCCGTGCTATTCCGATTAGAAATGTCTTTTTTTCCTTCATGAATAAAGACATTGATATTGGTTGGTTTCTGAATTTTAGACTCTGTGAGCGCATTTTTTAAATCCCCCGTTTGGGTAAGCGCATTCGCCAAATTAATAAATAGCTCTTTGTTATAAACTTTAAAGGGTTTGAGCAAGGTTACTATTCTGGAAATAAGATCCAGACTATAGCTTGATGCTTCTTCAATAAGTTCCACAAAAATTTGTCCACAATTTTCTGTGTCCGATTCAGCTCGATGGGCTCCTTCCGTGGATAAACTAAAATAATCGGAAACGGCACTCAAATTATGAGCCGGCTGAAAGAATAACATCCCTCGTGACAAAGTAAGTGTATCATAATATTTCCGATCCGGTAGTTCCTTGTCATGGCGATTGGCCATGGCTTCTAAATAAGCAAGATCAAATGGGGTATTATGTGCCACGATGGGAATATCTCCGATAAACTGAAAGAATTCATCTATAATACTACTTTCAGATGGGGCATCCGCAACCATATTATTGGTGATACCGGTAATTTCCTCTATTAGTTCAGGAATGGGAATTCCGGGATTGACCAATGTAGTATAACGGTCAATCGGTTCCCCATTCTTAAACAAAATGGCCGCCACTTCGATAACGCGATCAACCTCCGGTTGGAGACCCGTCGTCTCAAAATCTAGTGCAATAAAGGAATCTAATTGAAGTGTTTTTAGAAGTGTGGGGCGGTCCATCAATAATGGGCCGTTTTAATCACTGTGACCAGTGGGTAAATCCACTTTAGAAGATGGCTTCACATCGCCATGACGGAAATAATTATAATGTCTTAAAACCCAAAACAGCGACAGGACTGGAATTAAAAACCATGGAAACCTGACCGACAGGAACATAACCGGGATAAAGACCACGTAATATCGGCAGCGCTGTAAATGTCTCACAGCCGCTGGAAAAATGAGAGCCACTATTGGAAATGGGCTATACACAGCCGCGATGGTTGAAATCATGGGGTCATCATGGATGACGCCAGCCACAACTGATAAACTGGTTAGTAGAATTATAATAGCCAACATAGGTGCCATTTCACCTTTAGTGGGAGAATGGTTCTCACCGTCATCTTTCACCTGAATCGGGATGCTATAAGTCATATGTCCTATCAAAAAGAAAATGAAATAAGGAAGGCCAAAAACCAAAACATCCACATTAAATCCTTTTTGAATAGTGCCCAGTAGAAACAGTATAAACCCCATTAAAAACATCCATAATCCTGACTTTACTGAATCGATCTTTTGTGAAAAAACTGGAAACCGTTTATCCCAATAGGCAGCAAAAGCAAAAATTACTAACAATACATACGATAATGAGGACCAGTCCCAATAAAGCCACCGGTCTTCTACATGGGCAGACACATTTGCACCGGCGAGGACCATTGCCCAAATCCCGAACCATCGTTCCGGTTTGAGTGAAGCAAAGCCATCCATCTTTTCTACAATGGTAGCTAAACGGCCATATCGCCCGGATCCCTGGGGAAAATACTTCTCTGCCAGCATCCTTTAGCCGATAAGAGCTTTGCCGAAAATTTCGGCATATACTTCATTGAAAAGGATAAAGGCCACAATGGCTGCGGCAATGGTGAGAATTGCTTTCACTAATTGAGGAGGAAAGTTCTTTTCACCCATACCATTTTTTAGCTCAGCCAAATAATTGGAGATACCCCATTTTTTCAGGACAAATATGGCTGTAAGCATCCCACCAATCGGCAGCATATATTTCGAGGATAGATAATCCATAAAATCCATAAATGGCATTCCCAGAAATTCAGTTATATTGATGCCACCACCTAAAGAGAATGAACAGAATGCACCAACCACAGTAATTACAGCGCCAAACTGGATTGTTGCTTTTTTACGTGACCATCCTTTTTGATCAATAAAATAAGCGGTCACCACTTCAAGTATTGATATTGCTGATGTCAATGCTGCCATGAAAAGGAGAATAAAAAACATGGTACTCCAAATAGCGCCACCGGCCATTTGAGCAAATACGGTCGGCAAAACAATGAAGATAAGTCCGGGCCCCTCTGCTGGATTTGCGCCCAAGGCAAAAACCGTTGTAAAAATCGCTACACCTGCCAGCATTGCGATGGCTGTATCCAAGAAAATTACCCAAAGGGCCGAGTTCAATAAATTTTGTTTTTTATCAATATAACTACCATATGTGATCATGGTCCCCATCCCAAGGCTCACCGTAAAAAATGAATGACCAAGCGCCAACACAATGGCTGATGCAGTTAAGTCTTCAAAACGTGGATTAAACAAAAATGAAAGGCCTTCTATGCCGCCGGGGAGTGTCATCCCGCGAATAGCCAGAACACCAAGCAAAACAATAATCATTGGCATCATTATTCGAGACCATTTTTCGATCCCTCCCTTTACGCCATTGATAATAACGCCAATACAAAGCATCATAAATAAAACCTGGTAAATTACGGGATTCCATGCACTGGTGATAAATCCATTAAACATGGTTCCCGCTACTTCAGGATTACCCGCCAACGCATCAAAACCGCCAGAAAACGAATCAATGATATATTTTAATATCCACCCACCCACAACGCCGTAAAAAGAGAGAATCACAAAAGCTGATGATACGCCAAGATATCCCACCCATTTCCAATTGGTGCCCGGAGCCAGTTTTTCAAAGGCGCCCACAGGACTTAATTGTGTTTTACGCCCAATAACAAATTCAGCAATTACAATTGATAATCCCACAACGAAGATACATGCCAAGTAAACTAATGTAAAAGCTCCCCCACCATTTTGGCCAGCCATTGAGGGATATTTCCAAATATTTCCAATACCAACTGCCGAGCCCGATGCCGCCAGAATAAATCCTAACTTTGACCCCCATTGTTCGCGATTTTGACTCATTATTCTTCTTTACCTTCCTGTTTAGATTGTGTTAAATCTTCACTCATAATATCATGAATTGGATGCAAATGTGCCTCAACAACAGCGTCGAGAAGGCCATAAATATAGACAAACCCTATCCACCAACCATATTTGTTTCTCAGCTTTAAATACGATGTTTTCTCCGTTGCATTATTTCCATTATAACTTTGGTATTTATTGGCATTATCTAGATATAAGAATCCTGCGGCCAAAGCCACACCGATCAAGAGTCCACCCTTTACCGGTTGATTGTTGTAAAATTGACCTCCACCGGGAAACATCAAGGCTCTTTTCACTGCCATTTTAGGTGTTTTTGCCGTTAAACTATCCACGTCCTGAGCAATGACAATCGTGGTCAAAAATAAAAGTATGAGGAATTTGAAGCTCATTCAGTATTTACAATATAGCAATACATTCAATTTCGACATCTGTGCCTGCAGGTAATCCTGCGACAGAGACTAAAGATCGGGCCGGCGCATCATCTTCATTCAAATATTCATTGAAGACTTCATTCACGTCATCGTAGGCCGACATATCCGTCAAAAAAACAGTAAATTTAACCACCTTGGATAAATCGGTCCCCGCCCGGTCTAAAATGGCCGATAAATTTTTAAATACTTGTACCACCCGATCTTTAAAATCACCCGCGATCAGTTTATTTGTGTCAGGATCAATGGCAATCTGCCCTGCCGTGAATACAAACCCATTGGCGATTACCGCCTGATTGTAGGATCCAATTGGGTTGGGTGCATGCGCATCCGTAATGACCATTCTTTCCATCATAAACTCCTAATCGTTGAAATCCATACAAAATAGACCGATGTTTGGATCATATTCTCGTTTACCATCTGTATCGATCTTTCTTAAAATAAACTCACCCACAGCCCCCACTTTTGCTTCAAACAAATGGCCACCTTTTACATCCATACTGTGGCTCGCAATCGTAATATGGGCATGAATAAATGGTGCATCGTCCTTCAGTAAAATATTGCCCTGGTAAGATGTCAATTCCCAAATGTCATCAAATGTTTCTCGAACATATTTTTTATTGTTTAAATCGTAGGCACCCAAGTCAATATCTTTGATGGCACCAATCCCGGATAGTTGTCCATTCACGATACCATGATCTTGGCAAAATTGGGTTAATGTCTCCATTATTTTCTCATCCTGTTGGACATAAATAATGTAGGTATCCCCATCCTGTTTATACTGCATTTTATTAACTATCCTCTAAATGCTTCTTTAATTATTTCTAAACTATTATTCATAGCAGATTTTAAGGCAGTCGAATCTTGACCACCGGCTGTTGCAATGTGGGGTTTTCCGCCGCCACCACCGCCCATTTCAGCGCCGATTGTTTTAGCCAAAACGCCAGCTTTCACACCACTTTTAACTAAATCTGGGCTCACCACCACCACAACCATTGGTTTCTCTCCATCCGCACCCAAAACACCGATGCCACTTTTCAATGAATCCAATAGAGCATCACCAAAACTTTTTAGCTCATCCATGGATGATGCATCGGTCATTTCTATCACAATTTGATAATCTCCAACAATATTTGCTTTCTCAACCAATGCATTGGCATTAAAAGTGCTCCCCGATTTCTTCTGCTTTTTTAATGCTTTTTCTAATTCTTTTTTCTGAGACAACAAATGGTCTACTCTTTCAGATACAGTATCAAAGCCACAATTCAATTGAGATTGAACGGCATGCAGCATGTCTGCCTGCTCTTGTATGAAGGTAACAGCTTTCGGTCCCGTAACAGCCACGATTCTACGTACGCCGGATGCCAAGGAGGTTTCCTCTGTTATCTTAAATAATCCGATATTTCCAGTGCGATTTACATGGGTGCCACCACATAGTTCTTTTGAGAATTTCCCTACAGTGACCACTCGAACTTCATCACCATATTTTTCACCAAACATGGCGGTCGCCCCTTCTTTTTTAGCTTCATCGAATGCTTTAACTGTGACATCTAACTCTGTATTTGATTGTATTTCACCATTGACTATTTTCTCAATGTCTATTATTTGATCCGTGGACAATTTTTCAAAATGCGTTAAGTCAAACCTAAGGTAGTCAGAATGAACTAGAGAACCGGCTTGATGGACGTGATCGCCTAAAACCATTTTCAACGCTCGGTGCATCAAGTGTGTGGCGGTGTGATTCTTTTTAATATTCTGTCGGCGACTATTATCCACTTCGCATCGGACCTTCCCATCGGTTTTTATATCAATAGTGCCAGTACAAATGTGTATAAATGTATCCCCCGCCTTGGTCACATCCAGAACCTCAAGTTTAATATCATCACCTTGAATCGTCCCCACATCACCAATCTGCCCTCCAGACTCAGCATAAAAAGGTGTTTGGTCTAATACAAGCAATATTTGGTTCTGATCAAGGGCATACCGTCTGATGTTGGATTGAGATAATAGGGTGTCGTACCCAACAAAAACTGAATCTTCACCTTCAGAAGAATTCACCCATTCCAATTCATTGGCGGTGGTTGTGAATTTGCCAGCTGCTCTTGCACGTTTTTTCTGCTGAGCCATTTCTTCATCAAAACCGTTCTCGTCAACCTCAAGCCCCTTTTCCCGAGCCATGAGTTGGGTCAGATCTAATGGAAACCCATAGGTATCATATAACTTGAATGCTTCCGTACCTGAAATAATTTTGTCTGAAACACCTTTTAAAACTTTTTCAAAATGATTAATTCCTCTGTCAAGCGTATCATTAAAAGAGGATTCCTCTGCCTGAATTACTTTTTCAATATGAGATTGTTTGTCCACGACTTCCGGAAATATTTCTCCCATAACACCCCCGAGGCTACCCACCAGGTTATATATGAATGGCTCGTGTTGGTCCAACATTCTACCAAAACGTGCAGCACGTCGTAAAATCCGCCGTAATACGTATCCTCGCCCCTCGTTACCGGGTAATCCCCCATCTGCAATGGAAAAGCTCAACATACGAATATGATCGGCAATCACTTGAAATGGTACGGGATTATCTTTAAACGATTGACCCGTCAATTTTTCTGTTTCCAGAATGATGGGCATAAATAAATCTGTGGCATAATTATTGTTTTTATTCTGTAATACTGAAACAATTCGTTCAAAACCAGCGCCTGTATCAACATGGGTCGAAGGAAGATCTTCTAAACTGCCGTCTTTTAATCGATTATTTTGAATAAAAACTAAATTCCACAATTCCCAATATTGATCTGAAACATTCACACCATCCGCAGTTTGATTCGAAGGATCATCCCCGATGTAGTAATGAATTTCAGAACAAGGACCGCACGGACCTGTTTCACCCATTTCCCAAAAATTATCCATTTTACCGCATTTTAATACGCGAGAAGGATCAATATCGGTTACTTTCGGCCAAAGCTTAAACGCTTCATCATCTTCGTGGTATACCGTGGCCCACAGTCTATTCTTATCCAAACCCCATACATCCGTGAATAATTCCCATGCCCATTGAATTGCTTCCGCTTTATAATAATCACCAAATGACCAGTTTCCCAGCATTTCAAAAAATGTATGATGAAACGTATCAATACCTACTTCTTCCAAATCATTATGTTTTCCGCTCACGCGAATACATTTTTGGCTATTCACTGCGCGAGGGTGATCCGGTGTTTTCTCTCCAAGAAAAATTGGTTTAAATTGATTCATTCCTGCATTGGTGAATAATAACGTAGGATCATCCAGTGGCACGACGGGTGAACTGTGGACAAAGCGATGATCTTTGTCTTTAAAATAATCGATAAATGTATTTCGTATGTCTTGGCTTTTCATATGATTCAGAATGAAAAAGAAGTTTCTATGGATCTAATATCAATTGTTTCGCCCTCTCCGCTGATCTCCCCATCACCATTCATATCACGGAAAGAACGTCGAAAAGTGTAATTCAACACCAATCCCTGACCCAGAGCAATGCCCAATTCATAGCCTAAGATGGTGCTTTCTGTATAATCGAATTTAAACGGATTCGGTACATTTCTCTGCTGATAAAATGCGCGCGCATGCTGAATTTTACTGATGGCCTTTTTTAAGCGCAAAGATGCTAAAAATGTTTGATTTTTATCATCAATAAATTCTCCATCCGGCGTAGACCATATTTCTCCTAACATATCATGATAGGCAGCACCGACTTGAAACATGGGCCCCACATTCAGAACCATCCGCGCAAAATATCCTTTTTGTTTCCCGAACCGCCCCAAGCCGGACTCTTTTGTTTGTAAAATAATTTGATTATTCTCCCCGGATGAAAAACGGATTCGCTCAATTTCATAAATACGATTCCAATAATTGAATTCAAATCGTCCTTGGGGTATAATGCGGTATTCAAAATAAAATTGGGCAGGACCAAAACGGGAGGAGATTCCAAAGGGGACTAATCCCGTACCGAGAGATAACGTTTCTCCGGTCCCGGGGTGGACTGTCTCCCCAATCATCTGGGCAATTTGGGCATAGAGAGAAATCGAGAAATTATCTTGCATAACTAAGGGGTATCCAATATCTACAGCGAATGCCATTATATTATCCGAATCCTCACTCAAATTAAGTGGATTGCCTTTTCGAGGAATATCCTGATCCAAAATGACCGTTTCTCCGGTCCACCCTGGAATTCGGCTATCCAAGGTATCCGTAATTCCATCCCCATCAATATCCCATTCATCGGGATTATTATCCGCAATGCCGTCCCCATCTGTATCCACCCACCAATTTTTATCATTGGGAAAATCATCCACAATATTTGGACGCCCATCGCCATCACTGTCTTTCATTCCCAAGTATTGATTCCGATCCATAACTACCGAAAATCCAATGGGCAATCCCATAACTTTCCGCGTCACGACCCTTCCACCAAATAATCCTATATTTTCCTTGAAGTCATTTACGAAACCTTCAATATTAATAGATTTAGAATTATATTCAAAATTGAGTCCGGTTTTTCTTACCTGAGGATATAACATCATATTGGCATAGTCGCTGACTAAAATCCCATAGCCTAAATTCACCCGATCCAATGCACCAATCTTTCCATATATACGATCGCCTGGGTACCCATATCGGATATAATATATTTTATCAATTAGTGTATTCTTTATGCCATTGGCCGAAGAAAAATCCCATTCATCAGCATGGATATTGCCTTCGGCATCAAAATAAATGACCAAATCAAGGGCGATACCCCACTTACCAATAGGAATAACTGGGCGCATGGCAACTTGATTCCATACTTTACCGTCAATCGTAACGGCACCCACTGCACCTTTATTTTGAATCTGGGAATTCACAGGCGACATGATTGCGATTAAGATACCGAGAAAAATGTTCCGAGAGCTTCTCATAGAAGAAGTGAAATTACTCTGAGCACCTATTGGAGTTCAATCTCTAATTCCTGTTCCACTCATGGTTCTTTCTCTCCTAAGTTCCATCGTATTATGACCCATAATTCTCAACCAACAACGGATGATTTGACTGCGTTTTCTCAGATGGAAATTAAAAACTACATTTTCTCTCTACAGGACACCCTTCAATCAAAACTCAATCTGGGTTTATCAATGGATGATATTTTGGACACCGAAGATCCCTTCGAAGCATTGGAACCTCTCCTACCTCAAGAAGTCTACCCTATTTTGGTATTAGCCATGATAAATAATATTCGAACCGATACCGTCATCGATGCAGTGCTGTCCGGACTAAAAGATGGTATCTGTGAATATCGGAACCGGGCCCAAAAGAAATCGTATTAAAATGATGCGATTCATTCTTCTATTTTCCATCTCTGTCTTGCAATCTCAATCTATTTGGGTTCAAGATATCGATGTATCTTCAAAAAAAAATGGTGTTTTTATTAAAGTTCGTTCAGACAAACCACTAAATCCCGAACAAGTGGCAGGATGGTTCAATGAATCTACATCCTGGTATTACATGACACTTCATGAAGCCGATGGGGATACATCCCAACTAGAAAAGGCAAAGCTGGCCTACCCCGTTAAACAAATCGAATGTATTCGGGCAGGTGAATCTCTTCAAATTGGATTAAGGTTGGCCTCTTCTGTAGAACAATCAGAATTCTATTATGCATCGGATCCACCGGAATTATTGGCATCCCTTCGGTTTCCCATTTCAGATGTCTTGGCATCTATAGCCCCGGAAAAACAACCCAATACTATGATAGTTAAAAAGACAAGTACAAAAAGACCCATATGGATACGGGCAGCGTACTTTGTTGGTGCAGGACTCACTGGTGCAGGATTCCTATCTGGTGAAACACAAAAAGGTTGGGAAGTTCCCGTGGGAATGGGAATCATTGCGGTAGCTTATGTGGCTGAAAACTTTATTATTGGGGAAAGAAATGACTGATAATTTACCTTATTTTGCCTGGTATTATGTGGGAGGCATTATCCTGATGGCCCTATTTTTTCGCCTCAGACTTTATTTGAAAAGAAAAGATCAGAAAAAGTGATGAAACAGCTCATTGTAACATTATCGTTGATCACATCCAGTTGGGCTGGGCACACGCAACAATCTGTAGCCGCAGTTATTTCTGCCTTTTCTGACCACCCAACCCAAGACCGACACTTGACTCCACATTTATTGGAAATCGCTAAACATGGACATGAATTGAATGCAATCGAACGAACCCAATTGGAAGCAGTTGGTTTTAATTTCGATTATTCCCTTGTTTCTAGAAGCGCCGCCCTCAGATCAGAAGCCGTGGGATTGGACAAATACTATGATAATGGAATATTTCGATTCCATTTTACCACGACCGGCATAAATGCAGTGAATACAGCCGATGATAATAATGATGGAATTCCAAATTATATTGATTCCGTGGCTGTTGTTTTCAACGTGATTTCCAATGGTATTCACAAAACACAGGAATATTTGATGCCTCCCAGTGATGGTTTTTATAGTGGAAATCGAGATAAAGGAGGATCTGACCATTATGATGTGTATATAAGGAACTTATCCTCTCGGTATTATGGATATACCCAGCCGGAGGAATTTGCTCAAGGGAAAGGCGACAATGAAAGATCAAAAACAGTTGTAGAAAAAAATGCGTTTACCAGCTATATGGTCATGCGCAATAATTACAAGAACTTTCCTCTATCCGAATTAAAGAATATTAAAGTAACCGCTGCCCATGAATATTTCCATGCCATTCAATTTGGGTATGATGGATGGGAAATGCCCTGGCTTCTGGAAGCATCTGCTGTATGGATGGAAGAAGAAATGTATGATGATATCAATGATTGCTATCAATACATGGCCGATTGGTTCAAACAGCCAGAACGATCCTTAGATGAAGACGGGTATCATTGGTATGGTTCATTCATCTTTTTTGAATATATAGCACAGCATATGGGGGGTACAGAAACCATCCGACGATTATTCGATGAATCAGTCCAATCCAATAGTCGAGAACGGGATGGCAGTCATGCCGCTATTAATGCATCCTTAAAACAACAGGGATTTTCATTTCAACAGGCATTAAATGGCATGTCTATTGCGAATAAAATTATGTCATCTTTACCCACTGCAGAAAACTACTCATACGATGAGGCTGAGTCCTACCCTGTTGACGGTCCGGCTATTCTGAAAAAAGTCAATTTCCAAACTGGAAATCGTGATACCGTTTTTTCCACAAAACTATCTCGATTCGCCAGCCAATACGTTCAAATAATCACGCAAAAACCGGTTCAGGTGGATTTAATCAATACCAGCGGGCCCATGTCCGATCTCCAACTAAATGCCATTCTCAAGAAAAATGATAATTCCTATTTAGTCATTTCCAGTCCATCCATCAATATTGATCCGGTGGAATTAAAATCGATTCACCTATCTGTTGTCAGCCATGATACAGTTGGGGGCGACTGGAATTATCAATTGGCCATTCAGGATGGAAAATCAGGGACCGATGCCAATGTGCCGGTAGAATTCACTATTGGGAACCCATATCCAAACCCATTTAACGGCAATGTTCAGTTTTCCATCTATATGCTGAAGGAATCTTCCGTTTCGATTGATGTTATTGATTTGAGTGGGAAACGAGCGAAGCAACTATATAAGGGCAATTTATCAACGGGAAATCACAATTTTAATTGGCATGGGAAAGATAGTTCAGGGAATCAAGTAGCATCCGGCGTGTATTATATCAAAGTATCGGGGAAATCTTCTGAAGACTGGCGTCCTGTTACGTTTCTGAAATAGAAAAATTATTGGAGAATCTTTTAAAATATAATCAGATCTTCTTAGAAACAGTCAAGGAGAGGTGTCTTTCCTCTCCCATGTTTCTCTCCAATTCGGTGTAGTAATATTGGAACATATTCTCAACTCGAAACAGAAAATCCCACCCCCGATAATCGTATCCTAAACTGGCATTCCAAATGTGGATTGGTACGCGCTTATCTTCTCCCGATATGGCGTTCTCCTGGAATAATTTCACTCTTTCAATTCGAGACATATATCGATTCTCAAGTGTCGCTGTAACACCCATTAATCGTGTACCAATCGTCGTCACCAACGTATAACGAAAACGATAGGCCAAGGTATCAATGGTATTGCCGTCTTTATCAATTTCTTCCGGGTTTAACTGGGTATAAGCTGTAGAGAACAATAGGGATTTATCCAACATGGCTCCTGATAAACCAACTTCCAAACCGGATATGCGCGCATCGGTTATATTTTCGAAATGGATAATGCCCTTATCATCTTGGTTCGCCTCAATCAACTGGTCAAAAGTGGATTTAAATGCCACAACATCCATCGTCATGTCCGATATCCATTTATTTCCCAGTAATTTTACGGTCATACCCACTTCTCCGGCTTGACTCCTTTCTGCTATTAAGTCTGGGTTAGGCTCCACTTTAAAAATATTCAATTGGGATCGGGTGTACATTTCTGCTATTGCAGGAACGCGAAAACCGCTACTTACAGAACTTCGAAATGATAACCAATCAAACATTCGGAAATTCAATGCAATTTGCGGTGCGAGCGACTCATCCAGTTCTTCTTCATCTACAAAATAAGTCTCCATCCTGGCACCTGTATTGAGGGTCAGTTTTTTCCCAATCCGCTGCTGTGCCTGGATATAGGCAGCCATGGACAAACTTGAATGGTCTCCATAAACCCCAGCCCTGATTTTTGCTGTTTGACCCACAAGCCCTGCGGTAATTTGGGTGGATTGACTCAATGTTGTGGAAATCAGTATTTCGCCGTAGCCTTTTTGTTCATCAATGCCATTATCATTAGTTGCACTATGATTCTGCCACCATACATCATACATGGAACCCTTGAGTTTGATGACCGTTTTATCCGAAAGAATCATATTAAAAAATCCATTCAAATGTAATTTTGTCCCTTCAGTATAATCATCTTCTTCTCCACTTGGCGCCGAAAAAGGGTTAGCTGCATTCTTCCATTGGGAGGCCAGAGCTGTTTTATCAGCATAATAATTGGCAAATAGAGATGCATTATACCGCTCACCAAAATTGAATTTAACTTTCCCCGTGATATTATTGGCATCTGTCCAACCCTGCCGTTTATACCCATCAGATTTTGCTTTATGAAACCGCACATATGCGCTATGTTTCCCAATGGGGCGGCTGTGAGTTAAATCCAAATAATTGAACAATCCTGGCTGAGATCGCCATTGCCACTGTTTATACTTCGGTTCACTGTACATTCCCGATTTAAATCGAAAACGAGTTTCAGCTTTTGTTGGAGCATTTTTTGTCAGGATATTAACTACGCCACCCAAAGCGCTTGAACCGTACAACGCTGACCCGCCGGAGCGAATAATTTCTACATGATCTATTTCACTCATAGGAACCATGGTCCATGTAATATTTCCGGCGCCACTCCCCAAAACAGGAACACCATCAATTAACAATAATGTCCTGTCACCTACCCCAAGCGTATAACCAGATGTACCACGGATATTTAATTGTCCCCGAATCGAACTGATTCCCGGTTCAAACTTCATCACTTCTATCAAGTTTACGGTGGCGCGGTCATGAATTTTTCGGGGACCTATCACAGACATGGACACAGGCAATTCCATCACATCCTGCACATTACGGCTGGCGGTGACAACAACTTGGGGGGCTGACAAAACATCCTGTTTAAGTTGAATTTCAATAAGGACTTCCTTATCAGCGACGACTATATTTTTTTCGGTGTATTTTTCAAAACCAATCATACTGACAAAGAGGGTGTATTCTCCCGGCTGTAATGGCTCAATTTTGAATTGACCTTCAGCATTAGTGGCCGTTCCCGTAAAAGTACCTTGAACCAATATATTTACGCCTAAAAGCGGTTCACCATTGTCTGCCCGTGTGACACTTCCTGTGATTGACCCCTGAGCAGAAAGAAGAGATAGAAATAAAAAGATAAGAATTATTTTTTTCATTGAGCAAATAGAATAGTTTGGTCGATTTTTAATACTTCCTGCTCTCCCAATTGGATAACTCTTTGTAGGTGAGGTGTTTTATCCAGGACTACAATAGGCAAATTTCCGGAAGCCATAAATGAATCTATTTTTGCAAAAAATACGCCGGGATCTATGGTTAATCCTGCACCAGCAATAAAATAAAATCCCGGTTCTAATTGGAAAAAATATTCAGATTCAATCAAAGGAGACAATATGGGCGTACTATAGGTAACTATCTCTAAATTATTTGGATCAAGCGTTTTAAGAACAATAAGGGCCGTCGCTTTAATGGAGTCAGGCCATTCCCCTTCAATGAATAATTTCCCTTCAATGCCAGAAACCGGTTCTAAACTTTCGGGTGTTTCGCAACTCCAGATAAGCACCAAGACAGAAAGTATGATCGTTAATTTGCAGATTAATTTCATTTGAGTAATTCCGGGTAGCCTATAATTACCACCACATCACCATTATAAATATCCATTCGTTCCCAAATTGGTTCATGTTCCTTAGGCGGTTGTGGTGTATTCACTAAGGCTTCTCCTTCAAGCACGGAATGTTGAACGGAATAGGCATCTATTTCAGGAATAATCCAACGCATAATATCGACCGCCGCAGGATTAATAAAATCTGCTGTAGGTGAAACCATTAGCCCCCGCTGTTCACACATCAGGGTAAAGTATTTATATACAACGGGGTTTTGAGTTCGGACTAAAAATATATCTGCGGGGAGGATGGCAACCTTTAGTTCATTGAGTAAGGGATAAATCCCCTGTTTTTGAATGTTTTTGTTAAATATGGTTACGCGGAAATAATTAACTATTTTATGCTCAATCTCATACCCTTCATTGATAGAGAAACCAATGATATTTTTATTTTCATCCAGGATATGAATCCAAAGATCCGCATCCCGGTTGCGGTGGACAAAGGCATCCAAGCCAATATCATTCCCAAAACCGTTTTTGGACACCGTATGGTGTTGGCGAATGATATCCATCACTTTAGGTGATTTACGTGTTTCTATATCCGGCCAACGCTTTATAGGCTGGATGATTTCAATATCAAATCCCTGGTTCATGGATTTTAAATGGTCCAACAGAGATTGAGCCTGGGGAAGTGATTTATAGTCGGTCCTAGTCATTTGGTGTAAGGTGTTTCCAGTTGGGAAGTTAATTCATAATTATTAATTATGAATTATTAATTATGGATCACCCCAACCAGAGTTGCCGATCTAAACTTCTATATTGGATGGCTTCGCTGAGATGGGTTGCATCTATATCTTTGGTATGACTTAAATCCGCAATAGTTCTGGATACCTTCAAAATGCGGTCGTATGCCCGAGCAGATAAGCCTAGTTTATCCATAGCCGTTTTTAATAATCCACCTGCCTCTTTTGATAATTGACAGTACTTCTTTAAATCATTTGATTCCATCTGTGAATTTGCGAAAATGGGTGCATCCTCATATCGATTCAATTGGACCTGTTTCGCATCTTGGACACGGCTTTTCACATTTGCTGAAGGCTCTCCGGGATCCCGATCGGCCAACTCGATGAATGGCACCGCCGGCACTTCTACATGAATGTCAATCCTGTCGAGCAACGGACCTGAGATTCGGCTCATATATTTTTGGATCATCTGCGATGTGCAGCTACATTCGTTATGGACATCCGTGGCATAACCACAGGGACATGGATTCATGGCCGTCACCAGCATAAATCGGGATGGATAGCTCAAACTCACGGCTGCGCGGGCGATGGTGACAAGACCATCCTCTAATGGCTGACGCATGACCTCCAATACATTCTTTTTGAATTCCGGTAATTCATCTAAAAATAAAACACCATTATGGGATAGACTCACCTCTCCCGGGCGAGGTACGGCGCCACCCCCTATCAATCCAGCATCAGAAATTGTATGGTGAGGCGATCGAAAGGGGCGTGTGGCAATAATGCCTTCACCTTGGGGCATAACACCTGCTACAGAATGGATTTTGGTGGTCTGAAGCGCCTCTTCTAAAGTAAGATCCGGGAGAATTGTGGGAATCCGCTTAGAAAGCATGGTTTTTCCACTGCCGGGGGGACCGATCATAATGAGATTATGGCCACCGGCTGCGGCCACTTCGAGAGCGCGCTTCACATGCTCCTGCCCTTTTACGTCGGTAAAATCGAGATGATAATGGAGATTAGATCGAAACAATTCCTGCCGATCTACAACGACCGGTTCTTTAATGGTCTCTTCATTCAGAATTTGCACTACTTCCATGAGCGATTTTGCCCCCACCACTTTCACTTCATCCACAATCCCCGCTTCCCGGGCATTTTCTTCCGGCAGGATAACTCCTTTAATTCCTTTATCCCGGGCGCAAATAGCAATGGGCAAGGAGCCTTTCACTGGGCGAAGTGTTCCATCTAATGCCAGTTCACCCAGCATCATGAGTTTAGCTAAATATTCTTTTTGAACAACCCCCATGGCAGCCAAAATGCCGATGGCGATGGGTAAATCAAATGCGGATCCTTCTTTGCGAATGTCCGCCGGAGCAAGATTGATGGTTACATGTTTTCGGGGGAATTTAAATCCAGAGTTTTTGATAGCAGCGGTGACACGTTCTTTACTTTCTTTCACCGCACCCTCCGGGAGTCCCACCGTAATAAAGCGCGGTAATTTTGCGCCGGAGAGACTGGCCTCTACATCCACCACATAGGCGTCAATACCAAGGATTGCACTACTGAGAACTTTAGCAGGCATTTAATTCAGTATAGAGTTTAAAAAAGAAGAACTTTTTCATAAATTCTGAATCGGAACACTTAATATTGCAATTTTCAAATTTACCATATCCATAAATTCATGCAATTAATCCGGAACATGGTCTTTTATTTTATCAATGGTCCAATGCAAAAAAGGTGTTTACTTAGAAACACCCCTTTAGAGATGTATATCCAAAATAGGGAATTAAAATATAAATGATCGAATCGCGAATGAGATAAAAGAAGAAAAAAGCGGTCAACACCTGCCACCCTTTCTTTTTTAAAAGGAGTTTATATCCTCCTTCTCTTCTGATATCCCGCCATTCATTAATAAAGTTTGGGCGGTAAAATGACATTAATTTTTCGGTTTTATTTTTCCAAATTTCAAGTTTTCGTACTTCTCCCAAATCGTCTCTCCAGCCGCCTGCTGAAACCGAAAAGCAAATGAGAGGGCATCGTCAAAAGAATTCCCTGAGAATTCTTCATGGCTATAATATTCATCAATCCACCCGACAAATTCCTTCATACCACTTTGGTTCACCTGGTCAAAAATACCATAAATCATTTCAGCTTTATTATCATAATACCAAGTGGTGACTTCCCCATACCCCAGATCTTTAATCATTTTCTGGTGGGTATCATATACCTGGGTGAGATAAGAGAATAAAAATAATTCTTTCCCCTCAGGTTCCAGCGTCTTCCAATAGACTGCAATGGCGTTGGGCGCCGGTTCAACTTTCTTCTCCTGCGCACCGATGAGCATCATGGTGCAAAGTAGTGTAAATATGAATTTCATATTAATCTTCCTGATGGTCTGTTTCAAATTCAGTAATGAGATCTTCTAACTTGCCAATGGCCTCATCTTCCGATACTTTACCGCGATTTTCACCCTGATAATACAAATGTCCAGACCCTTTACCAAAGGCGATTCCAAGGTTTGTGTGTGTTGCTTCTCCCGGACCATTTACGGCACATCCCATAAGGGCGACGGTCATGGGAGTTTTCACATTCTGTAGTTTTTCTTCCATTTCTCCGGCAATTTTAAATAAGTCCACCTCTAATCGGCCACATGTGGGACAAGCCACAATAGTAACACCCTTACTGGCCAACCCCAAGGATTTCAATATTTCAAATCCCACACGTACTTCTTCGACAGGGTCGTCCGTTAAACTCACACGAATCGTATCTCCAATTCCTTTCGCTAATAATACCCCAATGCCCACAGATGATTTGATAGATCCGGATTTAGTGGGACCCGCTTCTGTCACACCCAAATGGAGTGGATAGTCATATGTTTCAGAAAAAAGTTCGTAAGACGCCATCATGAGGTTTACGTCCGATGCTTTAAGAGAAACGATAATATCGTCAAAATCATGTTCTTTACAAATATCAATATGGCGTTTGGCACTCTCCACCATGGCTTCAGCCGTGGGATAACCATATTTTTCAATCAAATCTTTTTCTAGGCTCCCTGCGTTCACCCCAATCCGAATGGGTAGATTCGCACCCTTCACTTTTTCGAGCACTTCTTTCACTCGATTTTTTCCGCCAATATTCCCGGGGTTAATACGAATTTTATCTGCACCGGCATCCACTGCTTCTAAGGCCATGCGGTAATTAAAGTGGATATCTGCCACTAAGGGTACATTCATTTCTTTTTTAATTTCATAAAGTGAGTCGGCTGCAGGTTGATCCGGCACTGTAATTCGGATAATTTGACATCCTGCTTCTTCCAGCCGCGCCACTTCTTTGAGTGTGGCCGTAACATCGTGGGTTTTGGTGGTGGTCATGGATTGAACGGTAATGGCGTGTTCGCCACCAATAATGAGATCGCCAACTTTGACTTGTTTTGTTTTCTTTCGTTCAACCATAATTTTGGGTCGGAAAATTACAACAGACTATCCTTGGTAAGGATCATCCAAATACTGTTTTGCCAAAATAATCGCATGGGCGTGATTGTCCAATTGTATACAATTTTTATAGGCAACGATTGCCTGCCGACGTTGACGATTTAAATCATGAATTTGACCTTTTAATAAATAAGCATTCGCCAAAATCGCATCTAACTCTGCATCATATAATTCGATACATTGATTGATAAAACCAATCGCCTTATCATTATCTCCCGTTAGAAAGAAATAATGACCCCATACGTAGTTTAAATATGAGATAAACCATTTTTGTTGACGCGGGGTTAGTTTGGATAACTGTTGATTCAGACGATTTAATTCTTTCTTTGCCAATTTTAATTTTCCATTCCGCAATAGGCTTTCGGTATAATGAACGTGGAAATCAAAATTTTTGGGGTATGTATCAAATAAGGTTTGGCTCACTTCTAATCCGCGCGCATTATTAATATCTGAAAATTGATAAATAAAGGAGAGTATACTCATGGCTTCTGTCCATGCCCATTTGCTTTTTGTGGCTGCCACTTCTATTTTGCGAACACCCTCTGCTCTCGATGCATCCAACCCAAACATTCCTGCCCCCGCCTGTACCAGCACATTACTCAGGCCCGCATAATATTCTACAATACCGATGGGCAAGTAAGCGTCAGTGAGGTATGGATCTTTTTCAAATGCTTTTTGAATGATACGAAATCCCTGAAAGGCTGCATAAAGTGTGGGAACCCATTTTTTTTGGCCCAGTAAAATTCGAGCATCCAATCCCTTGGCTGTTCCCATGTATAACATATATTCCGGGTGGTCTGGAAATTTCTCCAATTGATCTTCGTAAATCTTTTGAATTTCATCCAGATTAGCGTCCAAGTTAGAATAGATCTCATCCTGAGGTAAATACGCTTCATTCCGTCGCCAATGTGCGGCTGCCCATGTAACGTGTACCCCTGGGTGGTCAGGGAAATCTTTCCGGGCCTGAGAAAGTATTTCAATACTCTTATCAAATTCGTAATTATAAAACGCATCTACACCTGCACGAACAGCGGCATCTCCAGGGCGTTGAGCAAAGAGGATTGAAAATATAGAAAGGAATATAATGGGACGTTTCATTGGTCTATAAATTAGGAGAATTTATTATAAATCAGCGATGATTTACTTTCAATGTAAACCGCCCCTATTTCCCCTCTTTTTTAAGGAGGGGAGCCTTCTAAAAAAATCGAATTTATTTATACAATCTCTAGGAGTGGTTCCTTGGAGTGGAAAACCATGCATGGCAATATTATATTATTTTGCTACCGCTTTGACGAAGTACATATTAGCCTTCATCCGCGCACTAGTGACAGAATTTTCTTGGAGTAAAAACATCATTTCAATGGGATCAAAACAATCCGGTGGATTCATGAATTTCGCGGCGGCTCCCATCTCATTGTCATCGAAAAAATCGCCAAAATATTCACAAGCATCCTGTTCCATTGCTAATGTTAAAGCTGACCCATTAACTGTATATGGAAATGCCAAGGTGTCAATTTCCCCCTCAACATCCATTATCATTACCAATACATTCTCATCAGTGGTATACCATTCACCATGATCTTCACCCTGCCCAAACTCATCGGTAAAATAATGAATGGCATCTCCGTTTTCTCTTAAATCCATCTGCATTTGCTCCTCCTTTATTCCCTGAACAATCAAAGGAAAGTCTACCACAACAGAATCGGATGCATTTACACTAAATGTGGATGCTTGAAATGTACCATCGGCTATATAGTAAGTAGAAGAATCTAATGCACCCGTACCCATATTTATGGCATAGGCCGTATCGGATGAAATGGTTAAGGTGAAGTTGAGTGAATCCAAAACATAATCGGAAGCGCCCATATACATGCCCCCCTCAGTTTCGCTTAACATAACTTGGAGGCCAAGTATCTTTTCTCCGGACATACCATCCTCATCCACAAATCCATAGATTATAGGATATGTTGGATTTTCATCATCCATTTCCCAAATAGATCGATTTGACAAGACAACTTCAGGTTCATCCTCTTCGCCTTCATCGCCAAGGTTAACAATCATATAGGCTAATTCACCACTCGGCGTCCCAAATAAATTTATGGATGATTGTCCTTTGGCAAACATATTCGCCCCTTTTTGGGCTATATTTGATCCAATGATTATTTCACCGTCTGCATCAGTCATGCCCCACGAACCGACCAATTCTTCCGGACGATTGGGTTCTTCTCCTTTATCCTCACAAGCGGGAATGAGAAAAAGCGACAATGACAATAATAATATGGATTTAGTTTTAAAGTTTTTCATAAATATGTACCTTTATTTAGTTGTTTAAGTTTACCAACTTTTAAATATACGGACAAGTGATGCGGGTCAAATATCCGTGTGCATTTTCTAGTTAATTAATCGTCAAAAGTAAAGACAAAATCGATTCATAGATTATGCTTATATTATCATATTAAAATCAGAATATTTTGTTAATGGCGGGGAATCCAAATGAAACATATCCATAAGATAATTATTACATTTTTGTCTTTAATCGTCGCGGTCTTTATCGGGTGGATTGTTTTTGATATTGGTGATTATTATTTAACCGATCCTATTAATCGCCCCCACCATCTCGACCATAAATTTTGGAAACCAGGCGGAACCATGGGGCACGGGTTGGGAATCCTCGGTGGCAGCATGATGGTAATCATGTTTATTTATTCAATTCGAAAACGTGTTCGATTCTTTCACAAGTGGGGCAAATTGCCCACATGGTTAAACTATCATATTTTTCTCGGTATTGCCGGCCCTATTTTGGTAACGTTTCATACTGCATTAAAGTTTGGCGGTTTGGTCTCTATTTCTTATTGGTCCATGGTTGCCGTCGCCTTAAGTGGATTTATTGGTCGATATATATATGTTAAAATCCCCCATCATGTGAGCGGGAAAGAAGTGACCCGAGATGAATTCAACGTCCAGTTGATTACGGTAACAAATCAGTTTAAAGATGAATTTGGTCTTACCGATGATACTATAGAAAAAATACTTCAATTATCCGGGGCAGAAAAAATTGAGAGAAGGGGATTAATGGGAATCTTCACTATCTTTTTTATGGATATCACCGGCTGGTTCAAATGGCAGAAAATTAAGAATACAATCGGCAAATCATCCTCTATCTCTCGAAAAGAAATGAAGCACTTTAAACATAATTTAAGACAAATTGTGAAAATGGATCGCCAAATCGCTTTCTGGAATGCGGCTCAAAGTTTGTTCCACTATTGGCATGTTATTCATAAACCATTTGCCTACACCATGCTTCTTATCATGTTTATCCATATTGCAGTAACTGTTTCACTAGGATTTACTTGGATTTTCTAATGGATTCCGAACTGTTAATCACATGGGGAATTGGCCTATTTATAATCCTTTTGTTTCTGATTCCATACATCAGAAAGATGAAACGACAGGAAGCTTACACTAAAAAAAGGCTTGAAGAAACTCGCTCTAAGCGGCAGGATAAAGCACTATTACAACACCCTATAATTAATCAATCTTCGTGCATCGGCTGCGGTATTTGTGTGGAAGTTTGCCCCGAAGGTGATGTACTGGGATTAATTGATGGGAAGGCAACTATTATTCATGGCAGCCACAAATACAATGTCCGGATTAAGTGGATGAACTGCTATCTCGCCAATATGCCAAGTGTTTTCCAGCCCTAAATGTGCCCAGGTCTCCCCGCCGTCATCTGAGCGGTAAACACCGGTACCCGGCATAGTAAAATTTCTGTTTTTGCGCAGGCTCTCGCCAGTACCTAAATACAAAATTTCAGAATTGGAAGGGGCTATTGCAATATCACCAATACCCAAGGTCGGCTGGTTTTCAAAAATGGGTTTCCAATCCAACCCATTATTCGTGGTCTTCCACAAATTGCCTGATCCAAAAGCAACATACATGGTTCCCGGCTGATTCGGATCGCCCTGTAAGGCTTCTACGCGTGCGGAATTTGTGACTGGTCCCGCTGAAATCCATTTTACCTGAAAAGGTGTGTTCTCTTTCGCTTTTTTATATTCTTCAAATGAGGAAAACAGCGGATTTTCTGATTCTTGCGCAGTAAGAAAATTGCTCAAGAACAACACTGCTAATGGCCAAAGATATTTCATACGCTCAATGAATAATAATTAAGTAGCAATAGTTCGATAAATATCATCTCTAAAGCTTAAAGAGGATTGCTGATAATATTATGTCAGCAGATTATATGGTTGTAAATAAAAATAGAGAAACCAATCATGGAAGGATTAGGAAAGGATTTGCTACCCCGAAAGCTTACCCGCCAACAGCAACCATCCCCTTGCATCATTATTGGCAGGATCCAATTCCATTGATCGTCCCCATGCGGCTTTGGCCATTGCAGATTCTTCCATTTTCCAATAGGTAATACCGAGACCCAAATAATTTTCTGCATCGGTTGGTTTTAACTCAATCGCCTCCTGATATGCGGCCAAAGATTCTCGAAACATACCTTTATCTCGATAATAATCTCCTAATGTTCGCATGGAACCAGGCAACCATTGTCCTGAATTTTTGTTAACGCTCAGTGCTTTGCGAAAAGCAGTTTGTCCCAATCCAGCTTCACCCACACGATTATACTCTACGGCTAAAATATAGTAGGCTTGAGGTAGTAATGTTCTGACCTCTTGATTATGGGGATCGTAATGAAGTAAATCTTCCCAAGACGAAACTGCACGACCCCATTCGCTGCCTTTAAAATAATTGAGTCCCTGTTTGAATCGGGATGCTGGTTCTGTGGGATTCAGACGAATTGCGTCGCCATAAGTCAAGGCTGCATATACATGTTTTCCCTGTCCTGCGTATAAGTCGCCCAAAGCCACATAAGATTCCTGATGGGTTGGGTCTTTTTTAATGGCCTCTTGATAACTGGCTTTGGCTTTGTCCGGATCTCCCAATCCTTCAAATGCTTTTCCCTTTAAATAAATAAATCCACTTTGTCTAGGAAATAATTCCTGACCTCCCTGGGCCAGTTTTGCCGCATATTCAAAATTTCGATCATCTAAGTTTTTTCGAATGGATTGCATTCTCTGGGCCGGCCCGGTAGGATTTCCTACAGCTGACTTCGCTAAAATATCATCAGATAGATTTCTTTTTTCTTGGGTGCCAAATAAAGTGGCCATGGCTTCAATAGTGGCCCGATGATTGGGTTGGACGTCCATGGCTTCATCAAAAGAATGACGTGCCTTTGTCATTTGTCCAAATCGAGAGTAAAATGACCCCAAATGAAAATGGACATCGGCATTAAATGGATGTTGGGCGGCTAATTTTAAATAAATTTCTTTTGCATCTTCAAAGCGACCACTTCCTTCATAATTTCGCGCCAAATCTACTTGTTTACGAATATCATTGGGTTCGGTCCGGGCAGCATGCTCAAGATCTTTGGTTGAGGGTGCCCGTCGCGTTTCAACACGTCTGATTTTCTTTGATTTTGTATCATCGAGAAAATCAGTTGCCCGGGCGAGATTTCGTGAACTCAGTTCAAAGGCTTCCGCAATATTATAAATATCATTGGCGTACTTAACTGGGCTTATGTTTGGAATATCTGAAAGTCGAGGTACTTTTGCTCTCGTCGCTTTCCCGCTGGCAACTTGGGGGCCTCGTTTTTTCAAAATGGACTGAAGTTGATTTACTTTCTTCTTATTAGACGAAGAGGGATTCAGTTTATATGCTTTCTGATAATCTTTTAGCGCCCCGGCATAATCTTTTTTCTTCGCTTTGGAATTCCCTCTCTTAGCGTAGGCAGTTGCCTGGGCAGCCTTTTTACTTGAAGGTTTTTCCTTACTGGTTTTTTTCCCACCCTGTTTTTTAGCTAAAGAAGTGAGTTGCTGGACTTTCTTTTTATAATTATTGGATGGGCTCAGTTTGTATGCTTTTTTATAATCGGAGAGTGCGCCTCGATAATCCTTTTTCTTCGCTTTGGAATTCCCTCGCTTTGCATATTTGACCGCTTGGGATGCTTTGGCTTTTTTTGATTGTGCCAGTACAATTGAGGAACTATTGGGGACAGGCAAAATCCCGACCAAAGCAATGGCCAGGATAAATCGGGTGGTCCAGAGGTAAATCAATCGCATGATACGGAATCGAATTTACAAAAATCCAACTGTATAGAAAGGGCTATTTTAACGGAATGCAGAGATGGGTACCCATTTGGACATTACGCTCCCCTGCTCCCCACCTTCTGTCCAAGCAAAAAAGAGATGATCTTCTACTTTTTCCATTTGGGGGTAACCGGACACGCGACCCGGTTGAATTTCAGTCACAATCCTTGGGGGTTGCACGTCTCCATTTGTGGATACGATGGCTGTAACAATATCGGTTGTTTCCTCAGCGGTTTCAATCCAACTGACCATCACTTCTGTTTGGCTAATCCAGGTTAAATCGACGCGACCAATCGGCATAGAAAGATCCACACGAATGGGCACATCAAACGAAGCACCTTCATTATGAGAAAATGCCAAATTAACTGTGGGTGTTTCATTGGGGGAAGTATACCATGCAATAGCCACATTATTACCATATTCAGCCAGCATGGGTCCATTCACGGGACATCCACCGATAAGCCAATTATCGTCATACACGGGATAGGGATCGAACCACTTACCATCTGCATAACGAATGATATTTATATTCCGAATTTCTTTTTCTGACCGATCACGATAGGCAATCAACACACTATTGTCTGTACGGATTGCACTGGTGGGGCAACATTCACAGGTGCGTGAATCTATCATGATTTCTGGCCCTAATTGACCATTGTTCATCGATGAACGGTAAAGCGCCATATCACCCATAGTATGGGTGACGGGATCATAGGCACCCATATGCCGGCCATCCAACCAGACAAATCCAACAGATTCATCCTGTTGTTGAAAAAATGATAAAAACCCATGTTCGCCCTTCGGATCCATATCCCCATGTGGGATTACCGATTTAGACCATGATTTACCCCGATCGGTTGAATGAGAGATTTGAACATTATAATCGAAGGGTGCCTTCCCACTTTTTTGGAGCCAATGGGCCACCAAATTATCTCCATCTACTTGATAAATAGATGGAAAGTCTGCCCAATTCACAAAGTAGGGATCACTGGCTGTAATAGATTGACTTTCTGTCCATGTTCCTTTCGAAAATTCAGACCATTGCAATGCCCAATTTGTAGAATCAACTTTTTCGAACCATGACATAAGGAGGCCACCAGTTTCTGTGGATGATACACGAGGATACCGACTGCCTAAATCCGATTTTGGCAAACCATATTCAGGTGTTGAACACCCAAAAAGAAATAGGGATAGAAGAATATTTTTTTTCAATGTTTTCGCAGAGACGCATCACTATACGTCTCTACATATTAATTTTTCATTGGGGACCTTCAGACATCCCCTATGTTTAATTATTGACCTTCCGGTATTTTACAGCAGAGTTCCAAATTGGCATATGCATCGGGATCTGCCTCTTTATCATTGACACCATACCCTATAGATGTAATGGCTTTTTCAATAGTTGGCAAATCAATAAGCGATGCCTTGTAGGTCACCTTTCCAGATTTGCCTTTCAAATCGACTACAATTTTGCTCACGCCGTTCAAGTCTGCGACTGTTTCTTCTACAGTCATTGAACACATCATGCACTGCATAGAGCCCAGTTTCAATTCAGCTGTTTTGGTATCGCTGTTGCAACTGATTAAAAAGCTTATCGCTATTATACTAATGATTGATTTCATTGTATCCTCTTTTTTTGTTTATACATATTAATTTTGCACAATTATTAGTGCGGATATTAGTCCCAATTTTGTTAAATCTATTATTCATTTATCAAATTATTAAAGTCGTTTTTAAACAATAAAAAGATCGAAAAAATAATTATCCCTATTTCTATCCAGAATAATAATCCATTATCCATATAGAATGAAAAATAAGGATTTTGGATCATTTCCCAGATAGGTACTTGTCCTTCTTCTGGTTGAATTTGATATAGGAAATAATCTTTATCGCTGAATGGGTAAAGCCATTTTATTCCCACGGTTCTGGCTGTAATCCAATCCGTAATAAGATGCAGTTGTGTGCCTAAAAATATGCCCAATGAAATTGGTTTGATTTTTTCATTCTGTATTATTCTACCTACAAATACCATGAGGCCAAATATTACAATCCAACATATGGGTGTATGCAAAATGGAATGGTGACCAGCAACGGTTTCAGACATTAAACCGTCCACATCGGGTAAAATAGACGCGATGAGCAACACCGGCATAAACGGCGATATCGTCCAGGACGATTGTTTCATCAATCGTCCCAATATATATCCGGATGCGATGTGAGAGGGTAAAAACACAATTATTTACATGTTTATCATTTACGATTTAACTAGACGCATGGGTTTAAGTTTCATCTTACATTCATTACAAGTTCCGGGTACATCGCTACGTATGTGACTATGGATAAGCATGGGACAACCATAATATTCCATTTGATCTTTGGTAGTAATGACACCAGCCACCAATTTCATATTACATTCAGGACAATTCCCCGCTTCCCGGCTATATACATGTTTATGACTCTCCTTTGGACATGTATAATAGATCAGCCTTTCATTCTCGATTTTCTGAACGGTTTCTGCCTTCATATGCTGTATTTTACTCGAATCCTTTTTGCTTTGACAAGCGGTGAGCCCGAATAAAATACCCAGTGTTATTATGATAATACCTTTTTTCATAATTATCCTCTATTTCTTTTTGTTTATTTAAGTTCTTTTTCTCTAATAATAGAATAAATGATGGGTACAACGAATGTGGTCAAAATGGCAAATACCATTCCACCAAATGATGGAATAGCCATGGGCACCATCACGTCCGCACCCCGACCTGTGGACATGAGAACCGGAATCAATGCCAAAATAGTGGTGGCCACCGTCATCATCGCCGGACGAATTCTACGTTTCCCCGCATGAATCACGGCTTCCCGAACGGCTTTAATTGAATTGGGTTTTCTATCTTCGAATGTTTGATCAAGATATGTACTAATAATAACACCATCATCCGTGGCAATTCCGAATAATGCCAAGAATCCCACCCAAACAGCTACACTTAAATTCACCGGATGCATTTGGAATAAATTTCGAATATTTTCACCAAATAAATTGAAATTAAAAAACCAATCTTGGCCATATAGCCAGAGCATCACAAAACCACCGGACCATGCAACAAATACGCCGCTAAATACTATTATAGTTGTAGATACTCTCTTGAATTGAAAGTATAAGATTAAGAATATAATCGCCAAAGCAAGGGGCAAAACAACGGCCAGTTTTTTAGAGACACGAATTTGATTTTCATAACTCCCAGCAAAGGTATAACTCACCCCATTGGGGACAATCAATTCGCCACTCTGAATCAGTGAATTCAAATAGGTCTGGGCAGATTCAACCACATCCACTTCTGCCCAATCATTTTGCTTATCAAAAAGAACATAACCCATTTTAAACGTATCTTCACTTTTAATGACTTGCGGCCCTCGGACATAATTAATCTTCGCCAACTGAATCAGGGGAATCTGGGCACCGCCCTGAGCCGGAATGAATATTTTTTCTAATGATTCAATTTTATCACGGAATTCCCGCATGTATCGTACACGGACAGGATACCGTTCACGACCTTCCACAGTCGTAGTGATTGGCATGCCCCCCACTGCAACTTCGATGGCGTGCTGCACCTGCCATAGTGCAATACCGTATCGCGCCGACGCTCTCCGGTCAATATCAATCTCCAAGTAAGGTTTGCCCACAATACGATCGGCAAAAACCATTTCTGATTTTACGCCCGGGGCATTTTTCAAATGTTTTTCCAAGGCCAATCCAAATGATTCGATTGTCTTTAAATCCGGTCCTTTTACTTTAATCCCCATGGGCGCACGCATGCCGCTTTGGAGCATGACCAACCGCGCTGATATCGGCTGTAGTTTTGGTGCTGAGGTGGTACCGGGAATCTGAGCGACTTTCACCAATTCATCCCATATGTCATCGGAAGATCGTATATGGTCCCGCCACAAACGAATCGTTTCCCCATTCGAATCCATACCATATTCAGGCTTGTAGGCCACAATCGATTCCACCATACTGAGTGGTGCCGGATCTAACGGAGAATCGACGCGACCAATTTTCCCAACCACTGATGCCACTTCCGGCACGGAATACAATGCTTTATCCAATGTTTGGAGGACATCAATCGATTCTTCCATCCCTGCATGGGCCATGGTGGTTGGCATATATAAAAATGATCCTTCATCTAATGGTGGCATAAACTCTTTCCCTAACCCAGGAAATGCGTGATTCATGGCAACCATGGGCCGTGAAGACCGAATAAAATTGGGCATCCACTCGGTGAATGTGTCAAAACCCAACCAAATGACTAACCCAAATGCCGTCAAGAACGCCGGTAAGGATAATGCTTGTTTTTTGTGGTCCAACCCCCACGTTAACATTTTCGGATACAATTTTGTAAAACCGGAGACAGCACCCATGATAGTTGCAATAATAAACACTGCAAATATTAGGTTTAGGAAGATTCCTTTTTGGAAACCCACCGGTGCCCAAGTAAATGAAAGAATAATGACGACCAATGAAATCACCAACCCATTCGCCAGCCATGGAATTCGTTTAAATATATCCGGTGTTTTCAAGGAAAATAACTGTCGTTTACGGCCAAGTAGCACATGCGCCATAACTGGTAAAACAGTAAGTGCAATAATCACCGAAGCGATTAAAGCAAATGTCTTAGTATAGGCTAAGGGTTTAAATAGCTTTCCTTCTGCACCAATCATGGTAAATACAGGTAAAAAGCTGATAACAGTGGTAGACACTGCAGTCACCACAGCGCCACTCACCTCAGACACTGCTTTGAAGATCACCTCTTTTGTATTGCCTGTCGCCTTATCCAAATGTTTCAAAATATTTTCCATCACAACAATACCCATATCCACAATCGTACCAATGGCGATGGCTATCCCGGAGAGAGCTACAATATTGGCATCCACTTTGAATAGTTTCATCCCAATAAAAACTACGAGAACTGTTAATGGAAGCATACTGGAAATGAGTAAAGATGTTCTAAAATGCATCACCATAACTAAAATCACGATGATGGTAATCAAAATTTCATCCCGCAATGCATGATTCAATGTGCCTAATGTTTCATAAATTAGCCCTGTACGGTCATAGAATGGTACCACTGTCACTTGGCTCTCAGTTCCGTCTGACAAGGTTTTTTTGGGCAACCCTGGCGAAATTTCTTTTATTTTTGCTTTGACACTTTTAATCGTTGCCAATGGATTCACGCCATATCGAGCGACCACAACACCACCAACTGCTTCTGCCCCTTCTTTATCTAACACACCTCTCCGCAATGCAGGCCCCAATGCCACATGCGCCACATCTTTGATATAGATGGGGACATTGTTGCGTGATTTCACCACCGTATATTCAATATCTTCTAAAGATTTAATAAAACCCAATCCACGAACCATATACTCCACTCGATTGACTTCAATTGTCCGGGCACCCACATCCAAGTTGGATTGTCGCACGGCATTGAATACATCTGTCAATTGAATACCATGTTCTCGCATGGCCAATGGATTCACATCAATTTGATACTCTTTAACATATCCACCAATGGATGCCACTTCTGAGACACCATCAGCTGACTGTAATGCATAGCGCACTGTCCAATCTTGGATACTCCTTAATTCCTGCAAATCCCAACCGCCAGTAGGATTTCCTTCTGAATCCTGTCCTTCTAAAGTATACCAAAACACTTGGCCTAATGCAGTTGCATCAGGACCCAAGGTAGGCTGGACTTCTTTTGGCAATGTACCGGATGGAAGCGAATTCAATTTTTCAAGAATACGTGATCTTGACCAATAAAATTCCACTTGTTCATTAAAAATGACATAAATGGTTGAAAATCCAAACATAGAAAAAGATCGAACCGTTTTTACATCAGGTAATCCCAACAATGCAGTCGTTAACGGATAGGTGACTTGATCCTCAATATCCTGGGGACTTCTGCCTACCCATTTTGTAAAAACGATTTGTTGATTTTCTCCAATATCGGGTATGGCATCTACAGGAATCGGATCTCTGGGTAAAGCACCCAAATGCCAATCGAATGGTGCCACCATCATGCCCCAAACAACTATGGCGGTTAAAAATATTCCGACCACAAGTTTATTGTTTAGACAGTATTGAATAAGTTTATCTATCATGATTATCTCAATGTTGGTGTATTATGGTTTCACTATATCCAGATCGGGACTGCCATTCATCATACTGGGCTTTGCCGAAATTTGCATGGCACTATCAATTTTAAAATTGCCTTTCATAACCACTTCTTCTCCTTCGGAAAGTCCAGATTTGACTACATAGGCATCGCCAACACGAACACCCAAAACAATTTCGCGCCCCTCAAAGGTCGGTTCGACTCCGGAGATCTTTATGTAAACAATTGCACGTTCACCTGTTTTTAATACTGCACTCGCCGGTACAAGTAAACTCTCGTGGCGATGCCCCGGTTTATACACAATACCCATAGATTCAGACTTGACCAAATCCATCCCGCATACACGGCAACTACCTGGCGAATCTTGTATCACTTCTGGATGCATAGGACACACCCACTTATTGGCCAATTCCGGGTTAATTGCCTTATCTTCACTACCAACAGACGCATGAATCGTACCGTGAACGAACATACCCGGTTTCAATTCACCATCCGGATTGGCAACATTGATACGTACTTTTACGGTTCGGGTCTTCTCATCAACTATCGGATCAATAAATATGACTCTTCCCATAAATGTCTTCCCGGGAATTCCGCTTGTGGTAAAGGATACATCCTGTCCGAAGGCCAACCACGGCAGATCGGTTTCATAGGCCTCCAAGATGACCCAAACCCTGTCCAAATCGGCAATGGTATATATATTGGTGCCCGTTTTTACATAGGCACCTTCAACACTATTTTTTTCTATCACCACGCCGGACATCGGACTATAGACTGTAACTACATCGGAGGGCATTTCACCCATTTCAATGGCTTTGATTTGTTCATCCACCAACCCCATTAGACGGAGTTTTTCCCGCACCGCTAACAAATTTGATTTTATAGATTTTTGATATGAAGCGGATTGAGATGAACCAGTACCAACTAATTTTCGCGCTTGAATCAATTCCTCTTGTGCTGCATACAGATCCGGACTGTAGAGTTCGATCATGTGATCCCCTTTATTCACTGTGATACCTGTATAATCCACAAACATCCTTTCTACGCGACCCGGGACCCAAGCAGTGATATTCCCGATTCTGGATTCATCGTAAACCACTTTTCCGGATAATTGAATGTCCATTTCTGCTTTACCATATGAGATGGCCACGGTTTCGATATTGGCTAACTTTACTGCATCTTCTGACATGGATAATTGATTCGGCTTTAATCCACCCCCAGTACGTTCTAATGGAATCAAGTCCATAAAGCAAATGGGACACTGACCTTTTGCAGGCAATTGCACATTTGGATGCATCGAGCAGATCCACATTCGGGTTGAAGTGCTATGAGTACTATGAGTGTCACTTTCAGAGGCAGAACTACCGCCTGTTATCCATGATCCCAATAAAAAGGCGATTAATACCAATCCGATGGTCAATTTGTTGTCTTTAAAAATTTGTTTCAAATTCATGATTGTTTCTCCCCTGTCAATACAGACAATTTCGATTTTGCTTTTAAATAATCTACCACCGCTTTTTCATACTTCATTTGGAACTGCAGCAAACGCCGTTGTGCATCCACCAAGGAAATAAATCCAATCTTATCTCCCCGATAAGCGATTTCTGATGCACTTAGTGATTCCAGCCCTTTTGGAATGAGAATATCTTTATATAAACGAATCTGGCGGCTAGATTCATCCAAATCGAATAAAACCATCTCCAATTCTGACCTTAGTTCATTTTGTATGGATTCTGCCCGAGCTTCAGCGCCAGTCAACGTATAATTTGCCGATGTAATTTCTGAATTCGTTTTTCTGAACCAAATGGGAATATCCATAGAAAGTTTCGCCACTAGTGGATCCTTTCCACTGATGGAACTACCATCTTTTTCGCCTGTACCGATTAATTCTACACCCAAACCAATATCCGGCATTCTATTCAATTTTGATCGCTTGACTTTCGTCCTTTCCATTTCAATGGCTGCTTTAACGCCTAAGATATTAGGGTTGTTTTTCAAAATTTGGCCTTGAATGATTGATTTGTCTGATTGACCCAATTCGAAAGCCAGCGAGTCCGGCACTACAATATCTATCAGAGATGGATCATTTAGCAGGGTTCTAAATCGTTCAAGAATGGGTATCTTTTTATTTTCTAATGTGAATAATTCATCTTCGAGCTGAATAAGTTCAATCTGGGTTTTGATCAAATCGGGATGACCGGTCCGTGCTGTCACATATTTGGAACGAATCACTCCATCCCAATTTTGAATCAGTTTGAAATTTTGGACTGTTAATTCCGTGACTCGCGCTAAGTAGTAATAATCATACCAGGTTAACCGCACTTCATGATCAAGCTTTAATTGATGGAATACATAATTGAAATAGGAAGTCTCTGCTTTTGATGCCTGGATTTTTCCCTGCAATTTCCGTTTACCGAGGAAAGGAAATTTTTGCGTGAGACCTATTTTATACTGCTGGGGACCGGCGGCTGTTTCAACACTTTCCAAAAAGTAACCCACACTGACAGTTGGATTAGCCAATCCTTTGGCAACGGCAATATTGACTTCGGCCGATTGCCACTGGGTTTTGGCACGTTTTAAGGAAGGATTATTTTCCCGCGCCTTTTGAATATAGATGCCCAAATCACTCTGAAATGCCATCAGGGTAGTCGAACTAATCATTAAAATGATCAGCGATTTAATATTGTTTTGTTGTCTTATAAAAAGGTTCATAATTATCCTTATTATTGAATGGAATTAATAGATCCGAGACATACGGATCCCAAAAATGGACGCAATCGTCCTAGGTCAGGATAATATTATAAGCGGAGCGGGAGAGAAAATTTCGCCTGGGAATCAGACGGTTGGCTTTGAAAAGCTGTTTTTTCGGAAAATTGACATTTGGGCGAATCTGTTTTCATAGAATAGATTGGTTTATCCATGTCAACTTGGGCGGATTTGCTTTCTGTTTTTGGCCCGGAAACGATAGGAATAAACTGATTATGATCACATTTTTGTTTCCGTATAGCGCTTTTACTTGAGGCTTCTCCTGTCTTGGCTTTCTCACAACAGAATTTTTCTTTTATCTCGCAACAAGGCATATCGCAATTAATATGCAACATAGGTGCCGCCATGGAAAAAGCCATGATCAGCAGCAATCCGATGGAAATGGTGCGTTTAAGCATGCTTGAATTTACCCATGAATGACCAATTTGTTCTATTTTTAATAACGCTGTGGCTTATGGGTTCCCAATGCCCAATTTAACTGAATCACCCCTTTCAATAATGAATCAGATTCATTAATAATTTTTCCTCTGATTACCCAACTATCACCACGAGGAGCATATGCAAAATATATTGCTGCTGAATTACCACTGGTTGATTTTAAATGGTATGCCCATTGATTCGCTAACACACCTAAATGGAATTTTTTATTAAACTGTCGACCCAAAAGAATATAAGCGGTGTTTAGTTCCTCATCAGGATGGAAAGAAATTCCATAATGTGAATCAGATATATCGCCTTTCAAATACTCCCCTTTGATGATCCATGAGCGGTAAGGATCATTTTTATATTTCCACTGAATCGCCAATCCTTGCAATTTTTTTGACCGCCCCGATAGTGTACCGGCTTTGAGAGTTATGGTCCCATGTGAAATGGGCGTAAATGAATGGGTGGTAGAAATTCCACTGACCATGCCCTGTCGCAATGAATCTGATATGGTTATCCCATGACTATGGCCATCTTGTATGTCCACCTCACCAAAATGATTATTAAACAATTGAGCGGATATTTTGCTTTTCCATGGCAATGGCAAGGATTTCCCGGCGACGGCACCAAGGGAAGCCCAATGAGCTTCTCCCATTAACAAGCGATATCCTCTGGGTGAAGAAATAAAATTATAGGTATGAAAATGGGCTTTATTCATCCATCCAATATTCGGACGAAAATATCCCACCTTTATTTGATGGGCACCATTATAATCCACAAAAACTTCTTCTACCATAGGTGAACCATTTAATGGACTGTGCAAGTAAGCCATCACCATTGTTTGTGTACCCAACTTTCCCATTGACACCAATTCAAGACCACTGGAACGAAAAGCCGAATCTTCGAATGAATAGGAAAAATCACTCAGGATACTTATAGAAAACGGATGTTTATTTTCCGCAATTGATATGCCAGTCCATAGAATAAAGCATAAAGAAAATTTTAAAGTCGAATTTTTACTCACCAAAAATTTTTTCATAAATATTCTCCCAATCAGTAACTGCACCTATTGTATTTACTATAGATATACTTCCAAATAATAATGACTTAATCTGCGGTAAATTACGGATGATTTCTTTTCTGTCGTCTGTGGTTAATTTTTTATAGATTAAACTGATATGGGGTTGAAAGTCGTACGCTTCCTCAAACGCTTGAGCAAATAAATAATTCAATAAAAATAAATGCGGATTGGTTTCCAAATTAATGAAGACGGTTTTCCAAATATTGTCCGATTGATTAAGTCCAATAGATGGAACCTGGAATGGGTTCATCTTAAATTTATGAATAATATTTTTCGCTATTTCTATATCATATACAGGACTGAAAAGTGTACAATGGGGCTGGAATAATGGAGAATTATATGCTTTAGATAATTCATCTATCTTATTATATATTAGATTATAGTCATCTTCATATGGTAGTAGCCAAATGGAATATTTTCCACGGTTTGGCTGTTGGATCTTGTCATCCTGACTTCTGGAGAATGACATTATTTTACCCTGAAATGAAAGTTACTTTGGAACAACCAATACGGGGCAATCCACACTATTCATGATACCTTCGTCAACGGAATCAAAAAAGTTTTTCTTAAAAATATTCTGTTTCCGATGACCTAAAACCAATATATCTTGCCCTTCGGCGGCGGCGCTAATGGCTTTTGGGATTGACTCGCTTTTTATAATAGTGATTGTAGATGAATTGGCCGATGCTTCATCAATGGCACTCACCCTGTCATAAATATCACTTTCTGTATATTTGGGCGGGAGTGCATTCATCATCATAGACATCTCACCAGCATGGGGTTCATTTACATGGATAAATGTCAAATTCCCGTTATTGGCTTTTGCCATTTTTATGCTGGCTTCGATGACCTTTTTTTCATCACCGCGACCACAGAGACTGACTAATATATTTTTGTATGCCATAGCTATCCAATCGATATTGTAATTATGAATCGAATTTAAACTATCTTAATGGAAGGATTCATCCTTTATTGATCGTCAAAAAAGTTTCAATTGTTTCGTCTTTTTTTGTATCCCACAATATGGTCAAACGCTTGAGCAAATAAATAATTCATTAAAATTAAATGCAGATTGGTTTCCAAATTAATGAAGACGATTTTTCATATGTTGTCCGATTGACTTAATCCACTCAGAGCCACTTTAAATGGCTTGAAGTTCAGTTGAGCAATAATGATTCTGGCAGATTCAAGATCAGTGAAAGGACTAAATAGTGTACAGTGTGGATCGAACGCAGGTGCCTCGTATTTTTCTCCCAATGATTGAATGGTTGGAGACAAATATGATTGATCTAATTCTGTAGGTAAAAGCCAAATGAAATATTTTGTTTGATTCATATTTTTAATCTTGTCATACTGAACCCTACAGAATGCACGGACAAAGGATCGCAATGTAACGATGATTCCATCATAATTGGTTGAGAATCTTCACTCCCCCGATGAATCGGGATCATTTAGAAAAACAGATTAATATTATAACGCAAAAAGCTTTGTGAATTTCAATGCGATCATGCCATTATCCTTCTCATCTCCTTTTAGGTCCGAAATATTGGAATAGACTAAAAAGAGATCACTCAAAGGCGCATGGATCAAATTCATCCGGAAATTACTCACCAATTTTTCATCAGCAGCATTGTACTGGAAATAAAGTTTATTCAACAACCTTACCGAATGATTATATTTTATTTTCAATGTATAAATATCCGCATTCACGGTGGCATCGGGAAACTTTACGACATTTTTATTTAAACCAAAATCGACACTAAATCGGTATCCCCGTTTAATCGTAGCAGAAATCCCCACTGAATTCCGCGTCCCATGAAAATAACTTCCGAAATTTGCATTTCCGTTGATGGTGATAAATTTCGTTCGATCACCACGATAATATAGATTCACATTATTAAAAGAATAATGATCCGCCGGCACTTCTGCCCCATATAAAGTAAAAGGTATTTTGATTATTTCTTCCGTCCGAGTTACGCTGGAAAAAAGCATGGCACCACTCATAAACTGAACATCCAATCCTGCCTTTACTGCACGGCTTTCCAAATATCCATCCAGATTATCAAATTGATTGATAAATACATAAGGGTTCACACTCAGAAATGGACCGGAGGAATACCGTTTATGCATCCCGGCAGTTACAAAGGTTTCTCCAACATTTGTCCTCTGAATAAATCCAACAGATGGTGTAAAGTTCGCCCCCACTTTTTTATAATAGGCTGCAAGATCCCATTTATTATCCCGCCATGCCATCACCACACGGCCGGCTAAATTATCACCATCTGCATCCGAGTTCTCGGTTTGAGCGATATAAGAATAAATGAGAAGCTTATTAATATTGAAATTCAAATCCACACCCATGGATCGATGATCTCTATCTTCTCCATTGGCATTTCGATTAACTAGAATGGCACCAATATTAGATTTCTTCAGAAAATTGCCTCGTATCCGGGACACATTGTATTGGGTGCGAGGCACATTTTCCGTACCCTCTTCCGTCATGTTGAGATATCCTACATCAAAATTCCCAACCTTTCCACTGAGTCGCGCACCACCGGTTATTGGAATTTGCTGTCCATCTTCCAAACCAATTCGTCTGCTGTGAAACATGGTAAAGGATCGACTGTATCTACTGGGGCCCATTCGGTATATATAGTTAGATATATCTCCAAATTCAAATAGACTGGCATTCTCCATGAAAAAATCCCGTTTTTCCGGAAAGAATAAAGGGAATCGTGTAAGGTTTACCCGCTCTTCATCCGCATCAACTTGAGAAAAATCGGTGTTGTAGGTTGCATCCAGAGTGAGACTTGGTGTTATACTATATTTTATATCTAATCCAACGTCAGTATTGTTGGTCTTCTCTTCGGATGAAATACGATTGCCCATACCAAATGGCTTCACCTGGAGGTTCCGACCGGGCTGAATATCCCTAAGTCCTTTTAGCGTTCCTCCTTTGGATACAGAAATCAACTTTTCAAATGGTTCAATAGGACTCCAGTACAAATCTTCTCTTTTCCGCCGTACACGTCTCAGAAAATTGATGCCCCAATCTTGCTCCCCATCACTGGAGTTAAACCGTAAACTGGTCAGAGGAAAAGCCAATTCAAGTTCCCATCCATAGTCATGTATTGACGTCTTGGGATAAACAATACCTTCCCATGCACGGTTCAGGCTTGTACCGTCATTATTAATATACATGTCCTTGATAGCGCCAGCAGGATTGAATAAAAATGCATAACCGCTTTTATCATCATTAAATGTATCCAGCATGATGGCAAAAGCATCCGAACTCTGTGAATCGAAATCCTGCTCCAGGCTTTCGATTATTATTTTATTCGGTTCAGAATCGTAAAGAATGGCGGACACATACAGAAAGTCCTTATCATATAAAACGCGAACCACTGTTCTTTCTGTAGGAAGATACCCTGGATTGGGTTGGGACTGGTAAAATTCTGTTATAGAATCCGCTGCCATCCATGCCGATTCATTCACATGACCGTCAATGAGAATTTCACCGGGTGATTCAACTGCATTCATGGTTGGCCGGGGAAATGTTTTTAAGTCAATAGCGGATTCATTTCCAAATAAGAGGGGATATGTAAAGAAAAGAATTTGAAGAAAATAACGGCGGATAATAAAATACTCCATAATAAAAGAGGAAGACTACCTCATTAATCTATACTTAAAGTGAATTGAGTTTACTTAGAAATGACTAACACTGTGCATGTAGCTGTATTGACAATTCCTTAGTCTTTTGTCAGTATTATTACTTTTCTGCGAATTTAATCCCACAACCTAATGCACGGGTTTCTGCAACTGTTATCGTTTGACCATTCCCCACTGCCTGGATTGCATCCATCAAATAGGTCTTTTTTACTTTTTTTGGTTTCCGGGCATTGTCATCAATCGCGCCTCGGTAAACCAGTTTACCTTTTCCATCAAACAAATAAATATGCGGTGTTTTAGTGGCGCCAAAAGCGGTGGCTAATTTGGCCCCCTTGTCAACTGTGTAAAGAAAATCGTGGCCGTATTTTTTGGAAAATTCACGCATATCATCTAGTCCTTCACCAATCTTAGCTCTATTTTTTGTATTGGGATTGATCGTAATAAAGCCAATCTTATTCTTATTGCTCGCTTCGGACAGAGAATTGTAACGATCCTGCCAGGCTATAACCCATGGACATGTATTACATGAAAAATTCACCAGTAAGCCGTTTTCCATTTTGACATCGTTTAAGGTCACCGTCTTTCCTGAAATATCGGTCATTTTAATATCTCCCAAGGGAATCGAAGCTCCGAGTTCCAATTCACCGGCAAACGAAAATGATAGTATAAACGTTAATATTATTGTTTGTTTAAGGTACTTAATCATGATGAAACTCCCATTTTAACGTAGGTCATATTACGATATATTTTACGACTTCACAAAGGATCGGGAGGCATTTAAAGTAAATACTTCAGAACCGCTTTTGAAATTTGTATATCCTGAACAGCCACGCCGGTTAAATCTGCAATCGTAATCTGAGAATCAGACGTTCTCCCTGTTGTTTTTCCAGATAAAACCTCTCCAAGTTCCACCACATCATCCATGGAAAAATCGTTCGATTTCAATGCTTGATAAATTTCACCCCGAACTTCACATTGGGATTTACTATCCGCGACCACCAAATCCGCCTTCATTAAAATGGATGTCACCAGTTCCTGTTTCGTTAAAGTATCGGAACCCATGGCGGTTATATGCGTCCCGGGATTAACATGGTTTATTAAGGGAGTTTCACTGGATGTACACGTTACAATCAATTGGCAGTTATTGATCACATCGTTTATGTTGGTGGTGGTGATAATCTTATAGTCGGTATCAATCATATTCGATTGATACTTTAACAAGGATGTTTCACTCCTTCCCCACACAAACACATTATTACAATCAATTATTTTTTTGAGATAGTTCAATTGCATTTTTGCTTGAAGACCTGTACCTACAATTCCAATATTACTTACGATTTTGGGCGATAAATATTTCGCACAAATGGCACCAGCCACTGCAGTCCTCACATCGGTGAGGTGTGCTTCATCTTTCAGGATGGCCATGGGCTCGCCGGTTTTCTGGTTAAATACCAGCATCATGCCATTCCCGTTTGGTATTCCCCTATCTGAATTCCGTGGAAAACCAGACGCAATTTTGATTACATACACATCATCATTTTTGATATATCCATATTTGATATGTACATCTCCAGGCGGCGATTCGAATTGCAATTCTCCCACAGGCGGTACCACCACATCTCCCCGGGTATAGGCCACAAACCCCACTTCAATCTCTTTCATAAGATCAACCTTCGGGAGAACAGATTTAATTTCAACCAAGTTGATAATTCGCATTATAGTATGCTCTTTAATACTTCAGAACTGATATTACCACCGCACATGACGATTACGACCGTCTGGCCATTGAGTTTATCTTTTTGTTTCATGAATCCAGCGATTGCAGCCCCTGCCGCTCCCTCAATCAGTTGATGATGTTTTTCCAAACCCATGCGGATACCATCCGCGATTTCATCTTCAGAAATCAACACAAAATCATCTATAATATTTTGACACAATTCAAAGGTGATCGATCCCATTTCCACACCACCGGCAGTGCCGTCCGAAAGAGTGTCCTCAGAAGGTAAATCGAGTTGTACACCTGCTTTTAAGGATTCATACATAACGCAGGAATTTTGGGGTGAGACACCAACCATACTGACATTTTCATTCATGGATTTAAGATAGCCGCCCACACCGGAAATCAATCCGCCGCCACCAACAGAAATAATAACTGAATCTACGGTAGCCAGATCATTCCATATCTCTACCCCCATGGTCCCTTGGCCGCAAATAATGTCCGAATCATTATAGGGTGAAATGTAAGTGGCGCCGGTAGTATTTGAAATTTCTTGTGCACGCTCTTCCGCATTAATACAGTCATTGCCAAAATATTCTACTTCGCCACCTAAATTGAGAATATTCTCAACCTTATTTTTGTGCACATTTTCAGGAACAACGATCTTGCCCTTAATACCAAGGATGGACATGGCCAAAGAACAGGCAGCCCCATGATTTCCTGTGGAAGCGGTTACCACACCTTTGGATTTTTGTTCGTCGGTCAAAGCAGTCATTTTACTGATAGCGCCACGGAATTTAAATGATCCTGTTTTCTGGATATTGTCCAGTTTCAGATAAACATCACCATCAATGAGATTACTCAAGTAGGGCGAATGTTCTAGGGGTGTATGTCGGAGATGGGATTTGGACCGTTCATGAGCACCTCCTACATCCTTGGGAAATGAGATCATAATGAATTGAAAACGGGTGTAATGCGTTCTAAAGCTGCTTCAAGATCAGTTTTCTTTGCTCCATAGCCAAAACGCAGATAATGATCCATGCCGTACCAATCACCAGCCACCAGCATAACACTGGCTTCATTTCGAACTTTTTCTACTAGTTCAGACGAATTGATGTCCCAGTCATATCTTGCAAATGCCATTGCCCCTGCATCCGGTGGAATAAAATTGAATTTTCCATGAAATGATTCTACCCATGCCTGGAACAGAGCCAGGTTTTTGGTAAGTGCATCCCGAGTACGGTTTAATGTTTTCATACGATTTTCCGGAAGGAGTACGTGGGCGGCAATCATATCACTCAATCGGCCAATGGCAATGGATGTATAATCATGAGTGGCCCAACATTTTTGGATATAATCCTTGTTAGCCAATGACCATCCCAGTCGCAATCCGGGCAAACCGTAGGCCTTGGATAAGCCACAGTTCACGATGGTCTTGTCATAATCTATTTCCCAGATTGAGGTGCACTCTTCTCGATTGAGTTCCGCCCCGCGGTAAACCTCATCAGCCAAAATCCATGCACCCACACTTTGAGCAATCTCACCAATGGCATGAACTGTCTCCTTTGGTAAAACAGAACCGGTGGGATTATTGGGATTGCAGATACATATCAGTTTTGTCTTATCAGTAACAAGGCTTCTTAATTCATCTAAATCAGGCTGCCAATTCAAGGATTCATGAAGGGCAAATGTTTTTACATCCACACCCAATCCTCGGGAGAAACCGTAGATCTGGAGATAATTGGGCATCATATAAACCATTTCATCACCTTTTTCTAGCAAGGACATAATAGCGACCATATTGGCTTCAGCAGAACCGTTGAAGGCTTGGACATTTTCAGGGATAGCACCCGGATAAATAGAAGCGATAGACTGCCTCAATTCTGGGGATCCTTCTGTAAATCCATATGTGAGTTCTGTATTCTCGATCTTTTCGATGAAATTGCTTGAAAATAGTGATTTTAATGTACCGGGATGAACGCCACTCTCAGATAAATTATAATCTACCTTGTTCTCCCAAATAGATTGCTGACGCTCTAACTGGAATGGTTCAAATTTCATGATTCAATTGCTTTCTTTATGGCTGATTCAAAACGGGTCTTATCCTTTTCCATTTCCCAATGATCTGTTATATTGCCATTTTTATCAAAAACAATCGTGAATGGAAGTGCCCCTGACCAATCATCATTTATGGCACGAATGAAATTATTATCGTTCCCTTCCTCTTTGATAAAGGTTACCCCTTTCACACCTTGTTTTTCAAGAAAGGCAATGGCTCTATCTTTATAGTCCGTCCAATCGGTTGTAACAAAATAAATTTTTATTCCGTTATCTTTATATTTATTCGACAGTTCGACAATCATTGGAAATTCTTTCAAACATGGGGCACAAGTGGTGGCCCAAAAATTAACTAAGACAGCTTCCTTTCCTTTATGGGTTGCGATCTGTTTATGCAGCGCCGCCGCATTAACTGTTTTCAGTTGGAAATCCGATTGACTGCACCCCAAAAGAGCGATAAATAATATGGTTAATATTTTTTTCATTTTTTTATTATTTAGAGCCGCAATTATTCGTGACTCTACATGAATTAATTTCCAACGATAAAAACAGCATTCCCAAACAATAATTTTCCATTACGCCAGAATGCTCTGAACAAAGGGTTATCGGCTAAATACACCACGTTACCCCGGCCCATACTTTCAACACCAAACACCATGGATTCCCGAAAATTCTCCTGAGCCTTAATTCCCACAAATCCGCTGACCAATGCAGTGGAATCATGGGTGACTCCCACATTCCAACCATCGGGTAAAAATGCATAATGATGATTCCGAATTCTTAAGGAAAAATAATCATCTCCATATCCAAACGCCAGTGGATGGGACGGGTCCATTTCAATTTTTACGATGGAACCGTAGGCATTTTCACTAAGACGGTCCCGCTGTCTATCTTTATAGGATTTTAACCGTTCAGTCAATTTCCGATTTTTATTTTTTTCCTCAGATGCTTTCTTTTCATCTTCTGTTGCGAATCTTTTTAATCCGAATCCATCCTTATCCACAAATTGGTCCATGGCCGAATCCATCAGAATTAATCGCCCGCCTTTCTTCACCCAGCCGCGCAGTTCATTCACTGTTTCCTTATTTACATAACCATGACTGCCTGAGGAAAGAATAATGACATCAAAATCATGTTTGGGAATACGGTTAAAATAGTCACTATCAATGACGGTAATAGGGAACTCAATTTGCCGCTCAAAGAAATGCCACACTTCGCCATAACGGTAACTGCTTACACCCTCCCCGGAAACCAATCCAATTTTCGGCGCTTTCACCACCCGCATAGATGACGAGCCAAAATCTTTTCCTTTTGTCACAAACCCTGTACTTGCCACTGTCAAATTCCGATGTTTTTCCAAAGCCGCTTTTTGGATAATATGATCAAAATTCTTTCCCAGTTTTTCATTCCCTTTTCGCGTAATGACCAACGTACCACTATCAAAAGTTTTACCGTTTAATTCGAAAGGTTCTTCTGTTACCCGAACAACTACATCATTTTTAAATAGAACTGATAAAAATTTAACATCCCAAATTCCCTTCCAGGGAAGGATATAGGCATAGGGAACACCTGAAGATTTTTCAGTTTTTGAGACCAATCGTTTCGCTGTGGACATTTTGACATCACTTTTAACTGCAACCGCATCCAAGCCGTAAACATAGGGTATGGCCCATGCGGTGAGATCATAAGTCAATGTATCCCTTAAGGTTGTTTGGGGTTCAAACAAAACCTGAACGAGTACGGATTTCGATTGGTTGGCAGAAATAACCAAATCGCCCACATTTATTTTTACAGAACCGGTTTCCCCCGTTTTATAATTAAATCCTTTATAGGATCGACTGGCACTGGCTGTACCATACTGGATTCCATTTTTATCCAACCAACTCTGGAGGTCATTCAGTTTATCTATATGATTGGATTTTGAAATAATATACGTGTTGTATTCACCCTTTGGATTATTCTTCCCTTCCGAGAAAAACTTCACAAATTCGTCTACAATGCGATTGACATTTTGAGACGCTACCTCAACAGTGGACAATCCTGTTGTATAATGATGGGTGATCCGATCCAATAGAGACAGGGTATCTCCGTCTTCCGTTTCAATCGCAAGGCCGCCGCGACTGTGGCCTGCCTGTTCGTAAGTCATCCCAATGGCACCGTTATATGTGGGATAAGTATCACCGTAACTGGGGTAAAGAAGATCAAAAACTTCTTTTGTGAAATAGAGCCAATTGTTCTTGTCAAAATACTTGGCGTGATTTTTTCCAATCATGGTTTGGAGTTCCCGCTGCCAATCCGTGATATATTCATGGTATGGTTCTGCCGCCGGCGCAAAATAATAGGGGCTGTTTATTCCTTGTTCGTGAAAGTCCACATGGATATGGGGCAGCCACTGGTTATACAATTTGATCCGCGAATCTGATTCCGTTTGCGTCTGCCATGCCCAATCCCGGTTCAGATCAAAATAATAATGATTGGTTCGTCCTCCCGGCCAAGGTTCCATATGCTCTCTGGATACTGGATCTGCATCGGGCCAGCGGTTTCCGGTCATGCGAAACCAATGGGTATATCTGTCTCGTCCATCAGGATTAATACATGGATCAAGGATTACCACGGTATTCTCCAGCCACTTTTGCGTGTCTCGATTGGTTGGGTCTGCCAAAGCGTGAAGTGTTTTCATGGCTGCTTCCGTGGAATTGGCTTCATTTCCGTGCACATTATAGCTGAGCCAGACAATACCAACCTTTTTCCCCGAAGGCTTTCCTTTCAGCATACCAGCCCGTTTTAGGTTATCCATGCGAATCTGGTCCAGATTCGCCATATTTTCCGGACTGGAAATAATCGCCACCAACAGGGGACGCTGCTCATATGTTTTTCCGTAATGTTGAAGGGTTACATTCGAACGGGATGCCACTACATGTTCGACATAAGATACCACTCGATGGTGATAGGTAAATTGATCTCCCAGGTTATAACCCAGAAATTCCCCGGGTGATTTGAGATCACCTGCAAACAGAATAGAAAAAACGAAGAAAATATTGATTGACGCTTTAGGCATAAACACTCCTGCTTAAATTAAGAGCAGAACTTAGGGTTAGTTCTTATAAGACAGAAAATAAAATCATGATAAAAAAAAGCCCCTCATCTTTCGATGAAGGGCTATAACAAAGGAGGATCTTTCGATCGTATAAAAAGTTTTTTAGACTTTTTTCCCGTCAGCTCTCATTCGATTCAACACTTTACGAATACCGATTTTATCAATCAGCCGTAAGCCCTGTGTCGATACATTGAGGGTAATCCAGCGATTTTCATCCGCCAGCCAAAATCTTTTTTTCTGAAGATTAATATCAAACCGACGACGAGACTTATTGTGAGCATGGCTCACATTGTTCCCGAACATGGGTTTTCTTCCTGTTACATCACATTGTCTACTCATAATTTCCTGAAAACCTGTTTTTATTATCTATTAAAGCCCGCAAATATAATTCATTATTTGAGAGACATCAAATATTATAATTGGGGATATTTTGTACTATTATAGGTAGATATTCACAATTAGGACAATCAAGAGGGTTACCACTTTATTTCTTTTTCTCAAACGCCGCTTCCATTAGCACCCATAAATTAGGATCCAAGACAATCTTTTTTGGCTCAGTATCTACTTTAATCGTGAAGGAATTCCTTTTCTTATTCACCTGAATCGTTTCAATTACAGGCGTCGTCTCACCCGGTTTATAAATACCAATCTGTAATGGCATATTGAATAAATAGCCATCATTTTGTACCTGGTCCAATATGATTTTTACCGTACCATTTTTGTATTGCCAACTGCCTGCATATTCTAAGGTACCGCCACCATTGAGCCATTGTTTGAAAAATACAGATAAATCCATGCCGGAGGCTTCTTCCATTTCTCGGCGGAAATCATCCGTGGTGGCATTGAGATTTTGATACTTGGCATAATAGGATTGTATCCCTTTCCAAAAATTTTCAGTACCCATAATGCCACGCAGCATGTGCAAAATCCAACTTCCTTTCTGATAAATCTGACCCGTGGTAACGTTGGCCATGTCCTTTAAATTGTCATGAACTATCGTGTAGTCGGGGTGCTTTTTATAAAATGCGTTTATGCGTTTTTGGCTTGATTTCAAGCCATCAACAAAAGCGTCCCGTCCATATTGGTGTTCGATAAAAAGCAAGGTGAAATAGGTGGCAAAACCTTCACTCAGCCAAATATCATCCCAATCATATTCCGTTACTGCATTGCCAAACCACTGATGGGCAATTTCATGAATGATAACGTTTCGCCACCGCACAGACCTTTTTCCCGTAACGGATTTATCACCGTAAAATATTGCTGTTGCAGATTCCATGCCGCCGCCCACACTATTGGACTGAATATTGGCGAGCTTTTCATAGGCAAATGGACCTACATAATCTGTATAAAATTCTAATACCTGTTTCGTCGGTTCAGCAAAATCATAAAACCCCGCGTCCCTATCCTGCTCATACACCCAGGTCTGAATTGATTTACCATCAAAGGTATCCACATATTGAACCGCAAAATGAGCGACGCCAAGGACAAAAAGCCATGGTGCGATGGGTACAGATTGTTTCCAATGGGTCAGCCGTTTACCATTAGGACCATCCGTTTCTTCTATTAATAATCCGTTGGAGATGACCTGATAATGGTCCGGAGCCGTGACCACAAATTCGCACATGGATTTATCATAGGGATGGTCAATGAGCGGCAACCAATGCCGGGCTTTATTGGGCCAGTTGTCACTAAAAAATGTTCGATCACCATATTTATTATCGGCAATTTTAAATCCATCCGCAGGAACTCCTCTGTAAGAAATTGTGTACTGACTGCGCTGATTCACCGATGATGGCACCGGCAGTTTAATATACAATTCATCATTTTTATGTTTAAAAGTCAAGGCATCACCATTGAATGTTACCCGGCTGACTTTCATGCCTTTTTCCTTCTGCACATTTATCAGATCAAGGCGAAGTTCCTTAATTCCTTTTTCCAAGTAACGAACATCCACCTTCGATTCACAAATAATCTCATCGGTTTCGTCGGATAATTCAATGTTGAAAATATAGTTTATGGCATCAATCTTTGGATTTTTTGGATAATTGTCTATGGGGGCGGAAATTCCGGCAGAAAAAGTGCCGATGATTATGATAAGAATAAATTTCATATATTGTCAGCCTTCATTGAATTCATTTATTAAGGGGCAACGACAGATTCCTAAACTTACTGATAAAAATAATTAAAAAGCAGAAAAAGTGGAAAAATTTGTTTGTTCAATCTGCAATGACTCATTCTTTTCAATATTGAATTAAATTTAACCATGCAAATCGGAAGTATAAAAATAGATATACCCATCCTCCTCGCCCCCATGGCGGGCGTAACCGATTATCCTTTTCGGGTTTTATGCAAAGAACAAGGCGCCGGTGTCGTGTATTCTGAATTTGTTTCTGCTCATGGGATTATTCGTGAGAATATCAAAACATGGCAGATGATTCGATTTACCGATTTTGAACGACCCATTGGTATCCAAATTTTTGGTGATTCACCAGAAGTCATGGGCAAAGCTGCTCGGATGGTGGTGGATAAATTTTCTCCCGACATTTTAGATATTAATTATGGCTGTCCCGTACCCAAAGTTACCAAACGTGGGGCTGGTTCTGCCGCCCTTCGAGATCTATGCCTCATGGACGATATCACTACCGCTGTGGTGGAATCGGTATCGGAAGTGCCAGTCACAGTAAAAATGCGTGCGGGCTGGGATTCAAAGTCAATCGTCGTACCAGAAGTTGGACCCAGATTAGAAAAGATTGGCGTAAAAGCCATTACCCTTCATCCACGTACTACTAAAGAAAGATATAAAGGATCCGCAAATTGGTCATTAATTAAAGCACTGAAAGAATCCGTTTCCATACCAGTCATTGGAAATGGAGATGTAAAAGAACCCAAAGATGTTATACGAATGTTTGAAGAAACGGACTGTGATGGTGTAATGATTGGCCGTAGTGCTTTAGGGAATCCCTGGTTTTTTAAGGAGGCTATTGCCATTTATAAAGGAGAGTCATTACCTGTTTCTCCCAATATAAATGAACGAGCAGAGAAATGTTTGAGCCATTTAAATCAGATGGTAGAATTTCATGGTGAACGGGTGGGTATCAACCTGATGCGAAAACATTATGGTTGGTATATTCGCGGTTTTAATGGTGCCAGTGCCATTCGTAAAGCATTGGTTACGGCTTCTGATAAGGATGAAATGGTTGATATTTTGGAAACGATTAATTAATAAGCATTTATTAACTTTCGTAATGATTTCATATTTTCAATCACTTTTCCATAATCCATTTCTCATCACCCATTTTCCATACCCAACGGAGGTGGGCCAAACATTCCTTTTCCAATCCTTGAATCCTCCCTTTTTCCCCAATAAATTCACAAGCTTTTTTTGATCTTAAAATTTTAATTAAAGGAGTCAAATATGCAAAATGCAAAAGCCATTGTTCCAAAGCCCATCAATGAACCGGTATTATCTTATGCACCCGGCACACCGGAGCGGGCCAGACTCAAATCCAGAATAAAGGAATTAAAATCTCAAGAGATTGAAGTGCCCATCATTATTGGTGGCCAAGAAATTAAAACGGGCGATATGGGTGAAATGCGTGTCCCCCATGATCACAGTCATTTACTGGGTCGTTTTCACAAAGCCGGGAAAAAAGAAATAAAAATGGCCATTGAATCGGCCATGGATGCCTGGAGTTCATGGTCCAAAATGCCATGGGAATCCCGTGCGGCCATCTTTAATAAAATGGCCTCAATTCTTCAGCGCCATGGTGAACAAACTATTAATGCATCCACCATACTTTGCCAGAGCAAAAATGCCTACCAGGCGGAGATAGATGCATCCTGCGAAATGATTGATTTTTTGAATTTCAATAGCTGGTATGCCCAACAATTATATAGTCAACAACCCACCTATTCTCCAGACGGAATGTGGAATCGTCTTGAACATCGCCCATTGGAAGGATTTGTTTTTGCCGTATCGCCTTTCAACTTTACATCTATAGGAGGGAACCTAACGGCTGCACCGGCACTTATGGGCAATGTCGTCTTATGGAAGCCCGCCTCCAGTGCGGTTTACAGTTCACACTTTATGATGAATTTATTTCGTGAAGCGGGTGTGCCCGATGGTGTCATCAATTTTATTCCCGGTTCTGGCCGTGATGTGGGTCCAAATGTATTGAAAGATCCAAACCTTGCAGGTATTCATTTTACAGGGTCTACAGCAGTGTTCCAGGGGATGTGGAAAACGGTTGGGGAAAATATTTCTAATTATAAATCTTACCCAAGAATTGTAGGAGAAACAGGCGGAAAAGATTTCTGTATTGCTCATGAATCATCCGATGTGGATGCCTTAGCTACAGCCATGGTTCGGGGTGCCTTTGAATATCAAGGACAAAAATGTTCAGCCCTATCACGAACGTATATTCCAACAACTATCTGGTCGGAACTAAAAGAAAAATACCTCGCCCAAGTTGAAGCAATAAAAATGGGTGATCCAGAGGATTTTTCTAACTTTATGAATGCGGTAATCGATCAGTCTGCATTCGACTCGATCACTGCCTATATAGATGGGGCAAAAGAAGCAACCGATGCAGAAATTATCACCGGTGGTAATTATGATGGTTCAAAGGGATATTTTATTGAGCCCACCACTATTTTGACCGATAATCCTAAATATATCACCATGTGTGAAGAAATATTTGGTCCGGTTTTAACGATTTATCTTTACGACCCAAAAGATTGGGAAGCGACACTTGAATTGGTGGATTCCACCTCTCCATACGCCCTCACCGGTTGTGTATGGGGACAAGATCGGGAAGCAGTTAATGAGGCGACAGAAAAACTCACCCACGCCGCCGGGAATTTTTATATCAATGATAAACCCACTGGCGCAGTGGTCGGTCAGCAACCCTTTGGTGGTAGTCGCGCTTCCGGAACGAATGACAAAGCGGGATCCATGTTCAATCTAATTCGATGGATATCCATGCGAACCATTAAAGAAACATTTGATCCTCCCAAAAATTTTACATATCCATTTATGGATGATGATGAATAATAAAATAATCTAACATGTTAGGAATCAACATATGAAAATTCATGAATATCAGGGGAAAAATATATTTAAAAGCTATGGCATCCCTATCCAAGACGGGTATGTCATAGAAGAAATAGAAGATGCATCCAGCACTATAAAAAAGGTACAAAAGGAATTCAACTCTGATGCAGTGGTGGTCAAGGCACAAATCCATGCCGGTGGCCGAGGAAAAGGTGGCGGTGTCAAATATTCTCCCACTGCAGAAGAAGCATTAACCAATGCAACCAACATGTTAGGCATGAATCTGGTTACACATCAAACCGGTCCCGAAGGCCAAAAAGTACGTAAAGTATATATCACAGAAGCCTTAGATATAAAAAATGAATATTATTGTGCCATCACCCTCGACCGGGCAAAAACCAAAGATGTGTTTATGGTTTCGTCAGAAGGCGGTGTGGAAATTGAGAAAGTTGCAGCCGAAACACCTGAAAAAATTATTAAGGTATGGATTGATCCATTGGTGGGTATGAAATCATTCCAAGCCAGAAAACTGGCATTTGGATTGGGACTTACAGGCACACCATTTAAAACAGCTGTTAAAGTATTTATGAAATTATATGAATGCTATCAAGGAACGGATGCATCTCTCGTTGAAATAAATCCACTTATCTTATCAGAAGATGACCGGGTAATTGCATTGGATTCCAAATTTAACTTTGACGATAATGCCATATACCGTCATCCAGATATTTCAGACCTTCGAGATAAAAATGAAGAAGACCCGACGGAAGTAGAAGCCAGCGAATATGATCTCAATTATATCAAACTGGATGGTAATGTGGGCTGTATGGTGAACGGTGCCGGTCTCGCAATGGCCACCATGGACATTATTAAACTGGCGGGTGGAGAACCAGCTAACTTTTTAGATGTGGGTGGCGCAGCCAGTGCAGAAAGTGTAAAAAATGGATTTAAAATCATTCTATCCGATGAGCATGTAAAGGCAATCTTGATCAATATTTTCGGTGGAATCGTTCGGTGTGATCGCGTGGCCAATGGTGTCATTCAAGCGGTTAAGGAATTGGGATTAAAAGTACCGGTTGTTGTCAGATTAGAGGGAACAAATGCCGAAGAAGCCAAAACAATTCTATCGGAATCAGGATTGGCTATTATTCCGGCAAATGATATGAAAGATGCTGCTCAAAAAGTTGTTAGTGCAGCATTGAAAGATTAGGGAATATATATTATGTCTATATTAGTAAATAAAAATTCACGTGTGGCAGTACAAGGAATTACGGGCTCAGAAGGAACGTTTCATGCCACACAAATGCTTGAATATGGCACCAATGTGGTGGCTGGCGTCACCCCGGGCAAAGGTGGACAAACAGTATTAAATGGGAAAGTACCTGTTTTTAACTCGGTTGAAGAAGCCAGAATTGAGACAAACGCCAATGTTTCAATCATTTTTGTGCCACCGCCCTTCGCAGCAGAAGCCATCATTGAAGCTTCCGAAGCCGGGATCGAATTGGTTGTTTGTATTACGGAAGGTGTTCCCGTTCAGGATATGGTAAAAGCCAAACGTATAATTGACCAAAATAATACGCGATTGGTTGGACCTAACTGCCCCGGTATCATCACCGTTGATGAATGTAAGTTGGGTATTATGCCTGGCTTTATTTGTCAAAAAGGAAATATCGGCGTCGTATCTAAATCTGGTACATTAACTTACGAGGCAATTGGACAATTGGTTAATGTAGGGTTAGGCCAAACAACCGCAATCGGTATTGGGGGAGATCCCATTATTGGCACCACAATGATTGATGTGTTCGCACTATTTGAAAATGACCCTGATACTGCAGGGGTGGTGATGATTGGCGAGATTGGCGGTCAAATGGAAAACGAAGCTGCGCGATGGGCTAAAGAAAATATGACCAAACCCATCGTTGGCTTTATTGCCGGTCAAACCGCGCCTCCTGGCCGTCGAATGGGCCATGCCGGTGCCATTGTTTCGGGTGGGGATGATACGGCAGAAGCAAAAATGCGAATATTAACCGAAAATGGTATCGCAGTTTGCGAATCTGTGGCGGATATTGGTGAAAAAATGAATAAAGCTTTAAACAATTAAGGGATACAATAGAATGAATAATCGAACATTTGCCATGATTAAACCGGATGCGGTACGCAATGGACATATGGGTAAAATTCTGGATCGAATCATTGATGCGGAATTCAATATTTTAGGTGCGAAATTGATTCGGATGACAAAAGCACAAGCTGAAGGTTTTTATGCCGTCCATTCCGAACGACCGTTTTTCCAAGAACTCACTGCGTTTATGTCATCGGGAAAAACCATGGTCATTGCCCTGGAGAAAAATGATGCTGTCTCTGCATGGCGCGACACCATTGGTGCAACCAATCCAGAAGAAGCGGCTGAAGGTACAATTCGTAAAGATTTTGCCACTTCATTAGGTGAGAATGCAGTTCATGGTGCTGATAGCGACGAAAATGCCACTATCGAGATTGGCTTCTTTTTCACGAATAGCGAATTAATTTCGAATCAATAGCGCTTTTTGAAAAACCTCCAGTAATGGTTGCATTTTCCATCCCGCTCCTTCAAATTCCAAGACAGGCATTGACCCTTCCATTAACATAATGGCAAAAATAATAACCATATTCACTATCTTTACCCTGTTGGTCATAACCGGCTGCGGAAAAAGCAACCCCACAGCCACTGTGGGCGATTATATTACTGTTAATGCGGAAATTCCAGAGGAAAGCCAAGATCTCGATTTCATTTGGGAATTGACAAATATTCCTAATGGTAGCGAATTGGATAATTCTCAACTTACGTCTGGCGAATTCAATGCATCTGTCATGTTTATTCCCGATGTATCCGGACCATATAGTATTGAAGTTTCTGTATTTCAATACAATGACGAGATCAGCACGCAATCCTTTTCTTATGATGTAATTGACAGAGAATCATCTCGAGAAGTTGAACAAGCGATCGAAGATGAATATCCGAAAGAAGCACATGAGGCGGTAGCTGAATTAATGGTGAACGACGATGAACCAAAATGGTATGAGTCTGAATCTGTCGCTCAAGTGGTAGAAGAAGCTTCTCAAGAAATGCCCGAGCCCATTGTTGACGTCGTGGAACCGAAGCCGATTGTTGAAAAAAAACCAGATCCCATACCGCCGCCGCCACCTTCAAAGAAAAAGAAAATGGCAAAGCCCAAACCCAATACTCGTGGCATGTCAATTCCTTTTGATAAAGAAAGATTTACAATCCAAGTTGCATCCAAAAAAGTTTTAGAAGATGCTAAAAGTGTAGCAGCTACGTTAATTGACGCTGGCTATGACGCCTATATTCAAAAAGCCGTCTTTAAAGAAACAAATGAAATATGGTATCGAGTTCGTGTCGGTAGCTATGATAATCGTGATACCGCAGTTGCAGTGGCAGAATCCTTATCCAAGACACGGTCGGAGAAAGCCTGGGTGGATTTTGTTCGTTATGAATTTTAGTTTTTTAACCAAACCGAAAAAACAGGGGTAATTATGGAACCAATGAACCTTCATTTTGATGTCAGAGATATTTTTCGTTCACCTCGCCTCGCACTGAGCGGGAAAAAAATAGGGATATTTTTATTTGCCAATATTATTGGTTACAGTGCATATTTTATTTTGAATTACATTGCACTCGCTTTGTCCGGTGTATCCTTTGGCGAAACGTGGACAACACAAGGACTGTACCCATGTATATACACCACTGATGCATCCTGGGTTGCATGCACTCTGTTTTGGATTGGGTCCATTGTGTGGATCATTGCCATTCATTTAGCTTGTACAGCTGTGGCGAGGGTGACCTATAAACAATTAAAAGGAGATGAGTTCTACTCATCTGGTGACGCTTGGAAATACGTACGCAAGCATTGGCATCCTGTTATTTTTACTTCTATATCTATGGTGCTTATTTTGGTTTTCTTTATCGGAATGGCTGCTGTATTTGCGCTGTTTGGTAAAATACCCTATGTTGGAGAATTCTTTTTTGCCCTCCCCTATTTACTTTATTTCTTTGGTGCTGTTTTCACAGTTTATACTGCAGTTGTTTTCTTGGTTTCTCTTATTTATACCCCTACCATTGTGGGAACGATAGAAGAAGATACAATGGGCGCAGTTTTTAACAGTTACTCTATTACGTGGAGTCAACCATGGCGAGTGATATTATACCATATGATTCTGCTACCTCTCGCCGCCCTTTCTGTTGGGCTCTTTAAAGCGATACTTTTCTGCGGTTTTAAACTTGTTAATATGGTTTTTGGTCATGAAATGCTTATGGGCCAAAAGCTAACGAATATCATGGGGTCAGCTGCCCAGGCAGTTTGGCCACAAGATTTTTTCACATCCATTACCAACGCATATGTAAATGCATGTGCCAATTCCGGATCTTGCTGTGGATCATGTTCCATTGGTAGTGAAATGTTAAACGATTTTTATGCCTGTTTTATACCGGTGTCTTCCGGAAGTTTATCTGGAACCGAATCTATAGCCACATTTATAGTTGGTGTGTTTTTGTTCCTGATCACGCTTTCATTCTTCTCATATTTCCTTTCAATATTATCTGTGGGTGAAACAATTATGTTCACCATCTTCCGAAAAAAATCTGATGATGATAACATACTCGATAGAAAAGATGAAGAAGAGTTGGAAGATGAAGATGATGATGATGATGGTTTGAATTTCGACAATGATGATCCAGGTGAATCTGAATCTAACGATTCTGAATCTGAAGATAAAACACCGACTTTAGAATAGATTAATACCCATTTTTCAATGAATTTCAACGCTGAAATAGCATTGGTAGGGTGTAATAATAAAGAGTAAATTTCCCGGCTAAAATGAAGCTGTTCAGGACGGATTTAGAAAAACTTATTTCCAACCGGCTATTTGAAATCTCGACAGAGTCTCTTAATTTGGAAGATGTTCAAGTGGCCAGCGATAAATTATCCTGCACCCTATCTGTGGATCATGCGCCAAATGGATACAGAATTCATGGGTCATTGTGTGTGGTATTTTTGGAAAAATGCGATCGTTGCCTTCGCTCATTTGAAGAAAAACGAGAAACGAATATGGATATAATCCTGACAGATAATGTGGAATTGCTCAATAATGAAAATATTGATGTGATCCATTTTTCTGATTCTGATGAGTTTATTGATTTAAGTTCCATCGTTCATGACCTCATTCTGTTGGAAGAACCAATAAAAAGATTATGTGGTGATTCATGCGAAGGCTTGTGCCTAGAGTGCGGTGTGAATCTGAACGAATCTAAATGCAATTGCGGTCCGAGAGATGTTGATTCTCAATGGGGACCATTAAAAGAGTTAAAAAATTAAAAATTCGGAGTAATTATGGCATTACCAAAAGGTAGACAATCGAAAGCACGCGGAAGAAAACGTCGCACACATTATAAAACTGCAAGTGTGAGTACATCCCTATGTCCACAGTGTAGCCAACAAAAAATGCCCCATCGGGCTTGCCCAAATTGCGGTTATTATCGTGGGCGTCCCATCCTTTCTGCAACGGAATAATATACCCCTTTTAAAATGAAAATCGTTTTGGATGCCATGGGGGGAGATCTGGCCCCTCGGGCTACCGTGCAGGGTGCCATCAATGCTTTGAAAATATCAACGAATGATATTCACATCATTCTTGTAGGTGATGAAGCTCAAATCAAAGTTGAGCTGGGCAACGAAATACCGGATCAAATCTCAATTCATCCAACCACACAGATTGTCACAATGAATGACAAAGGCTCAAAGGTAATCAAATCTAAGCCTGATTCATCCATTGTTCAGGGGATTAAACTTGTAAAGGATCAAAAAGCAGATGCATTTATCAGTGCAGGCCATACAGGTGCAGTCATGGCCACATCATTATTCCTACTCGGTAGAATCCCTCACGTTAAACGACCAGCACTGGGTGCATTCATTCCAACCCAGAAAGGTGGCAAAATTCTTTGTGATGTGGGCGCCAATCCTGATGCAAAACCAAAACATTTATTACAATTCGCTATTATGGCTTCAATGTATTTAGATCATGTAGAAGATATTAAAGAGACGAAAGTCGGGCTGATTAATATCGGCGAAGAGCCATCAAAAGGATCAGAAATGTATCTTGAAACCCATCAATTGTTAGATAAAGAACTTCCCAATTTTATTGGAAATGTAGAGAGCAGGAACTTATTTGATAGTGAAGCCAATGTCCTAGTTTGTGATGGCTTTGTTGGAAATACATTAATCAAGTTCGCGGAGGGATGGACCACTACATTTTCCAATATGATTAAAGATAAGATAAAAGATAAAATACGTTATAAAGCAGGTGCATGGTTAATAAAACCCGCATTAGATGATATCCAAAATCAGTATGACTATGAAGAGCATGGTGGCTCTCCTCTTTTAGGCATAAATGGTATTTCTATTGTGGCACACGGCAGTTCAACACCCAAAGCAATTATGAATTCTATTCAATTGGCCAAAAAATCAATCAAGCAAAACTTAATTCGTGATATATCTAAAGGAATTAATAAACATTTAGGTGCAATCAATTGAAAGCAAAGGTTACAGCTACTGCTCGGTATTTACCCGAACGAGTCTTGACTAATTTTGATCTAGAAAAGATGGTAGACACCAATAATGAATGGATTCGATCTCGTACCGGTATTGAGACACGACATTTAGTTAGTGAAGGTGAAGCCACCTCGGATATGGGAACAAATATTGCAATGCAACTTTTGGAAAAAACCGGTAAATCACCTGAAGATATAGATTTGATTTTAGTTGCAACTAGTACACCCGACTACCTTGTGTGTGCCACCGCAGCCTTAATTCAGAATAATATTGGTGCAAAAAATGCATGGGGGTTTGATATTGCCGCAGCCTGTAGCGGGTTTATTTATGCCATGGAAACAGGTACGAAAATGGTGGAATCTGGTCGTTATAAAAATGCGATTGTTATTGGAGCGGATACTATGAGTTCTATTATTGACTATACAGACCGAAATACATGTGTCATCTTTGGTGATGGCGGCGGTGGTGTTCTTTTAGAACAGTCTGATGATGAAATAGGTATTTTAGACTCAATCCTACATACAGATGGGAGCGGTAGCCAATATTTAAATGTTCCTGCAGGCGGAAGTGCCCACCCAGCGTCAAAAGATACCATTGAGAACAGAATGCATTATGTGCATCAGGATGGAAAAACAGTATTTAAATTTGCTGTTAAAAACATGGCCGATGTGAGTAAACAGATTTTAGATCAAAATAACCTTACTGGTGACGACCTAAAACTGTTTATCCCTCACCAAGCCAATCGCCGCATTATAGATGCCGCTGCAAAACGGTGCGGTTTAGCGGAAGATAAAGTTTTAATCAATATCAATAAATATGGAAATACAACAGCGGGGACTATTCCCATTGCTTTAGACGAAGCAGTGGAAACCAATCGTTTACAAAAAGGTGATTTGTTACTATTGGCTGCATTTGGCGGCGGTTTTACTTGGGGCAGCATGCTGATTCGATGGGGTGATGCCTGATGGGGATTGGATTTTTATGCCCGGGACAAGCATCTCAGAAGGTGGGGATGGGACTCGATTTATATGAAAATTCAACTTTGGGCAAACAATTCTTTGACACCGCAAACGATATCATGGGTGTTGATATTCAGCATATAATTTTTAATGGTCCAGAAGAAGAACTGAAGCAAACCCAATTTACCCAACCAGCTATTTATATCGTCAGTGTAATTATCGGTATGCTCATGCTTGAGAATGGGATCCAACCATCTTGTGCTGCAGGCCACAGTTTGGGAGAATATTCCGCACTTACATTGGCAAAATCTTTTGACTTTGAAACTGGACTTAATTTGGTAAAAGTACGTGCCGAAGGCATGCAATTCGCCGGAACTCAGAATCCAGGCACAATGGCGGCAGTCATAGGATTGGATGATGAAACGACTCAAAATATTTGCAATCAATATTCTAATGGTATTGTTGTTGCCGCAAATTTTAACGCCAAAGGGCAAGTTGTTATCTCTGGTGAAGTGGATGCGGTTCATGCGGTGATGCCACTATTGAAAGATGCTGGGGCGATGAAAGTGATCGAACTCAATGTGAGTGGTGCATTTCATTCCCCTTTGATGACACCTGCAAAAGAAATGCTTTCTGAAATGCTTTTATCCATCGAAATTCGGGATAGTGAAATACCCGTTTATGCCAATGTTACTGCCTCCCCTGTTTCAAATAAAGATGAAATAAGACAATCATTGATTGACCAATTGGAAAATCCAGTTCGATGGCATGAGTCCATTACTCGCATGATCAAAGATGGCATGAACCATGGGGTGGAAATCGGGCCAGGACGTGTACTTCAAGGATTATCTCGAAGGATTGACCGTTCTTTTGATATGAGTGGTGTGGAATCTCTTGAACAAATTGTAAATTTCGACTATGTTTAAATTATCAAAAAAGATTGCTGTCGTAACCGGCGCATCACGTGGTATCGGAAAAGCCATGGCAGAAACATATGCACAAGCCGATGCCCATGTCATTTGTGTGAGTCGGAATGAGGATGCACTTAATGGGGTTGCCGATTTGATTCGCAGTAACGGTGGATCTGCATCAGTTGCCGCTTGTAATGTTTCAGATTTAGAAAATTTTCAAAAATTAATCAAAGATACAGTCGATAATTATGGGTCTGTTGACATATTGGTCAATAATGCGGGTATCACCCGAGATACCCTTATTATGCGAATGTCCGAAGATGATTGGGATACCGTTATTGATATTAATCTAAAAGGTGCATTTAACGGCATTAAGGCTGTCACGCGAACCATGATGAAACAAAAATCCGGTCGTATTATTAATATATCATCTGTTGTGGGTCTCACTGGGAATGCAGGCCAGGTGAATTATGCCGCTTCTAAAGCAGGGCTAATTGGTCTTACAAAATCAGCCGCAAAAGAAATAGGATCCCGTGGCATTACTGTTAATTGTATTGCGCCGGGTTACATCGCAACAGATATGACTGATCAATTAGACGATCAGGCAAAAGATTTACTCATTTCACAAATTCCATTAGGACGAATAGGAAGTCCTGATGACATTGCCGCTACTGCCCTATTCTTGGCTTCGGATGAAGCAGGATACATCACGGGTCAAACCTTCACGGTTGATGGCGGCATGGTCATGATCTAACTAAAGGAGGCAATAATGTCCACAATCGATAAAGTAAAAGAAGTCGTGATTGACAAACTGGGTGTTGAAGAAGATAAA